>QWCU01004622.1_pt1 | contig 35640 bp, 21 predicted proteins | sample 1972601 | NCBI WGS metagenome assembly QWCU01 (sample SAMN09866700, study PRJNA288562) | Human vaginal metagenome isolate pre2_vaginal, whole genome shotgun...
ATGTTGCTGGACCATTAACGACTATTGTTTTAACGCTTATAATATCGTATTTTTCAATAGTAATTTCTGAACTTGTGCCAAAGAGAATAGCAATGCAGCGCTCTGAGCAAATCGCTCGAGCAGTTGTTCCAGCAGTAGATATATTCTCCAAAATATGCAAGCCTTTAATATGGTTGATTGCTAAGAACACCAACGGTTTTGTGAGACTTCTTGGATTCGATCCAAACGAAAAGGAAAGTGAAGTTTCCGACGAAGAGCTACGTGTTTTAGTTAACTCGAATAAAAAGCTTAGCCAAGATGAGCGAACAATTTTAGACGATGTTTTTGATGCTTCTGAAACGATTGTTGCCGAAGTTATGCGTCCTCGTGCAGACGTTGAGTTTTTGGACGGATCTTTAAGTCTTGAAGAAGCTGCTGCAAAAATTAGAGAATTGCCATATTCTAGATATCCTGTAACAGGCAAAGATTTTGACGATGTTATTGGATTTGTGCATGTACGCGATTTGTTAGATGTTAGAGATCCTAATGCTAAAACAGTTGCAGATGTAACTCGAGAAGGAATAAGTCTTCCTGGAACGTCTAAATTGCTTCCAAGCTTGGAGCTGCTTAGAAAACGCGGAATACATCTTGCTGTTGTTATTGACGAGTATGGCGGAACGGATGGCATCGTGACTCTTGAAGACATGACCGAGGAATTGGTTGGAGATATTAGAGATGAATACGATTTGCCAGACGAGTCAGATTTGAAGCGTGATAGTAAAGCTACTGTGTTTGTAAACGGAGTGGCTACTGTTGACGGTGGAATGACTATAGAAGATTTCGCAGATGTGACTGGAATTGAGCTAGAGGATGGACCTTATGAAACTGTTGCAGGCTATTTCCTTGCTCACACTGGCTCAATGGGCAAGGTTGGAGCTATTTTGCACGATGCGGATGGCTACGATATGACAGTTACGGAGGTTGATGGGCGTAGAATAGCTACGATTGAAGTCAGAAAAACCGAAGTAAATTAAAGATTTGAATAAAATTAAACAAAAATAAACAAAAAATGGAGGATACTAATATGGCTTTAACTCATATTGTGCCAGGTCTTGACGAATCGGCTAGTGAGAAAGCAATCGATATTTTGCAGAATCGCTTAAGCCATGAGCAGGAAGCTGCTTTAGTCTTAAAGCATGCACATTGGAATGTTACGGGTCCAGACTTTATTGCAGTTCATGAAATGCTTGATCCTCAGGTTGCAGAAGTTTTAGCTCAAGCCGATGAAACAGCTGAGCGAATTGCAACGCTTGGTGGATCCCCACTTGGTCGCGCAGACGATGTTGTAGCTTCGCGCACTTGGAAGCGTTTTGCTCTTAGTGGTAGAAAGTCCACCAAAGAGTATTTGCAAGCATTAATTGAGTATTACAACGATATGATTGCAGATGATCGTAAGGCAATTTCTCAGCTTGATGATCTTGATATTGTTAGCTCTAATATTATTCAAGATCATGTTCAGCAGCTTGAAAAGTTCCAGTGGTTTATGCGCAGTCATTTAGAATAATTTTGTAGAATAATTTTGCGACACGCTTAGATTTGCTATTTGACATTTTTGTTTCATGTGCTAATCTAACTACTTGTATGTTTTCGACATACAAGTTGGGCCCGTAGCTCAGGTGGTTAGAGCGCATCCCTGATAAGGATGAGGTCGGAGGTTCAAGTCCTCCCGGGCCCACGAAATTGAGCATTTTGTTCTTTTTCTCCAATGGGGCTATGGCGCAGCTGGTAGCGCATCTGCTTTGCAAGCAGAGGGTCAGGAGTTCGAGTCTCCTTAGCTCCACAAATAGGGTTTCTAGCCGATCGCTAGAAGCCTTTTTTCATATATTCGTATTATCGTCTTCTTTCGCGTGTTTCTTGTTCTTGCGCGCATTTTGTTATATGAGAATGTTTCTCATCAAGGTGTTTTGCTAAACTGAATACCAATAAATGAATATAGATATCTTTACGCCGTGTATTGCGCATGCTTAAGTGGATGCTCAATGGGTTAACAAGGCGTGAAATCGTGTGTTAGCAGCGTCTTAAGCGGTTAGCCTGATCAGCGTAAGGAAAGTGTATGCGTAAACTTTTATCGTATTGCCGTCGTGCTCCTCAATTAGTAATAGTTTTAGTTTTGTTCCCGTTTATTGCGGCGTTTTATTCTAGAAATCTGACTTTTATACTCGATTTTTGCAAAGCTATAAGCAAGACGTTTACTTTCTTACTTTCGTTAATAAACGTTGATTTTAATGTGCAAATAAGCCTTACAATCGGGCAAAGTATAATAACATGTTTAGTTTTATACACATGTGTTAAGTCGCTTTTAAGTATGATTGATGATTTAATGCATGGCACACTTGGAATTGACTTGCTTGCGTTTGTTGCATTGCTTGCAACGCTTTGTATAGGCGAATTTTGGGCAAGTTATTTGATTGTTGTAATGGTGTTTACAGGCGGTGCAATCGAAGACTTTGCGCAAGATGCAGCGCAGAAAAAGTCTATCTCTTTTAGTAAATGCGTCTCCTCAAACCGCGCATTTAATGACACTTCCTGGAATAGTGTGCGGTGAATCTTGTGAGCAATGTGCTCTGCTTGATCATAGTCATTTTAGAAAAGTCAGCGATGAATCTTCGCTAGAGGCATTGCAAGAACATAAAGATTTTACTAGTTGTGAATCGTGTAAAAAATGTAACAATAACTCTAAAGAATGCCCAATATTGCAAGATGTAAAGTCTTCTAGCCAATTGCAAAGATACAAAACAGTTCCAGTTGAAGATCTAAAAATCGGCAATGTAATAGTTGTTCTTCCAGGAGAAACAGTTCCTGTAGACGGCCAGCTTTTAAGCGGTTCTGCGGTTCTTGACACAAGCGCAATAAACGGCGAGTCGCTTCCGCGTGAAGTGTTTGCTGGCGCACAAGTGTTGTCTGGATGCGTAAATGGCGGCGTTGTATTGATTATGCGCGTAACTAAGTTATCGCAAAATTCGCAATATCAAAAAATCATGAAGTTGGTTGAATCTGCAAGAAGTTCCAAGGCTGCTGTAGTTCGATTTGCGGATATGCTTTCCGTGCCTTTTACGGTGATTTCTTTTGTGATTGCATTTAGCGCTTGGGCTGCATCTGGTCAGGCTTTAAGATTTGCGCAAGTGTTGGTGCTAGCTACACCTTGCCCGCTATTAATCGCCGTGCCAGTGGCATTTATGGCAGGAACAGGAAGACTTGCAAAGCTTGGGATTGTTGTAAAAAGTCAGGATGTTTTAGAGCAATTAAGTTGTGTAAGTGATGTTTTCTTCGACAAAACAGGAACGCTTACTGTTAAGCAGCCTCAAGTTGTTAGAGTGGATTTAGCGAATCATAAATATGACGCAGATAGCGCAGATAGCGTAAATCAAGAAAATAGCGAGTTGCAAAATAGAATACTAATGTTTGCAGGCGTTTTGGAAACATACTCGCAGCACATTCTTGCAGGAGGAATTGCAAAAGCTGGAGCAGATCTTTGGCAAAACACGCATCCGTCTGCCGTTCCGCAACTTCCAAGCGTTCGCGAATATCCAGTTATAAGCGGTGTTAAAGAAACTGCTGGGCAGGGTATATGTGCAAGTGTGGATGGCGTAAACGTTAGAGTTGGGCGAAAAAGCTACGTTTTGAATGTGCCAGCTGGCTGCCTCGAGGAAAAGTCGCAAGCAGCCGAAGATAAAGACACACGCGCAAATGTAGAAAATATAGAAAATGCAGAAGATGCAAAAAATGTAGAAAATGTATCAAAAATAGAAATCAATTTTGAAGAGCTTTCTGCCGACGAAATGGCAACATACGTTTCTTTTGATGGCAAACTTGTTGGGCGAATTGTTCTAAAAGATGTGCCTAGAGAAAATGCAAAATCAACGATACAAAAGCTAAAGGAGCTTGGCGTTCGTTCAATAAGCATGCTAACGGGAGACGGCTTGCAAGCTGCTCAAACAATAGCAAAAAGCGTTGGAATTGAGCGAGTAAAGGCTAATTTGCTGCCACAAGACAAGCTTGATTGCATAAAACAGCACTATAGCGGTTATAAAAGCGAAGAAGATTGCGGCAGATTTGGAAGTTTTGGCATATTTAGCAGATTTATGCATAAGAAAAAAGATAAGCGCGTAACAATGATGGTTGGAGATGGTGTAAACGATGCTCCAGTTTTGGCTGCAGCAAACATTGGCGTGGCTTTAACGGATGGCACGGATACAGCGGCTTCGGAGTGCGCGCAAGTTGTTATTATGAACAACAACATTTATGCTGTAGCAAACGCTGTAAGCGTTGCAAAACACACAAAGCGAGTTATGATTCAAGCTGTTATGTTGGGAATTGGTTTGGCTGTTATAAGCATGATTGCGGCTGCTTTCGGGCTGATTCCTGCCGTTCTTGGAGCTATGATGCAAGAGATGATTGATGTTGTGTCTATTTTGTGGGCGCTAACAGCGTTGAAAGGCAAGCGTGCGTAAGTGACAATATTCACTTTGCTCTTTTCTTGAATGAACCAAGGCGCTAGTCTAAGTAGTGGAGCATAAAAGCCAGCGATTTTATTTAAATCTTCAAAAAGATTAGGCTTAAGAATGCTCGAAACACGCAAAATGTAATGTTTTAACATAACAAAAGTTGAATAACAAAATTTGAATAACAACATGGGAAAATTTATGGAAATGAATTATGATGCGGATTCGCACGAATTGCGAATCGCAGTTATTGGCGCGGGGCCTGCTGGAATCTACTCGTCAGATATTTTCCTTCGTCAGCTTAAAAAACTAGGCGACGAAATGGGCTTAGGCACGGCCGCTAGAATTGATTTATTCGAAAAGTTGCCAGTGCCATTTGGGCTTGTTCGATATGGCGTTGCTCCAGACCATCCGAGTATAAAATTCATTGCAGATGCTTTGGCTAAAACGCTTGATAATCCAAATATTCACTTGTATGCGAATGTCGAATTTGGCAAAGATATTACGCTAGAAGATTTGTTGCCGCGCTATGATGCAATTCTTTTTGCTACGGGCGCTGTAGAAGATAAGCCGCTTAGTATTCCAGGAGCATCGTTAAACGGTGTTTATGGCGCTGCAAAGTTTGTGGAATGGTACGACGGATATCCTACCAGCGAGCGTACGTGGCCGCTTGATGCAAGCGAAGTGGCTGTTATCGGCGGCGGAAATGTTGCTATGGATGTTGCGCGCGAGCTTTTGCGAGATGCGGATTATCTTAGAGAGCACACGGATATTTCCGACGATGTTTACAATGGTTTGCTTAAAAATCAGGCTAAAACACTTCACTTGTTTATTCGACGAGGCGTTGCACAAGCTAAATTCTCTGTGCAAGAATTGCGCGAGATGGAAAAGCTTTCTGGTGTGCAAATAGTTGTAAACGAAAGCGATTTTGACCTGGACGACGAAACAATTGATGTTGCTGGAAAAGACAAATTGACTCGCCAAATGGTAGAAGAGCTTTTTGCTATACGCGATTTGAGTGAAGATATGCAAGACGGCGGAAACGTTGACTTTGAAGGCAATCCTGCAAATAAGCGCTACATTATTCACTTTAACGCAAATCCAGTTGAGATTCTGGGAGAAAATGGGCAGGTTGTTGCGATTCGTGTAGAGCGCACAGCTACAAGCGCGGATGGCAAAATGACTTGCACTGGCGAGTTTGAAGAATATCCAGTTCAGGCAGTTTACCATGCGATTGGATATAAGCCTGCGCAAGTTAGTGGAGTTGCTTACGACTCTTCTCGCGCACTTCTTGCAAACAGAGATGGCAGGATTTTAACTTCTGCGCAAAATGGGGTTGTTTGCCCACGCTTGTATGCAACTGGTTGGGCTAAGCGAGGGCCAGTCGGGTTGATTGGTTCTACAAAGTCGGACGCTTTGCAAGTCGTTGAAAATATGCTGGAAGACTTAGCAAAAAGCTCGACCGAAGAATGTGAAACCGCACTTCCTGCGCTTTCTGAGATTCCTGCACTTCCTGGCAGATTGGCAACAGATAGAGACCCTAAGTCTATTGAAAATCTTCTTGAATCTAGAGGAGTCAAAGTGGTTGATTTTGAAGGGTGGAAGAGGATTGATGCTTTCGAGGTGGAATCTGGATTAGCAGAAAATCGCGCTCGCAAAAAAGTCGTATCTAAACAAATGCTTATGGATATAGCGGAAATTAAACAATAGTTTATATTGAGTGTACGCATTGATTGGTAAACATTGATTAGTAAACATTGATTAGTGGCCATTAAACTGTAGCCAAATTGCGCAGAAAGTGGCCACTTTTCAACATTTATTCACCTGTTTTAAGTGTGTTAAATCATAAACATTAAATACACAGTTTTCATTCAGCAAAATTACAGTTGCGATTATTAAAATCAAAAGCATGTTTGGCAACATGGGTATGCGCTATTGCAACAATTTGAAAACAGTAGTGTTGTTTTCTCTAATATGGCTATTTGCTGCTTTGCTGTGGATTGTTGCTGGATTGCGTTTGTCGATGCTGGTTTGGTTTGCAATTATTGCAATAATTTTAAGCTTATGCGCTTATTGGCTTTCTGGAAAAGTTGCCACGCGCATTATGAGTGCTAGCGAAATTAGCGAGAACGAAGAACCTGTTTTATACGGCATTGTTCGCGAGATTTCTGCGCAAATCGAAAAGCCTATGCCGCGCATTTATGTTGCTCCAACAGACAGTCCGAATATTTTTGCAATTGGTAGAAGCGAGCGTCACGCAACAATTTGCTGCACTCGTGGTCTTTTGAATATTCTAAACGAGCGCGAGTTGCGTGGCGTTGTAAGCCACGAGCTTATTCATGTTTATAATCACGATATTTTGAATTCAACGGTTGCATCTGCAATCGCAACAGTTATTACGTATTTTGGGTATGTGCTTATGTATTCGGGAAGTGAGTGTGCAAAATCTGCTAAAAGGCGTTGCCCTGTACTAAAAGTTATTGGCAAGGTTTTAAGTGCCATTTTTGTGCCGCTTGGTTCTCTATTTGTTAAGCTTGCGATTTCTAGAGCGCGCGAGCTGGATGCAGATCGAAGTGCAAGTATGCTTACTGGCGACCCTGCGGCTTTGGCTTCTGCTCTAAACAAAATTTCCTACGGAGTTAAGATGCATAAGATGGATTTGCATTCGGGAGTGCAAGCTATTGCTTCACTTATGATTGTAAATCCGTTTGCAAACTACGATTCCAAGCTTTTAAAGCTGTTTTCTAGGCAGCCAGATGTTAACAAGCGAGTCGACTCTTTAATGCTTATGTCTAGTAAGATGGAAAGTCTTGTGCAAGAAGATGCGCATGGAGAAATCGATCATATTGAGCGTGATGGCGATAGCGTGTTTCGTTTTAAGAATGGCGCTAAATACAATGTTGAATACGGCAAAGGTGTTTCTGGCGGAGTTGTAGCAGTTAGCGGAGCGTGATATTCTTAGATGGTTTGCTTTTTAGATTGATTCTTGAGCGCCTATTTGCTTGTTTGTAGGCAGATTATCGGTAAGGATTAATCGCGGAGTAACCGAGCATGCGGACATAGTTCATCGGTAGAATGGAAGCTTCCCAAGCTTCAGAGGCGGGTTCGATTCCCGTTGTCCGCTCCATGTAGAAAACGTTGATATATCAACGTTTGTGGCTTGTTCTTATGTCTTAGAAGTACGCTAAATGTGAAAATAATGTGCAAAATTCTATAATTTTTTTTTTTTAATATTGACACGAAAATCTTAGTTAAATTAAAATCGTATTAAATCCGCTATGGTAGAGGATTTAATTGGGCAGGAGGTTTTTTTTATGTTAGATATGTTGTTTGCACTTGTTGCTGTTGCATCAATGTTAATAGGCTTGGTTTTGTCTGTAATGCTTTGGGTTAAAAGCAGCAAGTCAGTTAAAGAGTTGTATAAAGACGCGTACTTATATGCGATTGTTGATGTTGTATTAGGCGTATTGTCTTGGGCAACTTATGCTGCGACTATCAATTCCGTAGATGTTGATGTGCGTGAGTTCTACACAAATTACTTCACAGCGCCATTGATTGTTCTTGCTGTTCTTGTTTTAAGTATTGCAGCTATAACCATCTTTAAAAGTAAAAAAGATAGCTATGTAGCATAACTAGATTAAACAGTTATTAAAAATAATAGCCTTCTGAGTTTAATTAAAATTCAGAAGGCTATGTTTGTTATATGTTGTGTTTGGTTTGATTGTGATTTGTTGATTTCAGTCTGAATTCTGTGTGTGATATTTAGACAAAAGATGTATAAATCGTAGTTTTTGTACATTGGATGTGCTGTGTATACAAGTTTTATAATCGCGCGCTTGCAGCGCATGCATTTGAATAAATATTGGATTATAGGCCAAGCAGAATCTGTGGCAAAGTCAGAGCTGCGCTAAATTTGGATATTTTTGTTTAGAATGATTTTGCAAGTAAAGAATAACACACATTTGATTGCTGCAATACGCTTGTATTGCAATAAGCTAGACATGATTTTTTACACAGTTTTGACCTATAACTTTCTTATCTGTTGGTATATTTTGTAAAAATATGCTATATTTCTATAAAAATGTGAATATTTTTGTGAAAATTTATTAAAAAAGCGTTAATATTGCGGATTAGTCCATCAGACATCATATCATCTGATGTAATGATTCCTACATTGGTGTAGGTATTGTTCATGATTTTCACAATGCTGTGGGATTCATGTAAAACAGTTACAAAAATAGGAGTGCGTATGCGTAGAAGTGTCATAGAAGATGCAAAGCGCGTTGTTGGTACTGTTGTTGGAATTACTCTTGCAATAGGCTTATGCTCTGGCGTGGCTAATGCTACTTCAGAAAAATCCAGTAAACCCAATAGTTCAGTTTTGCAAATATCACTTAAAAGAACTGATGGCCTTAAAGATAATGTCCAATTAAATAGTAGGCTAACATATACGGTTACATATACAAATAAGGGTTCACAACCAATAACTGCGTATCCGTATGAAAGTAATATTTCCGATATTAGAGTTGGGGATTCAAACAATTGCCGCTGGGCAAATCTTAAGCCAGGTGAAACTCAGCAGTGCGGCTTTGGGTACCATGTTGTAACCGAAGAGGATGCCAAAGCGGGTAAATTCACACCTAAAACAGTTTGGAAAGTTTCAAAAGATAGGGACGGTAACCAAGTAATCGAAAATAACATTGTTGTTGAAGACAAGCCTGTTACTGGTATAAAGAATACAGAATTTGACTCATCTTTGGGTCTTAAAACGGTAAAGCTTACAACTAGAACCAATAGCGTTTGCTACAGGATTCCAGCAATAACACAGACTGCAAATGGTTGGATTTTAGCAGCATACGATAAGAGGCCTGGTAATTGCTCCGATGCACCTATGCCAAACTCCATTGTTCAGCGAATTTCAAAAGATGGTGGTAAAACATTTGAAGCTGAAACTGTTGTTAAGCAAGGGCATTATGGCGATGAAAATACTAGATGGGGATATTCGGATCCGTCTTATGTGCTAGACCGTGAAACTAATGAAATTTTCCTGTTTTCTGTAAAGTCTTACAGAAACGGCTGGGGTGGGTCCAGCGCTGGAGTAGATCCAGAAAACAGGAACGTTTTACACGCTTCAGTTACTAGCTCCAAGGACAATGGCGTCACTTGGAGCACTCCAAAAATAATTACTAAAGATGTGACTGCAGATGTTGGGCATTGGAGCTCTAGGTTTGCGGCATCTGGTCACGGCATTCAGCTTCGCCATGGCAAGTATAAGGGTCGTTTGTTGCAGCAGTATACAATAAACAACTCGGGAAGGATTCAAGCAGTAACGGTTTACTCCGACGATCATGGTAAGACTTGGAAGGTTGGCAAGCCTGTTGGGTTTAGAAGTGAAAAATCACATATGGACGAAAACAAGGTTGTAGAACTTTCTGATGGACGAGTTATGTTGAATTCTAGGCCTCAGAATTTTAGGCATCGTCTTGTTGCAATATCAAATGATGGCGGCGAAACTTATGGCGAAGTAAAAGAAGAGATGCAGCTTCCAGACCCTGCAAACAATGCTCAGATAACTAGGGCATACCCAGATGCGCCTATGGGGTCTCCAGAAGCCAAGGTTCTTGTGTATTCTTCTTCTTCGGCGTATGGGCGTAGTGACGGCTTAATTCGCGTATCGTTTGATGATGGTGCAACTTGGGATACGGGCAAATTGTTTAAGTCTGGTCCTATGGCTTATTCTTGCATTGAAGTTTTGAACAAGCAGCATGGTGGCGGATTTGGACTTTTATATGAGGGCGATAATAGCAATATTATTTACACTCATATATCTGAAGATTGGCTTGGTTATACTCCTGTAACCGCAGATAATAGCGTTATTGACGTTCCGAAAAATGCCAAAAATATTGAAGTTAAGATTAAGAATCTTGGAAGCCATGATTATTCCGACTTAAAGCTTTCTATGAAGGATTTAGGTAAACAATCTGAATTAAATAAAGATTGGAAGATTCAAGATAAGACTGGTATTTCTGTAAAGCCTTTTGCTAACGCAAACATAAAGTTAGATATTGCAATGCCTAAGGATGTTAAAGAAGGAACGACCGTTTCGATTCCAGTGCGATTTGCGTCTGCAAAATATGCAGTGGGAGATTCTTTGCCAGGAATTCAGTCTGTGATTAATATTCGCGTTGTAAAGGCGGTGGAAAGCCATAGTGTTGTGCCTTCTGTTCCTTCCGTTGATGTAAATCCTTCTGTGGATACTCCATCTGCAGAAAAACCTTCTGCAGAAAAACCTTCTGCAGAAAAGCCTTCGCAAAATCCAGCGCCTGCAAGAGAACAGGCGCCACAGGTTAGCAATCAATCTAGGAATGAAGCTAATACTCAGAAAGCTGATGAGCAAAAGTCTGAGCAAAAGAAAGAGGATTCTAAAGCAAAAGACGATGTTATTCCAGCTCCTCCAGCCAGCGTTGATCAGTTGGATAAATCCCTAAAGGGAGCTATTACTGTTGGGAATAATAATCAGATTGTTGCTGGTGAGCCTGTAAAGATTTCTGGAAAGATTTCCAACAAGGAGTTTGCGCAACAGTTGCAAAAGAATGGTTCAGCAAAGGCCTATGCGTTTATATATTCTACGCCTAAAGCCTTAAAGGACTCTGATGGCAATTCGTTTATAACGGTTCGTGGATCTGCAGACAATGCACAATTTTCTGTTGATATTCCAGACGGATATTCTGGAAAGCATACAATCGTGCTTGTAAACGAGAAGGGCGAACAGCTTGCCTGGAATGAGGTAACAGTTAGCGCAAATCCAGTTGCGGACAAGAAGGATAGTAGCAGTGAAAAATCGGATTTGAACCGTAATGCATTTAGTAAAGTTTCAACGGGAAGTTCAATGTTGATTGTTCTTGCGGTTGTAATGCTTCTTGGTACTGCTGGATTCTTTGCAAAGGCAATGCGCAATAAGATTGCATAACCAATATTGCTAACTCTAGATTTTTGTAGTTAGTTGTATACGTAAAGCGCTGATTCGTTTAGATTACCCTTGATTTCAGTCTGAAGTGTGTGTGATATTTAGACAAAAGATGTATAAATCGTAGTTTTTGTACATTGGATGTATAAAAAATTGTACATTGAATGTACAAAAAATACGTTTTTTGTGTATACAAGTTCTTATAAGTTTGCTGTGGGAATGCATTTGGATTATAGGCCAATTAGAATCTGTGGCCAAGTCGGAGATTCGACCACAGTGCTGTTAATAGTTCAGTCAACTATCTGAGAGAATAACAGTAAAGCCAATTGCGCGTAGCTTTAATTAAAAATAATCATTACTCTAAAATAGACAAATACAAATCAAGTCTTTGATTTAAATATCTTGCAAACAAGTTTGCCATGGCAGACACGTTATGTTTTGAGTGATACTCATCAAAAGCTTCATAATATTTCAAGCGATCAGTAAATTTTATATCTATTGGTGGGTAACCTGCTTTCATCAATTCCAAATTGACCAGCAGTCTTCCTGTTCTTCCATTTCCATCAATAAAAGGATGAATGCTTTCGAATTCTATATGAAAACGAGCAAGTTTAGTAACAATATCTTCATTGCTGTTTTTGTATTTTTTCAATAATTCTTCCATTTTTGAAGCGATTAAATATGGTTGTGGTGGCTCATGTGTAGATCCCATAATTCGAACGGGAATTCTTCTATAAACGCCTCTATCTTCTTTCTTATTGGCTAAAACTAAATAGTGTATGTCTTTTATAACTTTTTCATTTATTTGCTTATTTTCGCTAACAAGATGTTTTACGTAATCAAAGGCTTCTTTGTGTCCAATAACTTCTAGATGCTCTTTTAATGATTTTTGATCAACAGTAAGCCCTCTAAGAACCATGTCTGTTTCGCGCAGTGTTAAAGTGTTTCCCTCAATTGCGTTTGAGTTATATGTATATTCTATTAGAAATTCTTCATTAAGTCTTTCTAATTCCCCTTCAGTTAGGGGTCTTCTTTTTTTAAGGGTTTCTAATTTAGTTTTTATGATTGGAATTAGCGATTCGCTAATTTTATATCTTCCGTCGGTTGGCTTTGCTGCGTCATGCGGTATTTTCCAGGATCTTCCTTCTCGATATACTCCTGGAATTTTCCCTTCGGAGCATAGAATTCTTACTCGTCTATCTGATATGCCCCATTTTTCAGCAGCTTGCTTTACTGTTATGTACATAAAATACCCTTAATCATTGTTGCATTTTATTATATTTTAACGTTTTATCGGAATAACATAAACAGTAGCGGAATAACATATTTAATTTATCGGAACAATNGGGCCCTTGATTTCAGTCTGAAGTGTGTGTGATATTTAGACAAAAGATGTATAAATCGTAGTTTTTGTACATTGGATGTATAAAAAATTGTACATTGGATGTACAAAAAATACGTTTTTTGTGTATACAAGTTCTTATAAGCGCGCTGTAACGCGCGAGCGACATGATCTTCTATTCCGCTTTTGTACGTGTTTTGGGTAAAATTTGGTACAAAATGCGTCAATTGGTTCCGCTTTTTGTTGCTCAACACGCTGATTATAACTACAAAAAGCGGAAAGTTTTCCCGAGTTTGTTTCTCTACGCACTTAAATCAGCTACAAAGTGCGGAATCAAGCGGCGCGACACGCGCGAAAAGTCTTTCCTTAAAAAAACCTGAGAAAATTCTTCAAAAACCTTGAAATACGTATTTTTACGGTTTAAGTGTTGTTTATCCACAAATTTTACGGCAATGTGGCCTTTATTGTGGATTAGTTTGTGTATAACATCATTTTTTTCGGCTTAGCATGTGTGGCTGGGGCTTGACTTTTTCAAACGGGGGGGGGGGTATGTTAATANCTAACGCAGAGGAGAAGAAGAAAGGAAATAAAATGATGAATAAGAAGGCTATCGCCGCTTTCGCTGCTGGCGCAACTTTGCTTGCCGGCTTCGCAATGGCAACCCCAGCAATGGCTGAAGTTAAGGCTGACGGCACACTTGTTAAGAATGCTGCTCTTACAACCGTTAAGTCTGATGATAGTGATGCTGTAAAGGGTGCAAGGTACAGCTTGACTCAAGCTTACACTGCATATGAAACTGCTAAGACTAAGTTTGATGGCGACAACACTGCTATTGATGCTTACAAGGAAGCTAAGACTGAATATAAAAATTACTCTGATGCTGCTTTGAAGGCTCAAGCTGAAAAAGATAAGACTGATCAAGATGCAACTCTTAAGGGTAAGGCTGTGGCTTATTTGGCTGCTGTTGATTCTTTGGCGACTGATGCGCAAGCTTTAGATTCTGCTAAGAATGGTGTTGCTTCTGCTGAGGATCATGTTGTAGAGCTCACTAAGCCTGCTCCAGATTCAAAGCGTTCTGTCCTTGCTAAGTTGGATGACGCTAAGGAGAAGTTGGATAAGGCTCAGGAAGCAAAGGATAAGGCTTTTGCTGAGGCTGATGCTGCTTTCAATGCTAAGCATGAGGCTGAGAATAGCTTAAAGTCTGCTCAGCGTGCTCTTAAGGATTACCAGGATGAGAACGCTAAGGATAAGGGTTCTCGTGCTTACAATGCTGAAGTTGCTCGTTTGACTAAGGAAATCAATGAAGCTAAGGAAGCTTTGTCTGCTGCAAAGACCAAGTTTAATGATGCAGATAAGGCTTTCAAAGAGGCTGCTGGTAAGTTTGCTAAGGCTTTGACCGAATATGCAGGTGCTTATAAGAATGCTCAGCTTTCTAAGGCTGATGTTTCTGCATATCCAACCCCAGCTTCTTTGGCTCCTCTTGCTACTGACTATAAGTATGGCGTCAACTTTGTTCCATCTGCAACAGTTCAGCCAGGCAAGCCAGGCGCTAAGCCAGGCAAGCCAGGTGCTGCTCAGCCAGGTAAGGCTGGCGCTGCTAATGGTGCTGCCGCTGCTGGCGCTAAGACTGAGGTTGAGAACAAGAATGGCAAGGACAAGCGCGGTAACACCCACACTGGTACTGGTGTTGGCGTAACTTTGACCGCTTTGGCTGCCACTATGCTTGCTGGCATGGGTGCTGCTGTTCGCAAGNCTCCTTTTCTTACCGTGTAGGTTCTTTATTCTGCTTGCAGGTGCTTAATGCTTGTTGCTAGAGATGGTTTTCCGCTAGGGACGGGATTCTGTTCTTTAGTTTTAAAGGAGGCTTGTTAGGTTTCTAACAAGCCTTTTTCTTTTACGTGTTTTGTTGCTCAATGTGCTAAGTATTTGGATATTTTTGTTTTAGAGTGATTCTATGAATGAAGAATAATCACATTTTATATGCTATGAGTCTTGCTGCAACAAGGGCTATGAGCTGATTTGCGCACTTTTTAGCATATAGCCCACCATCTTGGTTGTTTGCAAGCTGGTGGGCTATCTAGTATTTAGTATCTAGTTTTTTGCATTAGCTATTTAGTTAGATGTGATTTTCTTGCAGCTGTAATGATTGCGCAAACAAACAGCATTAATGCAGTGCTAAAAACAGCTGGAATCACTTGTATTCCAGTATTAGGAAGCTTGTTGTTTACACTAGCGCTATGTGTTTGCGATGAAACAATTCCACTTGAAGAATTATTTTGCAAAGATTCGTTTTTCTTTACTAACACATTAGTCCATGCAACTTGCTTGCCATTTTCGTCGATAAGAACAATAGTGTGATTGCCGCTATATTCTTGTGGAATAATCGCATCAAATATTGCTTTGCCCTGTTTGTTGATGCGAACTGTTACATGCTTTGTTCCATTTACGCTATAAAGAAGCTTAGGGCTTGAATAAATGTATGCGTATGCTTTTACTGCTTTGTTTAGTTGCAATTTACGCATGAATTCTGCTGTTGTGTTTAGAGAAACAGTAATCTGATTGTTCTTTCCTGCATAAGCAATGTTATTGTTTCCAACAGTTAGAGTGTTGGTTAATTCTGGCAGCAAATCAGCAATGCTCTTTGGTGCTTCTGGCACTTCTGTTGATTCTGGTGCCTGCTTCTGATTTGTGAGCGATTCTGTATTGTTGTTAATTTCCACAAAGCTTTTGCTTGGTGAGTTATTGTTAGCATTAGGAGCTTGTGGACTATTAGTCTCGCTAGGCTGCTTATGAGATTCCGCATTTGGGGTTGGCTGATGAGTTTGATGAGTTTGATGAGTCTGATGAGTCTGCGGTGTTGTATTGTTTGTAGGGTTTGCAGGCTCTGGATTTGGGTTCGGTGTAGGTGGAACTGGAGTCTGTGGGTGCTCTGGTTGTGGATGTGGTTGTGGTGGTGTAGGAATATTAGGCTCTGGTTGTGGTGCTGGTGTTGGCGTTACTGGCGTTGCTGGAGTTAGGTTGATCCATGGGATTACTTCTTTCGCTGGCGTTAGCTCCGCCCACGGTGTTGATTTCTTTCGCTGGCGTTAGCTCCGCCCACGGAATGCTCTCTTGTGCTGGAGTCAAATCTGCCCAAGGCGTTGCTTCATAGATTTTTACGGGAATCTTTACCGTTCGCTTAGTGCCGTTAACAAAGCTTACTTTTACGGTAATGTCTTGTACGCCCTTAGTGTTCATATTTGGCGTATTGAGCAAAGAAACTTTAGCGTCGTTAGGTACGCCATCAAGATATTTCTTAGCGTCAAAATCGTTAGGGAATGTAGAATTTAGCTCAAAACGAAGGTTGGCATCGCTTTTAACAGTGACTTCTGGCATATTTACTACGCGTATAATAAATTCTTTTTCAATCGTTTTAGTGCCATTTATTTTTATCTTAAGCTTGCCTGTATAGTCTCCAGCTTTAGAGATGTTAATTAAATCGCGCTTTGTAACATCTTCAAAAGTTGCTCCTTGGGGAAGATCCTTAGCGTTTGCTAAAGCATCCTTAAAATCGCTTGGTAAAGGCTCGTTGTTTGCAAGAAGAATTTCTTTAACTTCTGGCTTGTAAGTTTCTTCGTAAGGCTTTACTTCTGCAGGCTTTGGAGTTTCTTTAACTTTTGTAACGCCTGGGTTTACTGTTCCAGTGCCATCAATCTGTTTTCTGTTTCCAACGGTAAATCCTGGCTGATTGTCCATCTTTTTATCTAGGAAGTTACGTGAACTGTGACCATTGTTTCCAGTGTCTATAATTTTTGCACCATCAACATGACCAATAAAGCTTATAAGCGTATCTTTCTTTGTGGCATAATGCTCAGCGTAGCCTTCTTTGGTAAGCTTATTTAGTTCCTCAGCTCGTTGCTTCATTGATGGCCTAAAAACGCTTCCCTTAATTTTTGGAGCATTAAATGTATAAGCTTTAGTAAACCAATCGTAATTTTTTCGCTTAGCATAAACAAGCGCACGTTCTGTTAAATATCCGCCTAAAGAATGGCCAGTAACGTACAGATTGCTTACTAAATGTTCACTGTTTAATTCATCCATAAGTTTTTCTGTAGTAACTGCTTGGCTAATTTCGCCGCCAAAGAATAGCTTGAAATCCATTCCTGCGTCTTTTGAGCCTTGGGTTCCGCGGATTCCAAGAACTTGCACGCCGTTTTGCTCAATAAACGGGTATTCAGGATTAACATTTTCAAAAAGAACAGCGTCAAAGCCATCGGACTCGTGGTATGTTTTCTTTACTTTCCAATATGGCGCAAGCTCGTTATGCATAAGCTTATATTCGTTGCGATCTTTGTAAATCTCTGTAAGCTCATGCTTGTCGTCAAGCACTTTATTTACGTAATTATCCTCCCTATACGCAAGTTCCATAAACAGAGCCATATCGCGAGGGCTAATATCCCACCTGCGAGGATTTTTATCGTCTTTGTCGTCTAATCCGTCGCCATCAGTGTCTTTAATCAAAGGATGTGACTTGTATCCGTAGTAGGTTCGTCCATCTTTTGTGTATGTGTAAAGCTCTTCGCTGTTATTAAGGCCATCGCCATCGCTGTCTTCATTTGGATCTAGAGCTGGCTTTCCATACAACAATTGGTCAATTTGGCCATTTTCTAGGCGAATTCTGCCAGTTGAAATGTCGTGAGCGGTTTGTGCGGTAAGAGGTGTGGTAGATGGCAATGTCTCACTTGCAATTGCTGTTGATGTTAATACTGGAATTCCAAGCAGTGACGAAAAAACCAATCCAAAAGTTAATACAATTCCACTAATTGTGCGAATAGTACTTACCTTTCTCATACCACAATCCTTACTTTATACAGTTTTATTTTGACGATTTGGAAAGTCTTATTGAGAGCAATTCAATAGATTTGACTCAACACTGTAACTTTATCAAATTTAATGTTTTTACAAAAGCTGCTTTAGTTTGAAAACAATTTAGTCGCAAGCACAAAGATTTATCAGACGTCTGACGAATTGTAGTGATATTGGTGTAATCTACGAATCAAAAGACAAATCAGAATACAAATCAGCTACGATTTCAAGGAGGATATCATGCTGAAAGCTAAATTTGTTGTAGGCGCATACGCATCGTTGCCAAAAACTCGCGAGGATCAAGAAAAATACTACGATTTGTTGGGTAAGCAAAGCTGGATTGACGGAACGGAGATTCCATACCCAGGAGATTTGGCAGATCCAAAAAATCGCGCGTGGCTAGCAAGCGCAATACCATCGCATTGGCATGCAAATACGATTACGGCAATTCCAGGAACAATGCGTCACATAAACTTTGACCCAGACCCAGAATTTGGACTTGCAAGCCCAAGTGAAGAAGGCAGGCATCGCGCGCTGGCTTTCTTTAAGGATATTCGCGAAGCAATCGCAAACGTTGTAGACATTAGAGATAGCTGCGATATATCTCATGTAGAAATCCACACAGCGCCAACTCGTTTAGCTCAGGCGGATGCAATGAAAAAGTCGTTAGAAGAACTCGCGCAGCTCGATTGGTGTGGAGCAAAGCTAGTGATTGAGCATTGCGATAGATATATTGAAAGCCAAAATCCAGAAAAAGGATTCCTGCCTCTAGAAGAAGAGATTCAAATTGCAAAAGATGCTGGAGTTGGAATCACAGTCAACTGGGGAAGAAGCGTTGTAGAAGAGCGAAATGCTCAAGCGGCAGTGGAGCACGTGCGAGCTGCAAGGCAGGCTGGCGTTCTGCAAGGATTAATGTTCTCGGGAGCTGGTCCAGATGCAACACAATACGGATACGAGTGGATTGATGGCCACTTGCCAATGAACCCAGATGAGCCGACTTCGTTAATGACGTCTAAAGAAATTCAAGAAACCACTCGTGAGGCGCTAAAAGACGATTACGCAATCGACTATTTGGGCGCAAAAGTGTGCGTTCCGCAAGACGCGAGCGTTGAAGAGCGCTTGGGGTATTTGGCGCGCATTCATGATGCTGTGGTCGCTGCGCAGGCTGAGTAAACAGGTAAAGTCGAGTAAATAGTAAAAATAAGGTCGCAAACGCAAGAAAGAAAACGGAAATTGTTATGAACGAAGTAAAAGATTCTCGCTCTACGTATCTTGCTTTTGATATAGGCGGAACAAAAATCGCGTACGGATTGGTGACTTTGCCAGAGTCTTTGGAATCTTCAGGGTCTAGCTTTGGTAAAGAAAGCGAAGATTGCGCTTCTCCAACAGTGGAAGACTATGGCTCTATGCCAACAGAAGCTGCAAAAGGCGGAGAAGATATAAAGAATCGCCTAGTAGCTCGCGCAAAGCAAATATTGGAAGATGCGGCGAAAAGTGGCAAAAAAATCAGCGGAATTGGAATAGCAGCTGCAGGAGTGCCAAATAGCAAAACTGGCGAAATTGTAGCAGCTACAGACATTTTGCCAGGTTGGAGAGGTCAGCGAATTTACGACGCATTTAAGCGCGTAACCGATTTGCCAGTTTATATGATTGGCGATGTTGGTGGTCACGGCCTTGGAGAGGCGATTTACGGAGCAGGCCGCGGAAAATCGATTGTGTTCTCTGTTGGCATAGGCACTGGAATTGGTGGCGCGATTATTGTAAACGGCAAACTGTTTACGGGCGCGCACGGAGTTGCAGGACACGCTGGCCACGTTGTTAGTGATTTGGGAGTTGGCTTTGACTGCTCTTGCGGAGCGCATGCGGGTCATATTGAGCCAGTTGCCTCTGGAACTGGACTTGCCACTCTTTACAACAGCAATCTTCCGCAAGGCACCGAGCCTGCAAAAAACGGCTACGAGGTTTGTGTGCGCGCGAATTCTGGGCAGGATGCGCACGCTAAAGAAACGCTTGTTAGAAGCGGCAAGGCCTTGGGGCAGTGCGTTGCAGGAATGGCGAATCTTATAGATCCAGATGTGATTGTGCTTTCTGGGTCTGTTGTAGAAGCTGGCGATATTTGGTGGAATGCTATGCGTGCTGGGTTTGAAGATTCTGCATTAACGTTGATTAAAAGCACGCCGATTGTTAAGGGCAAGCTTGGTGGATCTGCTCCTTTGATTGGTGCGGCTTTTGCTGTTCACTCAAATCGCGTTTAATCGCATTTGATTGCGTTTAATTTTGTTTAGTTTAGTCATATTTGAAAAAAGGAGGAATCTATATGAATCCTGTGATTGAAAAAATCAAGGGCGGCTTAGTCGTTAGCTGCCAGGCATACCCTGGAGAGCCGCTAAGACACCCAGAAACAATGGCGCAAATGGCAATGGCTGCCGTAGAAGGTGGAGCTGTTGGCATTAGGTGCCAAGGATTGTCGGATATTTCCGCGATTAAAGGGCAAGTTGATGTTCCTGTAATCGGAATTTGGAAAGATGGACACGAAGGTGTCTACATAACTCCGACTTTGCGCCACGCGCGCTGCTGTGCTGCTGCTGGGGCAGATATTATTGCGATTGATGCTACAGATAGGCCGCGCCCAGATGGGCTCACTTACGAGCAAACTGTTCGCGCGTTGCACGACGAAGGCATAGTTGTTATGGCAGATTGTGGCAACTTCGATGATGCTAAGCGCGCGGCTGATTGTGGAACGGATATTATATCTACAACTTTGGCTGGCACTTCTCCTGGAAGGCCAAAAACGGACGGCCCAGATTTTGAGCTTTTAGGCCAGATTTTGCAAGCTTTCCCAGATTATCCAATTATTTGTGAAGGGCGTATTCACACTCCAGATCAGTTGCACAAGGTTATGCAGATGGGCGCTTGGGCTGCTGTTGTTGGAACGGCGATTACGCACCCAACGTCGATTACGCGCTGGTTTGCAGCAAAGTTGTAGGTGGCGAGCAGGTAGGCGGATGCGGCTGGGAGCGCTAAGGAAAAGTCGCAAGTAACCGCAGATTCGCCGAGCGCGCGTAAGTAACAAATAAAGAAAAATAGTGGTTATATGTGTGTCGATTATGTGCGATTTTGTTCTAATTTTTCGTGATTTAAAAAATAATCAAAATTTTCACAAATTCGACACACGCATAACTTGACATCAGACATCAGACCTCTTATGTTTGAAGTAACGTGAAAATAACGCACGCGCTATAATTTAATATGTTTTCGCATTCGAAGACGAAATGCAAAAAACCCAAACTCAATGGTGAGGAGAAAATATGGCACGAATTAACTCGAAGCTAACCGCGGCAATCGCCGCTGGTGTGGCCGCATTAATGATGCTTTCTGGCTGCGGTGGAGCTAAATCCCACAAGGCAGCAAAAGCAAAGACTGCTGTTAAAGACACGATTACCGCACAGGTTGCATACGCAAGCCGCGATTTTGCGCCGTCTACAACCTCTGGCGCGTTGCCAATGGCAGCAAACTGGCACGTTACAGAGCCACTTTACGCTCTTGATTACAGCAACTTTAAGGTTTTCAACGCTCTTGCAAAGGGTGAGCCAAAGAAGATTTCCGATACTGAATACGAAGTAACAATTCGCGATGCTGCTAAGTTCTCGGACGGAACGGAAGTAACAGCGGCAGACGTAGTGTCTTCCTTTAAGCGCACAACCGCAAAGGGCAGCCTTTACATCTCTATGCTCGACTTTATTGACTCTGTAGAAGCAAAAGACAATCGTCACGTAATCTTTAAGCTAAAGAAGGCGTTCCCACTGTTCAAGCAGCGCCTTGCTTTGATTCAGATTGTTCCATCTGCAAAGTCTGATGCAGATCTTAAGAATATGCCAATCGGATCTGGCCCATGGAAGTACGTTTCGATTACAGATAACCAAGTAAAGTTTGAGCGCAACGATCTTTACAACGGCAAGTACAAGGCACAGACCAAGAAGATGGTTTGGAATGTAACCGTTGACGATACTGCTCGTGTAACCGCAATGCAAGGCGGAAAGACCGACGTAATGGAAATGGTTCCAGCACAGGCATTCAACACTTTGAAGGCATCTGGATCCGAGCTTAAGACCGCACAGGGCTTCACTCTTCCATTCCTTATGTTCAACACAAAGCAGAAGCCATTCGACGACAAGCGAGTTCGCCAAGCTGCTCTCTACGCAATTGACGTAAACAAGCTTATTACCAACCAGATGAGCGGCCAGGGCGAGGCAGCAACAAGCTTCTTGCCAAAGAACTACGCAAATTACCACAAGGCAAAGAACGTTTACACCAAGAATGTTGCTAAGGCAAAGAGCTTGCTTAAGGAAGCTGGCGTAAGTGGCTCACTAAAGTTCACTCTTTACACAACGGACCACACTTGGATTACTCAGCTTGCTCCACAAATCAAGAATGATCTTGCTGAGATTGGTATGGATGTAGAAATCAAGTCCATGAAGTCTTCTGCACTTTACCCACAGATTACCGACCGCGACGACGCAAACTACTCCATGGTTCTTGCTCCAGGCGATCCATCCGTGTTCGGCAACGACCCAGACTTGCTTATGAGTTGGTGGTACGGCGACAACGCTTGGACCCGTCAGCGCACATTCTGGAAGAGCTCCGAAGGATACGCAAAGCTCCACAAGCTTATGGACGAAGCTCTTGAAGCATCCAAGCCAGCAGAACGCCAGAAGTATTGGAACCAGTGCTTCGACTTGATTAGCGACGAAGTGCCTCTGTACCCACTCTTCCATCGTAAGACTACTACTGCTGTAAAGAAGGGCGCATTGGCTGAGTGGAATGCAATCGGTTCCACTGGCATCAACCTTGTAAAAGCAAAGCTAACAAAGTAGGTGCAAGTCAAAGTAACAAACTTCATTTTCCCTAACCTCTAACCGCAAAACCGACCCAACTGTTTACCTTTCTCGCCTTTGTGCAGATGGGTCGGTTTTGTTATGCAAAAATAATAATTTTCTTCAATGGATGTGTGGATGTCTTATGAGTAATTTTCTTAGACTTTTAGGTAGGCGACTAATCGCCCTGCCGTTCATGGCATTCGGTGTTACGTTCCTCGTATTCTTCCTTATGTCATTTTCTAAATACGATCCAGCAGTTGCAGCATTAGGCGAAAACTCGTCTCCAGCAGCTCTGGCAGCCTTCCGCCACGAAATGGGATACGACAGGCCATGGTGGGAGCAGTTTGGGTCCTACATAGTTGGACTCTTCCAAGGAAACATGGGTGTTTATGGCGTAAACAAGGATTCCGTAGCTCAGCGAGTGGCGGACGCCTTCCCAATCACCTTGCAACTAACCTTCATTGGCTTGTTAATCGCAATAGTCTTTGCAGTAATCTTTGGCGTTTTTGCAGCGCTTTACCGCGATACTTGGGTTGATCAAACGGTTCGCGTGCTTTCGATTATTGCAATCGCAACTCCATCCTTCTGGCTTGGCGTTCTTTTGATTTACGTCTTGCAAATCAAGCTCGCATGGCTCCCAGGATCTGGCGATTTTGTGCCGTTCTTTGAAGATCCAGAAGCGTACATTGCAAGAATGGCAATGCCTTGCTTCGCATTAGGCCTTCCAGTAGCAGGTCAGCTTACGCGAATCATACGAACCTCGATGGTAGAAGAATTGGATAAGGATTATGTGCGAACCGCAATCGGCGCAGGTATTCCAAAGAGCGTAGTGGTTGCTAGAAACGTGTTCCGCAACGCTTTGATTACACCAATCACAACTCTTGGTATGAAGATTGGTTACCTTATGGGTGGCGCAATCGTTATTGAGGTGATTTTTGCACTACCAGGAATGGGTACCGCAATGTTCGATGGCATTAATGGCAACCAGCCAATGCTTGTGCAAGGCGTTGTTTTGGTTGTTGCAATCGCATTCATCTTTATAAACATTATTGTTGATTTGCTTTACGTGCTAATCAACCCAAGAATTAGGACGGTGTGACATGCTATTTGGAAAAAGTCAGGTAGTAGATGCCGCATCAAAACCAGGCATCAAATTTAACAGATTTAAAAGCATGAGCTTAGGCTCTAAAATCTCGCTTATTGTGATTGCAATATTGGCGTTCTGCGCAGTATTCGCGCGATTCCTAGCGCCATGCGACCCAGTAAAGATTACGCAAAACTATCAGCCGCCAACAGGAGCGCACTGGTTTGGCACCGATAACCTTGGTAGAGACGTGTTCTCGCGCGTTATGTACGGCGCTCGCTACTCGCTGGTAATCGGCTTGTCGTCTGTGCTCTTTGCGTTGGTGATGGGCGCAATAATCGGCGCAATTGCAGCTGTGAGCCGCACTTGGATATCTGAGCTTATAATGCGATTGATTGATATAGTAATGTCTATCCCAGGAATCGCATTAGCAGCTGTGTGCCTTGCAATTCTTGGACAATCCATGATTGGTATCATCATTTCCATTGGTGTGCTTTACGTTCCACAAATCGCAAGAATTGTGCGCGCAAACATAATAAGCGAATATGGAAAAGACTACGTGCGTGCAGTAATCGTTTCTGGCGCTCGCGCACCTTGGATTTTGCTCAAGCATGTAACGCGTAATATTGCAGCTCCAGTTATGGTGTTCACAACGCTTTCTGTTGCAGACGCAATCGTGTTCGAGGCCTCTCTTAGCTTTATCAATGCTGGTATTCCAGAGCCAACTCCAACATGGGGCAACATTTTGTCTTCTGCTAAAGCAGGCGTTATCTTTGGATACTGGTGGCAGGCATTATTCCCAGGCTTAGCAATCATGATTACCGTTTTGTGCCTTAACATTCTTTCTGAGGGCATTACGGATGCAATGGTTGCAGCTCCAACCGCTCCAGTAGCTAAGAGTGCTGCAGATGCGGATGCGGCTCGTAAGGAAGACAGGATTCTTACCGACCCAGTGGCAGCTTACAAGGAGCAGCACGACGCTTTGGTTGAGTCTTTGGCAAAGCTTCGCGAGGCAGAGTTAAAGCGCACGGATCGCTTGCAGCCAACGTCTACGGAGCCTCCAGTTATTGAGGTTAAAGACTTGTGCATTCAGTTCCCACGTTACGGAAGCGTAAATGTTGTAGACCACTTGAGCTTCTCTGTTCGTCCAGGCGAAACAATGGGCTTGGTTGGTGAATCTGGTTGCGGTAAGTCAATCACTTCGCTTGCGATTATGGGCTTGCTAGATCCAAAAGCTAAGATTAGCGGACAAATCCTGTTTAATGGCAAGGATCTTGTAAAGCTTAGCCCAAAGGAGCACAATGCTTTGCGTGGCCACGAGATTGCAATGGTTTACCAAGACGCGTTGTCTTCCTTAAACCCATCAATGCTTATTAAAGCGCAAATGAAGCAGCTAACTTCTAGAGGTGGCACTCGCAGCGCCGAAGAGTTGCTGGAGCTTGTAGGCTTGGATCCAAAGCGCACGCTTGAATCCTACCCACACGAGCTTTCTGGTGGTCAGCGTCAGCGCGTGTTGATTGCAATGGCACTTACGCGAGATCCAAAGTTGATAATCGCAGATGAGCCAACAACCGCTTTGGATGTTACTGTTCAAAAGCAAGTGATTGACCTTCTTAACGAATTGCGCGAGAAGCTTGGATTCGCAATGGTGTTTGTAAGCCACGATTTGGCTCTTGTTGCCAAGGTTGCGCACTCGATTACCGTAATGTACGCAGGCCAGGTTGTTGAGCAAGGCTCCACCAAGGAAATCCTCACCGATCCGCATCACGAGTACACGCGCGGCTTGCTTGGCTCCGTAACTTCCATTGAGGCTGGTGCTCCAAGATTGCATCAGGTTCCAGGAACGGTTCCAAGCCCATCCGACTTCCCTAAGGGGGATCGATTCGCACCGCGTTCTTCTCATCCAGATCAAGGACTTGACGTGCGCCCAGTAATGAAGCGCATTCCAGGAACGTGGCACTTCTACGCTGCGCCTCCAGAGCCAGAATCGGATGTGCCTTCCGCAATTTTGACCAACTCCGATAAAGGAGATGTGCGATGAACATGAATGTTAACGAAACAAACAAAACTCAAAGCGAAAATGGCGATGTTCCAATCATCGAGCTGCGCGACGCCGAAGTGGTGTTCACTACTCGAGCAGGATCTGGCTTATTCCACAAGAATAAGATTACGGCCGTAAACAAGGTGAATCTTAAGCTTATGCCAGGCAAGACGATTGGTATTGTTGGCGAATCTGGTTGCGGAAAGTCTACTACTGCAAACATTATGTGCGGCCTTCAGCAAGTTACAAGCGGTAAGGTTTTGTTCAAAGGTCAAGACGTTACGCATAGAACTGCAAAAGAGCGCATGGATATTGGACGCGTGGTTTCCGTTGTGTTCCAGGATCCAGCAATGGCTTTGAATGCGCGCATGAGTGTGATTGACCAGTTGATTGATCCGCTTGTTGTGCACAAGATTGGAAGCAAGGCTGAGCGCGATGCTAGAGCCAAGGAGCTAATCCGAATGGTTGGTTTGCCTCATTCTGTTCTTGGTGCTTTACCAGGTCAGCTTTCTGGCGGACAGCGTCAGCGCGTGGCAATTGCTCGTGCTCTTTCGCTTAACCCAGATGCAATCATCGCAGATGAGCCAACTTCCGCTTTGGATGTTTCTGTGCGTGCTCAGATTTTGAATCTTCTTTCCGACTTAAAGAAGAAGCTGAATCTTTCCATGGTGTTTATTAGCCACGATATTCAAACAATCCGATACATTTCTGACGAAGTTGTTGTTATGAATCACGGAACGATTGTTGAGCGCGGCGAAACTCACCAAGTGATTAACAATCCGCAAGATGAGTACACAAAGATTTTGATGGGCGCGGCACCTTCGCTGTTGCATCCAACGGAAGAAGAGTGCAAGTAAGCGGCAAGCGTTAGTCGCTAGCTTGAATGCGCGGGCGGTCTGTTAAGACCTTGCAGTAAATCCATGCAGGCCGCCCATTAATTGCAAAATCTAAAATCATAAGTCATAAATAGTCATAAAAAATACGAAAGAAGTTTAATCATGACAGAAAAATTCCACGGTGTTATTCCACCAGTAGTTACGCCATTAACGGCAGACGGCGAAGTAGACGTTGTTAGCTTTGAGCGTTCGCTTAACCGAATGATTGAGGCGGGCGTAGATGGCTTGTTCACGCTTGGATCTTCTGGCGAAGTGGCATTTAGCACAGATAAGCGCCGCCGCGAAATCATTGAAACCGTAATGCGCATTGTTGACGGCCGCGTGCCAGTGCTGGTTGGATGCATCGATACGGAAACAAACCGCGTTATTGAGCATGCAAAGGAAGCTAAGGAGCTTGGGGCTTCTGCGATTGTTGCAACAGCGCCATTCTACGCACTTGGCGGCATGGCAGAAGTTGAGCGCCACTTCCGTCTTATTCACGAAGCCGTTCCAGATTTGCCACTGTTTGCTTACGATATTCCAGTTTGCGTGCACACAAAGCTACCAGGTGCTTTGCTTGTGAAGCTTGGTAAAGATGGCGTGCTTGCAGGCGTTAAGGATTCTTCCAACGATGACGTATCGTTTAGGTTCCTTGTAGACGACAACAATAAGGCTGGCCACCCATTGACTTTGCTCACGGGCCAAGAGGTTGTTGTTGACGGCGCATACATGGCTGGCGCAGACGGTTCTGTTCCTGGTCTTGCAAACGTTGAGGCCACTGGCTACGTGCGCATGTGGAAGGCTGCTCAGGCTGGCGATTGGGCAACGGTTAAGAAGGAGCAGGATTGGCTTGCTGCTTTGATGCGAATCGTTACTGTTCCTAGTGGAGTGGCTGGCTTCGGCGCTGGCGTTGGAGCATTTAAGACCGCAATGGCATTGCTTGGTGTGTTCGACACAAATCAGATGCCAGATCCAGTCTGCCCACTTAAGGGAGAAAATGTTGAAGCTGTGGCTCGCGTTCTTAAGGAAGTTGGCTTGACTTTGGCAAAGACTCCGCAAGAAGTGAGCGATTCCACAAAGTAACGTCTTAAGTATGTGTCTTAAGTAAATAATCAAATAATCTAATAGCCTTTTACCGATGGTGCATAGTAAGTAAATAGCGTTGCGGTGTGCGTTAATTCGTATGCCGCAATGCTAATAATTGCTAATGATTTCTTAAAATTACTGATTAATGTTGCTTAAAAATTGCTAATTATGCTAATTAAAGCTTTAAAGGAGAAGCAAAGATGGCAGAAGTTATTATTGTAAAAGATCAAGATGAAGCTGGCGAGCTCTACGCAAAAGCAGTTGTAGATTTGATTAGTCGCAAGCCAGACGCAGTACTTGGCTTAGCTACGGGATCTAGCCCATTAAAGGCCTACGAGCATCTTGCAAAGCTTGTTAAAGAAAATAATGTTGACGTAAGTCGCGTGCGCGGATTTGCTCTTGACGAATACATTGGATTGCCGTTAGAGCACGAACAGTCATACCACAGCACAATCCGCAGAACAGTAACCGATTTAATCGGCCTAAACCCAGATTTAGTTCATGTTCCAGGAGATGTTCTTAACGGAGCGCCATTAAGCGAGGGCAGCAAGATTGCGCACGCTGGAGCTGACTACGATGCTGCTATTGCTGCTGCTGGCGGAATTGACGTGCAAATCTTGGGAATTGGCTCCGATGGCCACGTTGGATTCAACGAGCCAGGCTCTTCGCTTGCGTCTGGAACGCGCGTTAAAACACTAACCGAGCAGACTCGCGTAGATAATCGCAGATTCTTCGACGGAGATATTAACCAAGTTCCAACTCATTGCATAACGCAAGGAATTGGAACGATTTTGCGCGCTAAGCATCTTGTTCTTCTTGCGTTTGGCTCAAATAAGGCAGACGCAGTGGCAGCAACGCTAGAAGGCGGAGTAAGCTCGCTATGCCCAGCTTCCGCGCTTCAAATGCATCCGCACGCAACTGTGATTGTAGACGAAGATGCAGCAAGCAAGCTTAAGCTAGCAGACTACTATCGTTGGGTGTACGCAAATAAGCCATCTTGGCAGGGAATCTGATACTCAAGTCTAAAATTAAGTAACGTATTCAAAAGCACAAACTTCAAAAGCACAATCGCAGGTGAGTGAAATGTCAAAAAATGCATATTTAGACGCCGTAAAGAAGATTGATGATTCACTAAAATCAAGTGAGGGGCGCAATTTTGTAGTGCGCAACGTGAGCGTTGTAGACGCGCGCGGAATTGTTCCTAACGCTTGGATTTTGGTTAAAGATGGCGTGATTCTAGAAACTGGCATTTTAGATGAGGATCTTGCGCTTGCGATTAATGCTTGCGGATTGCGCGCATCTGACTTAAGCGTTGTAGACGGGCGTGGCTGTTTTGCTGCGCCGGGCTACATTGATTTGCACGCTCACGGAGCATGGGAGCATTCGTTTGACGACGGTGCTGAAGGGATTGCCATTGCGCGCGCGTATCACATGCTTCATGGAACAACTAGGCAAGTTCTTAGCTTGATTACAAATCCTCTTGACGTAATGCAAGAGAATTTGCGTACTGTTAAGCGCGTTATGCAAACGCGACCAGATGTGCTTGGATCTCACTTAGAGGGGCCGTTCTTGGCGCTGTCTAGAAAAGGCGCTCACGACCCTAATTGCCTAGTGGATCCTACTCCCGAGCGCGTTGAGGCGTTGCTTGAGGCGGCGGATGGCACTTTGCGCCAGATTACTTTGGCTCCAGAGCGCGAACACGGCATGGAGGCGATTAAGCGTTTTGTAGAAGCTGGAGTGATTCCAGCAGTGGGGCATTGCGATGCGGATTATCAAACAGCGCGCGCAGCTTTTAACGCTGGTTCTACGCTTATGACTCACATGTTTAACGCTATGAACGGCATTCATCACCGCAAGCCAGGCCCAATCCCTGCAGCCTTGGAGGATTCGCGCGTAACGATTGAGCTAATCAATGATGGTTTCCACGTTGAAAACCCAGTTTTGCGAATGGCGTTTAAGGCAGCGGCTGGAAGGATTGCGTTTGTAACGGATGCTATGGCTGCAACAGGATGCGCGGATGGCGCCTACAAGCTTGGAGCTTTAGACGTTACGGTTACGGGCGGCCATGCAAGGCTTGTTTCTAATGGCGCTATTGCAGGATCTACTTTGATTCTAGAAGTCGCTATTAAGCGCGCTGTTAAAGAGCTTGGAATCGGATTGCCAGAGGCGATTGCTGCTGCGACTATTGTTCCTGCTCGCGCGCTTGGAGTAGATAAGCCGAATGCTATAACTAGTGCTCCTTTGGGCTTGGTTGAAAAGGGATATGCTGCCGATTTGCTTTTGCTTAATCCAGGAACTTTGGCAGTTGAGCACGTTTGGTGCGACGGCCATAAAATTTCGTAACGTAAATCGTATCGTTGCGATTAATCGTGATGCTGTAGTACTCAGGCGTCACCATTGAAGATGAAAGAACCGCTCTCGTTTAGTTAGGGAGCGGTTCTTCCATCTTATTTAGTGCTTTTGCAGTCTATTGAGCAAAATCGACTGAATAGGCTCGTAATGGTCGTTTACAGCTTGCCTATACCCATCTGCGTCTCCCGCAATAGCCGTTTTTAGCATAAGTTCATGCGCTCTAGCGGTTTTTTCAAGCTCGTCCGAAACTTCCAGCCCCAATTGTGGCAAAACAGCCATATGCACAAGCCACAAGCATCGCACGAATTGCTCTGCAATCGTATTGTTTACCGCGCGCAAAATGCCCGTGTGGAAAGCAATGTCTTGTTCCAAGAACGTTTTTCCAGCATGCGCTTCTTTAGTCATTATTTCCGAAAGCGCTTCCAGCTCTGGATGCTGCGTTCCCTTAAGTGACTCAACCACTTTATCCGCGCATCCAAGGTCTAGGAATTTTCGCATTTCTACAACGTTGCTTAAGTCTTCAAAATTCTTATTAATGGAGATTAAGGAGCGAAAAGCGAGTGTTTCCACCATTGGATCCAAAGACAAGGAGCCAACAAACATGCCTTTTCCTTGCTTAACTTCCACAATGTTAAGCGCTTCCAGCTTGCGAATCGCCTCGCGCACCGATGACCTTGATGCGCCAATCAAATTGCATAGCATTGGCTCAGTTGGCAGCATGTCTTTTGGTTGCAAGCGTTCTCTTAAAATAAGCGATCTGATTGCGTCCATTGTTTCATCGCAGCGCTTTCTTGCTGCGATTGGAGCGGAGTTAGAGCTTGCTTGCAATAACGATAAGCGGTCTAGTGTTGTCATCTCATCGTCTTCGCGGTTGCTAAATGTCTCTTCCATTTTGGCTCCTTTCAGTTCGCGTGAGTCTTCTCTCTTTTGTGTCTTCCATTTTTTCGTTTGTGTGTACTTTGTTTGTGTGTACTTTGTTTTTGAAACCTGCGTGCAAACTATCTTGCTGCCAAAGCGAGGAATCTATTGCTGTTATATAAATTCCAGTAGTTTCTCTTTCCCACAGTAGTTGCAAAGTTCGTTTATTGCTAGAGCTAATGCATTGATAAACGTGGTGGAATGGGTTTATGCACACGCTTTTTGCCCACGTTTGCCCGCCGTCGTAGCTAAATCGCACAACTCCGCGGCCGCGGTATGGCATCATTTGACTTGCGTTTGCAAACGCTATGCAGTCTGCATTTTCATTGCTAAAGCAAGTTGCGCTCGGCTGGCTGAATATCTCTGGCAAACTTGTGTCAAAAATCAGCTCGCTCCAAGTTTCTCCGCAATCATGACTAATGGCTTTGCCTACACATCCCGAGCGATTTTGATTGCGGAAGAATGCTAGAATATCGCCATTTTTGCGTTCAACAAACACGGTTTCGGAGCTTGTTGCATCGTCGTCTTGCATTGTTACAGGATCTACGATTTTTCCGTTTATTAATCGCCCTTCGTTAATCATTTTGCCTCGGCTCCACGTTTTGCCGTCGTCATCCGAAATAAGCGCTCCCGAAGAATAGTGCGATTTGCTTTGGCCGCTGCAATAGAATGGCACGAGTATTCTGCCGTAATGTTTTTCGTTTTGTCTAATAACAATTCCGTTCCCTGGGCATACTCCCGCAAAGCTCATCCATGGCTCCTTAACCATGTGGTCGATTAAGCGTGGCTCGCTCCACGTTTTGCCGTCATCGTCAGAATAAATTTGCGCTATATAGCACGTTTTTTCGGCAAATAATGGTTGACTTTCGCTTGCGATTTCTGGCGATTTCCATATGTTCCACGTGGAACAGTCGCAAGTTTGATTACTGTGCGAGTTATTGCGTAAGTCATTGTGCGAATCGCTATTTTTTATACTTCCATCTGGCAAAACTATCCACTTTGTTGAGCATTCTTTTTCGCTAGAATCGCATGGCAATTTTACGGCCGCGCTTTCATCCATTGCCGCCGCGTAGTGGCCACCTAAGCGGTCTATAAGCTTGATTCTTCCGCGCGTGTCCACGCCTACAACGGTTTTGCAATTTGTTAGCCCAATTCCGCCAGGATTAATGTCGATTAATACGTTGATTCTTTCGCTTTTGCCTTCTAGGTCTAAAACAGGGCAGGAGTCGATTGCGCTAGCGCCCAGTTTTCCAAGGTTTTTGCCAGGCATGTTGATTACGGTTTGCAAAGGCTCCCACGTTTTGCCGCCGTCCGCGGATAGGCGAATCACAAAGTTTATGTGGTTTGGAGCGTCGTTTGAAACGCTTGTTCGCTGGTCTGCTCCTGCGATTAGCGTTCCCATGTGCGTCTTTACGAGCGACGGTATTCTGTAGCTGCGAGAGCCCGCATATCCCGTGTCAAATAGTGCAGTTGTTACAAGTGGCTTTACTCTTGATATTCTTTGGATTTGGCCTTCGGTTAGTGCGCTAAAATAGATTCCGCCTATTCTGGCTTCGCCCATTAATCGCACTCCGCGCAAGTCTTCGCCAATGCTTACGGCGTCTAAATCTGGTATGTTTGCAAACCAGAATTGCCCTATGTTGTGCGACTGGCTGTATCCGTCTACGTAAATGTCGGTTGCTCCGCGATTTGCGCGAATAATCAAGTCGTGCCATTCGCCGTCGTCAACGCTTGCGGCTGCTTCGATTACGCTTTTTACGCACGTTTCGCTGTCGATTAGCGTGATTTTTATGCCTTCTGGCCCTGCGTACACGCTTATTTTTTCGCTAGATTCTAGATTAGTTTTTGTTCCAGCAGTTCCAGCAGCAAAAAGCACTCCGTGTTGGCCTGGGCCGCGCAATCTAAATTGAATGTGCAGCGTTCCGCTCGCTTTGCAAGATACGCGTTTTATGTCTCTTGCGCAAATCGTAGGTCCTGCAAACCATATGTCTGGCTGCGCCTGGGTGGCCGAATTTGCGATTTCTTCTGGATTTGGCAAGTGGTTTGAGTAGTAAAAGTCGTAGATTTGCGAAGATTCTGCCTGCGCTGCACACGCTTCGGCCGCTTTTTCGCTCACTCTTTGCGGCCCAAGATTCGTTGCGCTCGCAAAGCATTGGTATCCGTCTAAATAGAATCGGCTTCCAAAACTTCCGTACGTTATTGCAAAATCGTGTTCGCGCCCGTCGCATGCGCCTAGCGCGTCTTCCATGTGTAGCGCAATTTCTTTCGCACAGTTTGCGTCGGCGCTATCTTCTAAAAGATTTTGCGCAACAAGTAGTGGAGCATCTTCTTTAATACTTATTTTTATTATTGGAGTTGCGTGCTCTTGATGCGCGGAAGCTTGCGATTTTTGCGCGGGCTTAATATTTAATAAATCGCAATCCGTGTTTGCTACAAATTTGAACCTTATTATTCCTTCGTTCTGATTTATTCCATCGTTTTTATCTTTACGATTGATGCTCGATGCGCTTTCGCTATATTTTTTGATTTCGCTAGTTGGTGTAATTTTTATTGTGGCATGATTGAATCGCGTGTGTGCCGAACCCCCGATATTGGCAATTTCTTCACCCAGGTTCGTCGTCTTCGTTGAACGACGTTCCATTTTAGTCCTCCATGACCGTAAAAATTAAAACACCAATGTTTTAACACGTCTGACGTCTTACGACGTTCACTATTCAGTCTATCACACATTTTTAAGCAAATGCACAATTGTTGCACATGATGTTGCAGTTGTTGCCACAAAATAAAAAAGAACGTTGAAAAATCAACGTTCTTAAAGAGTGCGAACGGCGGGACTTGAACCCGCACGAGTATACACTCACTGCCACCTGAAGACAGCGCGTCTACCATTCCGCCACGTTCGCATACAGACCACAAAGCTACCATATTTGCGCGCTTTTAGCAAATATACACCTAGTGTGTTTATGCAAAACTCGTCAACTTTTCCGCTTTTTGTTGCTCTAATTGCTGTTTTGAGCTACATGATTACGCCAAGCTAGGTAGAGATTCGAGATTTTTTGCCGCGAGCGAGGCGTTTCGTTCGCGCGGTCTAAGCGCGCGAACGTCTTCGCTTGCGTTGAAAGCACACCGTGCTTTCAACTTTGAGCAAGCTCAGCGAATCGAGGTGATTTCTCGCGCATTATGCAGCTCGAAATCGTCGATTCGCTCGTAGTAGTGCGCAAGCGATTCATCGCGGAACTCTTCAAAATACCCGCCGTCAATCGACGCGCGAATGTCGTCTAGAAGTTTAACAAAGAATCGCTCGTTGTGAATCGTAGCAAGCGTGTATCCGTTCATCTCTTTAGCGCGCAGCAAATGGCTAACATACATGCGCGAATAATGCGTGCAAGTGTAGCAATCGCATCCAGCTTCAAGTGGTCCCTGGTCGTGCTTAAATTCTGCGCGCTTTACGTTGTAGCGTCCGTGGCGAGTAAAAATCGCGCCGTTTCGCCCGCATCGCGCAGGGGCAACGCAATCAAACGTATCTCCGCCGTTTTCTACGCAAGCAAAAATGTCGTCTACTGCAGCAATTCCAAGCACGTGGCGAGGGCGATTTTCTGGCATAGCATCGCAGATCCAAGCGCAAGTGTCTCCAATAATGCGCTTTTCAATTGCTCCACCAATTCCGACGCCATCAAAGTCGAGCGAAGCAATCTGCTCTGCCGCGTGCCTACGCAAATCCTCGTAATTCGCTCCCTGAACAACGCCATACAACGCCTGATACGGCTTTCCTAATCGCGCCTCGGTTAATCGCTTGTGTTCGGCAACACAACGCTTAGCCCAGCGGAAAGTGCGCTCAACGGACTCTTCTTGATATCGACGAGTATTCATCAAAGTTGTAAGCTCATCGAAAGCAAACATAATATCCGCGCCAAGCTTGTGTTGAATACCCATCGAGATTTCTGCGCTAAATCGGTGAATTGAGCCGTTTAGAGGGGACTTAAAAGTAACGCCATCCTCGTCAACGAATGCCATACGCTCTTTACCTTCTGCAATAACATCGTCGGACTTCATGCCTGTAACGTCCATTGCAAGAGTTTTCTTAAAACCAGCGCCAAGCGAAAGCACTTGGAATCCGCCAGAATCCGTAAAAGTTGGACCATCCCAGTTCATAAACTTTGCAAGACCGCCAGCTTCGTCTAAAATGTCTTCACCAGGGCGCTCATATAAGTGGAATGCGTTAGAAAGCATGCATTGGCCGCCCAAGTCTTTTATTGACTCTGGCAGCACGGCCTTCATTGCGGCTTGAGTTGCAACAGGCACAAAAGCAGGCGTATGAATATCCCCGTGAGGCGTGCGAATCACGCCTGTACGCCCGTATCTAGCTCCATCTTTTCCTTTACCGCTTGCCGTATTTTCCAAACGTGTTTTTGTTGTAAACGAGAATTCTCTGCGATCTCCTGGTTTACCAGGCTCTGCTCCGCGTGGGTGTTCAATAAGATTAGTCATACCTTTTACTCTATTAGAAGGTATGACGATATGCTCATAAGTTGCGGCATTGTGCGCGGAAAAGTCGCCAGCAACCGTTCGTTAAATTTTACGTGTTTATGTATTTTCTATAAAAACCGCTAGCTAATTTTACGGTATTCATACGGTAACTATATGGTATTTATACGGCATTATATGGCTAAATATTCAGGTAATTTTAAGAGCAAAACGTTTAACTCATATTGTAAGAAAATTAAATCTTAGATTTTAACTTACGCTTTATTTGCGTGTAGAAAGATTAANGC
>QWCU01000042.1_pt1 | contig 35540 bp, 27 predicted proteins | sample 1972601 | NCBI WGS metagenome assembly QWCU01 (sample SAMN09866700, study PRJNA288562) | Human vaginal metagenome isolate pre2_vaginal, whole genome shotgun...
AACCCTAAACATCGTCCGCAGATGGCAACTGTACGCTCAGGTGTAATGCAGAAAGCACTTTATGAAGGTAAAGCTAAAGGCGAGGTTGTTTATCCAGAAGTAGATAAATATGTTAGCGAGTTGAGCTATGCTGTAAAGGTACTAGAACGACATGTTGAAGCAGCAAAGCATAACCTTAAGGGATCACCTATTGTTGTAGCTGGTGGCTATGGTGTAGGATCAAAAGAAGGTTTCGATCTTTTGTTCCAATTAGCTAAGGAAATTCATGGTGAGGTAGGTGCTAGTCGCGCTGCTGTTGATGCTGGTTGGGTAGACAATGATCGACAAATAGGGCAAACAGGTGTTACCGTTCATCCAAAGGTGTATATTGCTTGTGGTATCTCTGGGCAGATCCAACACATTGCTGGTATGCAGGAGTCGGGTATTATCATTTCTATTAATAGCGATCCTGATGCACCCATCAATCAGATTGCCGATTATGTTATTATAGGTACAGTAGAAGAAGTAGTGCCTAAGATGATAAAGTATTACAAACAGAACACTAAATAAAGTAAGATATCATGGCTAACTATTATACAGAACATCCAGAGATTGAGTTCCACCTCAATCATCCATTGATGAAACGCATCGTTGACTTGAAAGAGCGCAACTATGCTGATAAAGATAAGTTTGAAGAAGCACCTGTAAACTATGAGGATGCTATTGAGAACTATAAGCGTATTCTTGATATCACAGGTGAAGTGGCAGGGGATACTTTGGCACCTAATTCTGAAGCAGTAGATTTAGAAGGTCCACACCTTATAGATAACCGTATGCACTACGCCAGCAAAACCCTTGAGAATTTTGAGGCAACGCGTAAGGCTGGTTTATGGGGTGTTAGCATGCCTCGCCGTTATGGTGGTTTAAACCTACCTAATGTAGTTTTCTCCATGATGTCAGAAATGATCTCTGCTGGCGATGGCGGTTTCCAAAATCTATGGTCATTACAAAGTTGTATTGATACACTCTATGAGTTTGGTAGTGAAGAGCAACGCCAAAAGTATATTCCTCGTATTTGTGCAGGCGAAACTATGTCAATGGATTTAACCGAACCTGATGCTGGTTCAGATCTTCAGCGTGTAATGCTAAAAGCTAGTTTCGATGAAAAAGAGAAATGCTGGCGTTTGAATGGTGTGAAGCGTTTTATTACCAATGGCGACTCTGACATTCATCTTGTTCTTGCACGTTCAGAAGAAGGTACGAAGGATGGTCGTGGCTTATCAATGTTTATCTATGATAAGCGTGAGGGCGGTGTTGATGTTCGTCATATTGAGCATAAGTTAGGTATTCACGGATCGCCAACTTGTGAGCTAGTTTATAAGAATGCTAAGGCTGAGCTATGTGGTAGCACTCGTATGGGCTTAATCAAGTATGTTATGGCATTGATGAATGGTGCTCGTTTGGGTATTGCTGCACAATCGGTAGGTGTGAGCCAAGAGGCTTACAACGAAGCTTTAGCGTATGCAAAGGATCGTGCTCAGTTTGGCAAGAAAATCATTAATATGCCTCCTGTTTATGATATGCTTTCTCGTATGAAAGCAAAACTAGATGCAGGTCGTTCTTTGTTGTATCAAACAGCTCGTTATGTAGATATCTATAAAGCTTTGGAAGATATTGCACGCGATGAGAAGCTATCTCCAGAAGAACGTCAGGAAATGAAAAAATACACTCGCTTGGCTGATGCTTTCACTCCAATTGCTAAAGGAATGAACTCTGAATATGTTAATCAGAATGCTTACGATGGTATCTCTGTACATGGCGGTTCAGGCTTTATTATGGAGTATAAGTGCCAACGTTTGTTCCGCGATGCTCGTATCTTCTCTATCTATGAAGGTACAACCCAGTTGCAAGTGGTAGCTGCTATTCGTTACATTACTAATGGTACTTATTTATCTATCATCCGCGAGATGTTAGAAGAAGAGGTTTCTGTAGAAATGGAACCATTGCGTAAGCTTATAGCAACATTGGTAGAGGATTATGAAGCTGCTGTAAATAAGGTGAAAGAAAATGAGAATCAAGATGTTCAAGACTTCTTAGCGCGCCGTCTTTACGATATGACAACAGAGATCATTATGTCTTTGTTGATTATCGCAGATGCTTCTAAAGCTCCAGAACTTTTTGCCAAGAGCGCACATGTCTTTGTGAAAATGACAGAAGAAAATGTAATAGGAAAGGTTGCTTACATTAACAATTTTGATGTTTCTGACCTTCCAAACTTTGAACAATAGATATATAAATTAGTTATAACTCAAAAAGCACGGAATCTGATGGCGATCAGATTTCCGTGCTTTTACTTTTTCATTCTCTCTATACTTTAGTATTTCTTAGGAGGATTTTTGCTCTCTTTCTCAGTTATGAACCCTATGCGGTAAGCGTATAATAATTCTTTTAGCGCATTGATTTGTAAGCGAAGTTCGGTACCCATATCGGTATCTGCCACACGAATGCGGCGTTGATTCATTTCCACTATTTGAGTAGTACTTACAATGTCAGTACCACGCTTGATAGCATCTTCTGCTGATGTAAATGGTTCATGTTGCACTAGTTGGAAACCACGTGAGTGGAATACCAAAGTATATCCTGCAATACCTGTTTCCTTGTGATAGGCTTCTGACAAACCACCATCTATCACCATAAGTTTACCTCCTGCTTTGATAGGATTTTCACCCTTTGCTACGTGAACAGGAACGTGTCCATTGATAATATGTCTGTTTGTTTTAGGCACGTCAAACTCGTCTAAAATCATATCTGCAATTTCTTCCTTATCTCGCATTACGAAGTAGGCTCCCTTTGTTTCTTTGTGGGTTTCCTTGTCTTCTATGAAATAGCGTTCAAAGGTAGCCATTTTAGCTTTGTCGAAGAGAGGACTTTCTGGTCCGCACCATAGGTATAGGAAGAAATCAATGGCATACTGTGGATCAATACCTCCGTCGCTCTCTGTACCTTTTTGGAAAGCACGACGAACAATAACTTCAATATTGTGAAGAAGTTCACGCCCACATGCTTTTAACTCAGGATAAATCTCAACCTCCTTTAGCTTTCCTTCTTCTGTAAGGGGGATGGAAGCATGATACAAGAGGTTGTGGTTAATGATACGATACATGCGTCCATGTAAAAGCAATTGCCGAATGTGTTCTTGTAATCGTTCACTTGTTTTGAAAGATTGTTGCAATCGATCAATAAGTGTTTGCTCTTCAGGAGTGAGGGCATTAGGATTGTTAGGATCAATGGTAGGGAAATGGCATGAACGCATATTATAAACAACCCCATTAAGTGTTATTGTTCCTTTCTTATAATCAACTTGTTTTAGCAGTTCTCTGTCTTGCATTTTCCAAAACGGATAACGTTCAAAAAGTTGAGACTCAAGTTTAAACTGCAGCACACTAATAGCTTTATGCATCTGTGCTAAGAGGGTCTTGTTTCTTTCGTCAAGTTTATCTTCAACGAGGATTTTTGGATAAAATTCTGCACAAGGATCATTGCCATAAGTGTCCATGGCAAAGGTAGCTAGGTGAATAAGATTAATACCATAACCATCTTCAATGGTATTCATATTGGCATAGCGTAATGCTATTCGGATAACATTGCAAATACATGATGTATTACCAGCGGCAGCACCCATCCAAAGAATATCATGGTTGCCCCAAGTGATATCCCAATTATGATAGTTTTTTAAGGTCTCCATGACAATATGTGCGCCTGGTCCACGATCATAAACATCGCCAAGAATGTGTAAGAGGTCGATTACCAATTGCTGTATTACTTTACAAATGGCAGTGATAAAAGCATCAGCACGTCCTGTTGTGATGATGGTTGTGATAATAGCACTAATGTAATCGGTTTTATCTTTATCATCTGAATTTTCATGGAGAAGTTCTTGAATGATGTAAGCAAAGTCGATTGGCAATGTTTTGCGTACTTTTGAACGAGTGTATTTGCTAGAAACATCACGACAAACTTCTACCAAACGGTAGATAGTAATGTGATACCAGTCGTTGAGATCTTTCTCTTCTTTCTTTACTAACTCAAGTTTTTGTTCTGGGTAATAAATCAGTGTACATAAGTCTTTCTTTTCAGAGGTGCGAAGCGTGTCTCCAAAAAGCTCATTAACCTTTCGTTTAATGTTACCAGAAGCGTTTTTTAAAACATGTTGAAAAGCTTCATATTCACCATGTATATCTGCTAGAAAATGTTCTGTTCCCTTAGGTAAGTTCATTATAGCCTCTAGGTTGATAATCTCTGTAGAAGCATCTGCGATAGTAGGGAATGTTTGTGATAAGAGTTGTAGATACCTCTCGTCTTTTTGTAAATCGTATATTTTTTTTGTCATAATAGTCATTATTGAATGGCTGAAACGTTTTTATTTTCGTTTGTTAAAGATGTTTCGTATCTGTTTCGTATGTTTGTCGTCAAGTGGAATGAGTGGCATAAAGCCTTCTTCAAGTTGAGTAAACTCTTCCAATATTTTAATCATCCGACGGCTAAACTTATATAGTTGCATTCTTTTAAGAATATCTTTTAGCTGATCTTCATCGTAATCATTATATTTTATGAGCGTATGTAAGTTGCATAAATGAAGCAAACTAAGTGTTCCTTTATCATAGAGTTGCTTTGTATGATAAAATGCAATTACAATATCTTTTAATATGTATTCGCAAGGTATATCCTCATCGGCAAAAAGTTTTTTTGCAAGTTTCTTTCCAGTTTTATCTCTATACTCATCAAGAGATTGTAAATTTTTCTGTAGAAATAAAGGGTATCTAACAATTTCTGTAGTGTTAATATTGGGAGCATATAATTGTAAGTATTGAATACTTTTATCTATAATATCCCTAACCCCTTCATCGTCAGCGTAGAGAAAAATATGTCTCCATTGGTTTGGATTTAAACTTCTAAGATTGAGTAGTTGGTTACTGGGCAATGGATTATGATTAGTGGTCTGATCAATTCCGGCAGTCATTAAGCTAATCATGGCTTCGTATTCTTGTGCAGACATAGAAAATTGATAACCAGTATTAAGTACCTTTTTATAAAAAGTAATCATGCTAGTAGCCATACTATCAGTGCTTATAGCACTATTAAGAATACTTGATGCGATAATATCTATGCGATTACTCCAGCCTTGTTTTAGGATTGCTTTCTTTTCTTTCTCATCGTCAAGAACAAAAGCATCTACAAGCTTAACTAACTGCGAAAAATAAGCAATAGACTTAATAACCTTCTCAACATGCTGTTCATTCTTTCTTGCAAAAGAGTTTAAACTCCAATGAGTGGATAATGCTATTGGAATATTTTTCTTTGCGGCAAACTTGGCGCAACGATATGCTTGATAATCCCAACAAGCATGTAAATGGATAATATCAGGATGAACATCATTTGATAATTTCTGAAAGTCATCAAAGTTTTTAGCTAGATAAGTTTCTGCATAATTCCTTTCAGCATCTATTAATGTTTGGATGCTGTCTGACCGTAGGTCGCCATGCTTGAGATTATCAACGTAATGTAATACTTTCATTATAACTTATGTGAGATGAAGTCATATTTATCAGCACGACGATACATTATCATGAATTTTATATTGTGCCAAATTATTCTTATTTCATAGAAAATAATTTTCCATAAAGGAATGTCTACTCCTAAAAGTTTGCTTCTTTTATAGAATATCAAGATACGGATACTAAGCGTGAGCAGCAAAGCTAGAACTGCTGCTCCTAATATGATCCAATTCTTTGTAATTCCAGCGAAAGTTCCCCCCGCTAATAGAGCAATATAGTTAAGGTGTAATGCCCATTGATCAATATTAAAAATCAGGCGATGCTTTGTGCTTCGTTCCAAATGCTTTCTATCTTCCATATAGAATAGATGTTTGTCACGATACATCTTGTCTGTAGGAGCTGGTTCTATCAATGTTCCCTCTTCATTATCTATATAGGTAAGGTTTCCTTTTAGTGCATATTTATTTACGATAAAGTCAAATTCTCCTCGAATGTACTTTAAGTTACCTCTAAAGCCCTCATTGTTTAAAAACATGTCTTTCTTAAACATAAGTGCATTGTCTTCACAACGATATGGGGTTTTAAAGGCATATTCTCGTAGGAGATATTGCGCAGTCAGGAAGCGTTCGAACTTTTTAAAATCGGTTGTTCCCTCATCATATTGGGTGCTGCCTACAATGAGATCAGTTTTCTCTGATATGCCATCAGCAAGTGTTTTCAACCAGTTCTCAGATGATGGTTTACAGAAAATATCAGCCATTGCTATCCAATTATATTCAGCAGCTTTCACTCCTAGGGTAATAGCGAGCTTCTTTTTGCTCATATAGCGTGAAGAGTCGGGTATGAAAGTAAAATAAAGTCTTTCATTAGTATGTTGCTTTAGAACATCTTCCGTTTCTTTATCCTTTTCTGGGGCTACAACAATCACTTGAAAATCGCTAGGATAATCTTGGTTAAGATATAAAGAAAGGTTCTCCGATACTACTTCTGCATTGTCTGTTGGTGTAAGCAAGATAGAAATAGAAGGATAGCCTTCTTTTTGGCTTGTTTCAGAATTTGTAGTTGGTCTTTCACAAGTTTCTATAATGTTATCCTTACTTTGTGTATATCCTTTTTTACGAACACTTCTAAAGAAAGGATTTATAAAAGGTGTCAGTAGTGCTAGAAAAATTAGCACTACTGATACTATTATTGTTAGAGTATCTATATTTTGCATCTTTTTATTTCCAAATCTATGGACAAATTTACAACTTATCTGACAAATATCCAATAGGAAGTTTACGGCAGTTATATTGTGATGCCATAATTTCTCCATACGCACCAGCCGACTGTAAAGCAACATAGTCGCCACGATGGAGTTTAGGTAGCAGAATATCTTTTGCAAAGATGTCGCTCGATTCGCAGATAGGACCAACAACATCATAGGTTTCTTTGACTTCTGTACTTGAAAGATTGATAATTTTATGGTGAGCCTGATAGAGAGCAGGGCGAACTAAGTCGGTCATGCCAGCATCTAAAATAGCAAACTTTTTTGTAGAGCTATGTTTTATATACAGCACTTTAGTAATCAAACTTCCCATTTGACCAGTTACAGAACGGCCTAATTCAAAATGTACTTCTTGTCCTTCTCGCAACTGTAGGTATTTAGCATAAGTATCAAAGTAGAGTTTGAAGTTAGGGATAAGGTTCTCTGAAGGATTGTTATAATCAATTCCTAAACCACCCCCAACATTGATAATCTTTAGCTTGATACCCTTTACTTCCAAATCGTCTTGTATTTCATTGATGCGATTACATAGAGCAATAAAATCGTCCATATCAAGAATTTGTGAGCCAATATGGAAATGTAGACCTATAAACTCTATATTTTTCAAAGCCTTTGCTACCTTTATTGCCTTGTGTATGTCTTGCAATGCAATACCGAATTTATTTTCGGCTAAGCCTGTTGTGATGCTAGCATGTGTGTGTGCAACTACATTTGGATTAATGCGGAAGCACACTTTAGCTATCTTTTCCTTTTTTTCTGCAATCTCATTAATGATTGCAAGTTCCTCTAAACTTTCTACATTAAAGCAGAAAATATCATGGTCTAAGGCAAGTTCAATTTCCCAATCCGCTTTGCCAACTCCTGCATATACCACTTTTTTTGCAGGAAACCCGCTATTAATGCTACGTTCTATCTCACCTCCGCTCACACAGTCGGCACCTAAGTTGTATTCCTTAATAATGTTAAGAACATCAGGATTAGCATTTGCTTTGATGGCATAATGCACGTGAAATCCTATGTGTTTACTAATCTCTTCCGAGATTGTTCTTAGTGTGTGGCGTAAAATATCGCTATCATAATAGTAAAAGGGTGTCTCTATATCTTTAAATTTCTCTATTGGGTATGTCATCCTAAATCTTTTAATAGCGCTCTTGCTTATCGTTAGATATTATTGATTAAACAATCTGTTGGAGAGCGATTGCAACGCTTTTTTCTTGTCTTCTTCTCTGATAAGGAAAGAAATGTTATAGTTACTCCCACCATAGCTAATCATTCTTACAGGAATATCCTTCAGTGCTTCTGTCGCTACTGTTTCAAATCCAAGGTTACTCCAATCAAGATCGCCTACTACACAGATGATACACATGTTAGTATCTACAGTAACGGTGCCATATTTCTTTAGCTCATCAACGATTTCTGTGAGGTGGGAATTGTTTTCTATAGTCATAGAAACGCCAACTTCACTTGTAGCAATCATATCAATAGGAGTTTGATAACTTTCAAAGATTTCGAATACTTTGCGTAAAAATCCTGAAGCACCTAGCATTCGGCTCGATTTAATTTTGATAGCAATAATGTTATCTTTTGCTGCTACAGCCTTGATCTTATTATTTACTAATTCGTTGTTGATGATCGTTCCTTCAGCCTCTGGCTCCATAGTGTTCTTTAGTCGAACAGGGATACTTGTATATTTTGCAGGTTGGATACAAGTAGGGTGGAGGATCTTAGCACCGAAGTAAGCAAGTTCTGAAGCTTCTTCAAAATTTAATTGGCGAACAGCTTCTGTATGCTCTACTATTCGTGGATCGTTATTGTGCATGCCATCAATATCTGTCCAAATCTGTATTTCTTCTGCATTAATAGCAGCTCCTACGAGCGAAGCTGTGTAGTCTGATCCGCCACGTTGAAGGTTATCAATCTCACCGTAAGCGTTCTTACATACAAAGCCTTGTGTGATATAAATCTGCTGATCTGGGGTATTTTCTAAGATAGTAGTTAGCTTTTCTCTTATGAATTGAAGGTCAGGCTCTGCATTTTTATCCGTACGCATAAAATCTAAAGCGTTAAGTAGTGTAGCCTTTATACCTTGTTCCTGTAGGTAGTTCACTACCATATTGGTTGAGATAAATTCTCCTTGTGCAACAATTGCTTTCTCTTCAAATGAGGTGAATAAGTCCTTTGTAAAAGTTCTAAGGTAATTAAATTCCTCTGTAATAAACTTCTTTGTCTTTTGCTTATATGCTTCAGTTAAAAAGAGTTCGTCAAGGTGTCCAAGGTATTTTCTTTCTAAGCGATTGATAATTTCATTAGCCCCTTCTGGATTTTTTTTATATAAATAGTCAGATATCTCTATAAGAGTATTTGTGGTACCACTCATTGCAGAAAGAACAACAAAAGTAGGATTTCCCGATTTTGTTATTAGTGTGGCTACTTCTTTCATTCTTTCTGGAGAACCTACCGAGGTTCCACCAAACTTCATTACTTCCATACGCTTTTTATCTTTGTATATCGTTAACTATTATGCCTCTTCAGCTTCTGCTATTCTGTTCTCAGCCTCAACCTCTTCACTTTCAGCTTTTATCACTTCTGCTGTTGTTTCAATGATTTCGCTTTTTGCCTCTGCTTTTATTTCTTCCTCATTCTCTCGCTTGAACATTCCATTTACGCATTTATAGGTAGTGCCTGGAAATTTCTCTATCATCTGGATGTTATGTGTTGACATAATCACAGTTGTGTTGTTTTTGCAAGTGTCTTGTAGCAATTGAACAATACTTGTGGCTGTTTCAGGATCAAGATTACCAGTAGGTTCATCGGCAATGATGACCTTAGGATTATTTAAGAGTGCTCTTGCAATGGCTATACGTTGCTGCTCTCCTCCGGATAGTTCGCTAGGCATTTTGTCTTTCTTTTCTAGCATTCCTACCCGAGCAAGTACTTCTTCTATACGGCGGTTAATTTTTTCTCTATCCGTCCAGCCTGTTGCGCCTAATACAAACTTTAGGTTTAGAGCAACCGTTCTATCGTGAAGCAATTGGAAATCTTGAAAGATGATACCCATTTGCTTCCTTAATTCAGGTACATGACTGCGTTTCAGATCTGTAATATCAACATCTAGTATAGATGCTTTTTTTGCGTCTTCACGGTCAATGTCAAGCTCACAATACATCGTTTTAAGTAATGAACTTTTTCCAGAACCTACTTTGCCGATGATGTAGATAAATTCACCTTCGTTTACTTGTAAATCTACATCCTTTAATATAAGACGCTCATCTTGATATATATTGACCTTCTGATAATCTACTAACATATCTATTTGTTACTTTAAATCGTGATATTTCTTTTTTTTGTTACTATCCTTGTATGCTTATATTATTAGCTTAACTTATGGATCTATCTTATGCAAAGATAATAAAAATCTCTGGAATAGCCTTAAAAAGCAGAAAAAAATGAAGCTAAACGACTTAATATCAGTGATATTACGGTGTCAAATGATGATAGACTAAGAGAGTGGTTCAAGGAACAATATGAGTAGTTACAATAAATGATGTACCGACCTGTTCAATCACAAAGGAAAAACAGAGGTATTAAACTTTAAATCAAAATAAAGTCCGTGATTGTTTAATGGCATATCATGGATTTTTATACCTTTGTGCTACATAAACCAGTTGGGGGATTAAAATAAGGGACAAAAGTATATGAAAGAAAAATTGTATATACAAAAAATTATTTATAACTTATTGATAACAAATATATTAAGTTGTGTGGTCAGTATACGCAACTTATATGCAAATTTTGTAAAAATCCTTCATATATGCAAGTATTTCTTAAAAGAATCGGACACCTATTTTTATCCCTTTTGCAAAAGCCAGAAAAAGGATAGAAACAGACTCCTCACAGAGGTGTGCGATCAATTTATAATTTGCCACAACTGCGCAAAGGAAACAATAGGATTGTTTATAAGAATTATCGGTAAAATCAGTGCGTTTACCGCAGTGCGATATTTAAATTACATTAATAACAAACCAATAGGCAGAGCTAAGTATGCACTAGCTTAATTACGCTAACGGGTTACATAAGAAACAATCAATGGAAAGAACCGATTTCATAGAAAATAGAATTGATGTTGTTAAAAACATATATACTCTATATTCCTACACTAGGGGTACTGTAACGGAGGATAGAGAATGGGCTTTGCAACGATTCAAAAAAGGTAAGTGGTATGTCGTAGAATTGTTTGGTGATACATTACTATTTGCTCCAAGTCGATTTGTGGGCTATAAGAACAACACAAGAGAAAAGCACACATCAAAACATGGAGATGGAACGCAAACCAACAGCAAATTCAAAGAGTTGAAATTATACCGGGAAGTCGTAGATAATTATCTTTTGGAACAATTTAAATCTTTTATGAGTAGTTTGGGCATAGAAAAAGATTCGGCCAATTTTTTTATTCCCTATAATCTGAAAGTCTCCGATTTGCAAAGGCAATGCAAATGTTATTTTATTTGTCCCACTCATTGTAAAGGCCAAAAAGAAAGCGCATGGAATAGTTTTCTTTCCCAAAGTATTATGTCCATAGGATGGAATCACACGGATTATACAAATTTTACTATTCGCGAAATTGAGCAAGAGTATAAAAATGATGTCACAGCAATAAAGGCTTTTTCTGTTTTTAATCAAATAAAAGATGGCGATGTAATCTGCTGTACAAACAATAATTTTGGATTGTGGGGGATTGGAATTGCTCTGTCGCAATATAAGTATAAAAAGAGGATTCACTATGCAGGTATAGATGAAGATGGTTATGAATCTTATTATTCGCATTATATTGATGTAGCGTGGTTATGCTTCAAAGAACAAGGGTACATTAGTATAGATGAATTTAATATTCTTCCATCAGAAAGACAATGGCCACCCTATCGTACATTGAACCAAAGAGAGGATATACCGCAATACATATCGCAATACTTATTACAGAACAATAATATGGAAAATAATAATGAATACGAAAAATATATCAAATTGTTAGAAGCAAATAAGAACCTTATTTTAACAGGAGCACCAGGTACAGGAAAAACATATTTAGCCAAGGCTATAGCAGAAGCAATGGGTGCAGAATACGATTTTGTACAATTTCATCCTTCCTATGATTATACTGATTTTGTGGAGGGATTGCGTCCAACACCTCCAGATAACAGAGGTAATATTGGATTCGAAAGAAAGGATGGGGCTTTCAAGAAATTTTGTATAAAGGCAATAAAAGTTAAGCAATCTTCATCTGCGTACAAATCAGTTTCGGATGCATTACTGTCTTTTAAAGAGGATTTAAAGCAAAAAGACAATATAGTCATTTCAAGTTTTAGAAGTAACACTATTATTAAAACATCATTATCATCTACTAATTGTATATCTGTTCCAGAAAAATCAGGGTGGAGTGTATCAGACAAGAAAATGTTGACTTATATAGAAACGGGAATTTGTCATGAAAATGATACGTATACAAAGTCGATAGGTGATTATATTAAAGAACATTATTTGAATAGCGTTCTTGCTGATGTTAAGCCTATAAAGAAATTTGTCTTCATTATTGATGAAATAAACCGTGGTGAAATATCTAAAATATTTGGAGAACTTTTTTATAGTATAGATTCAGGTTATAGAGGTAAAAAGGGAATTGTTCAAACTCAATATCAAAATATGATAACAGATGAAACAGATCTTTTTTACGATGGATTTTATGTACCCGACAATGTGTATATCATTGGCACAATGAATGATATTGACCGTAGTGTAGAAAGTATGGATTTCGCTATGCGCCGCCGTTTTGCTTGGAAAGAAATAAAAGCTAACGAAAATTTAGGAATGCTGGATGATCTTTATGATATGAAAGATGAGGTTGTCGAAGTAATGCACCGACTAAACAATGCCATTTGGAACGAAGAGTCTAACACAGGAATAGAAGGGCTAAATGCTGCATATCACATTGGTGGTGCTTATTTCAGCAAATTGCAACTTTATCTTGATGAAGAATTGACAAATAAGTCGTTTGCATACAAACATCTTTGGGAAAATCACTTGGAAGGAGTGCTTTTTGAATACCTAAGGGGAACAGCAAACGCTACTGAGAATCTAAAAAAACTCGAATCAGTTTATTATAATGAAAGCGGCAACAATGATATTGACGGATAATACAAAGCATGTTTCTTCGGAAGATAATATTGAAGAATATATGTCATTGAGCAATATAGCCAACCGAACAATATCGGAGCTGTTAGATGGTAACGATAATGATATACTTATTTATCCGCATTCGTTTAGTCAGTGCGAAGATAAAATTGGTAACGAATATCTATTTTCGCTACATACAAAATGGAAAGAGAAAAAATGTACAAAAGCTATATTGGAAACTGGAAATGTTGCAGGCTTTATAGGTATGAACGGATACTCTGTTTCTATTCATTCCCGTTTTTATGAAAATGATAAAGATTTCTTTTTACATTATATGTTGCAGAAGGTTCTGTGTCTCAATGTTGTAAACTTATCACATGGAACGATAAATGAACATATATTTGATTTCCTTTTATATCTATTTCCGAAGTTTCTCAAAGAGGCAGTTTCTCAAGGAATCTATAAAGAATACCAGCGAAATGAATATAATGATGCTAATGTACGGGGTATAATAGATATAAATAGGCATCTGAAAAGTAATTTACCCTTTAACGGACGTATTGCTTATCGTGCACGAGAGTTTAGTTATGACAATCATGTAACTGAACTGATACGACACACTATTAATTACATTAGTCAAAGCTCTTTTGGAAAGATGTTGTTGGAAAATGATGCAGAAACACATGCATGTGTTGCACAAATAATATCAGTAACTCCAAGCTATAATAAGCAAGAAAGAGAAAAGATTGTGAAAAACAATTCAAAAATAATTAACCATCCATATTACTTTCGTTATATCGCTCTTCAAAAACTTTGTTTACGCATATTAAGACACGAAAAGATTAAATATGGAACAAAAGATGATAAAATATATGGTGTTTTGTTTGATGTGTCATATTTATGGGAAGAATACCTTGCTACTATCCTTCTAAAGCAAGGTTTTAAGCACCCTAATAATAAGAAAGAAAAAGGTCGAATATATTTAGCAAAGCATAATCGACTTCCACGTTACCCTAATTTTTACAGAGAGAAAGATAATTTTGTTATCGATGCAAAATATAAGAGAGAAATCAATCGAGATGACATCCATCAAATGATAACATATATGTATAGATTGAAAGGACAGAACGGAATATTTATACAACCTAATAATGTTGTCTGTCCAAATGACCGTTATGCACTATTGGGGTATGGAATTGATGATAATGCCGAGATACAAACGTATTTCTGTTACATACCACAAACAACAAATGACTATAAGCAGTTTGTTGCTGATATGATAGTGTCAGAAAATCTGCTTAAATCTCAATTTCAACACAACAAATAGGTACAATTACCCGTTGGCGGAATTAAAATAATGGATAAATTTAGATGAAAGAAAAGTTGCACATACAAGATTTTATTTGTAACTTAGTGATAACCAAAATATTAAGCTTAATAATCCGTATGCACAACTTATATGCAAATTTCGTAAAAATACTTGATATATGTAAGCTCTGGCTTGAGAAAGTCGGGGCTTTGTGCAAAAAAAAGAGGGAGTGCCAGTTTTGACACACCCTCGTTGAGTTTTAGTTAAGTGAAATGAAGATTATAATATATCAACTAATTAAAGAACTTTCATTCGCCAAGTTACTCCAAGATCAATCATTGACTGTTTGTCTTTTAAATACCCATTCTCATTCGTATTTTTCCCAAAAGCATAACTATAATTAGCATGGAGACGTACTCGCTGGTCGGTAAGTGGGAAATATTCCATACCAACCCCTAATCGAGTTATTTCTGTATTAGGTAAGACACATTTATCAGCATCTGTATTTGTTTGGTTAACATCATAACTTGCCTTTGTCCATATATTGAAATGCTTGCTAGGCTGATAATCAACTCTTCCAGATATGGAGCAGTCTTTAAAGAAAAAGGCTTGATGTTTTGCAGCTCTATTCATTACATCAACTTGGACTTGCAACTTGTTTGTAATATCATATCGAGTACCTAATGCTATATAGTTTATATATTTATTAGGCGCATATTCCATCATATTTACTGACCAATCTGTATGAAATCTGCCATGACTGCCATACCAAATTAAGTTGTAGGCATAAAGATTAGTTTTTTCGTTATGGCTGTGATTATACATCTTTTGAAACGGACTTTCAACAAATTGTGCAATAATTTTATCTTTCTTATTGTTTGTATCATAGCTTCCCCATACTCCCCATTCATAGCATGGAAAATTATAAGGGAATTCATAGAGTTGGAATACATCAATAGGAGCTGGATCGAAATCCCAACCACCCACCATTACAGCCCATTTTCCTGCTGTTAGTGTAAAGTTGTTGTTAATGTGGTATGATAAGTAAAGCCAATCAGTAGCATCAAAAAAAGAGTAATCTTTGTTGATACCATTAAGACGCTGTCGGTACATGTACGAGAACTTTTTGCCAATGTTGCCTTTGAGAATAAGGTTTAAATTAGTACCCTTAAATCCTGAGTTCTCATGATCGGTTTTACCGTCAACCTTTTCATTGCGGAAATCTCCGCGTGCTTCAAAAGTAATATTTATAGGTTTCTGTTTGGAGTCCTGCGCCTGTACCGAATAGGTATATAAAGCAGTTAATAATAGTAGTGATCTTAATTTCATAGGATCAGTGTCTTATATTTTATGTTTTAAAAAAAATATTGTAGCAATAAAAAGTGTAGGTAACCAATTAATAAAAATTATCAGTCTTTAGCAAACCTTTCTTTCTCCACAAGCCATATACTTCACTCACAACATCAGACGAAATGAAGCTTGGTATCTGTTCTTTACCCATGTAGTCAATGAGTTTACCAAAGTCATCTTTATCGAGTACTACTTCCAGTTGAATTTTACGGTCGCCAGAATATCCACCAATAACTTCGTGCAACGTACAGCCTTTGCCTAAGTGTTCTGTAATGAATGTTTTGATACGAACATGATCATCCGATATGATGAATACACGTGTTTTTGAGTTCATTGATGACATAAAGTAGTTTAGGATTAAGCCGTTTAGCCATGTTCCTATTAAGCCAATTACAACTAGATGTACAGGATTGATTAAGAAAGCTGTGCAACAGATTAAACCACCTGCTATGGTAACAGCTGTGCCTAGTTGTATATGAAAATATTTATTAAAGATTTTAGCAAGGATATCAAGTCCTCCCGTAGAAGCATTGATACTAAATAATATAGCTTGAGAAGCACTTAATATTAGTACAAAGCTGAGTAAGTCAAACCAAGGGTTGGGTATAGCTTGTGTTCCGATATATGTTGTAAAAATCGAATCCTTCATAGGAACGATATTGCTAATAAAGTCAATCATAGGCCCTAGTATCAATGCAGTATATACAGTCTTAGCACCAAACTCGTTACCTATTAGTATAAAAGAAAGGATTAATAAGATAGCGTTAATACCAAAAATCATTTGCCCTATGCTAATGAAACCAACCAGTTTTGATAGGACAATTGATAAGCCTGTAATGGAGCCAACAATCAATTTACTAGGGATAAGAAAAAAATGAAGTCCTAAGGCGGCTACAAACATGCCAAAGGTCATGATAAATAGTTCTATCCAAAACTTTTTTGTGGAAATCAGATGCAACACTGTTTGCAAAAGATCTTGTAAGCTTAATGATCCTTTTTTAGGCTGCTCAAATTTGTTATTCATAATGAAAGGATATGATAATAGTTTTGTTTGTTATATTCTTATAAGGTGTTTATATGTTTTATTAGGCTATACCTAAATTATTATATATATGCTAGTTATGTCTTTACCACATTATATCATAATATTTAAATATTGCTTTTAATTATCTCTTATTGTTTAGGTTAGACATAGTTAACTGTGTCTATTTGCTGCTGCAAATTTATCACTTTTTTATGAACTTACAAGCATTTTAATCAAAAGTTATCGACTTTTTTTATTTTATTTTTATACACAGCTTCTGTTTATAAAAGTATGTGCTTCAATAAGTTGTAGTTTTTTATTTCAAATATATTTTTAATAAAAAAACAAACTTATAGTTTGATTCTAAATATCATATTTTATTGGCTAGTATTTATTTTTTTATTATCAGATAATAATGATACTGATATGCGCTGTTATATTTTACTATTACATCTACTAACTACGATCACATATTTTTTCTACCGATAATTTATTAAATAAAAAATTGTACAATCAATAGTTTTTGTTATCTTTGTGAAAAGTAATAAAAAACCTCATGCGCTTATGAGCTACCTAAGATTCGAAAAGACACTAATGACCAACTTACAAGATTCGTTATCGCGTGAATTATTGCGAACGAATAGGTCGGGGGCCTACTCCTGTTCAACGCTTGTTGATTGTAACACTAGAAAATACCATGGATTATTAGTTGTCCCTATTCCTGAGTTAGATAATGACAATCATGTTTTGTTAAGCTCGCTTGATCCTACCGTGATACAGCATGGAGCTGCGTTTAATTTGGGCTTGCATAAATATCAAGGAGAAATATTTAGTCCGAATGGGCATAAATATATTCATGAATTTGATTGTGATATTGTGCCAACAACAATCTATCGTGTTGGTGGAGTTGTGTTGAAAAAGGAAGTTGTTTTTCAGCATTATGAAGATAGAATTTTAATAAGATACACACTATTAGAAGCCCATTCTAAGACAACATTACAGTTTCGTCCTTTTATGGCTTTCCGAAGTGTAAAGCAATTTACACATGAAAATGGTGCTGTTAATCGTGATTATCAGTTAGTAGATCATGGTATTAGCACTTGTATGTATAGTGGTTATCCCTCTCTTTATATGCAATTCTCCAAGGAAAATGAATTCCACTTTGACCCTAATTGGTATCGTGGATTAGAATATCCTAAGGAAAAACAGCGTGGTTACTTATCAGATGAAGATCTTTATGTGCCAGGTTATTTTGAGATGGCAATAAAGAAAGGTGAAAGTATTGTATTCTCTGCTTCAACAAGCGAATGTAAGACGAGATCTTTAAAGCGTTTGTTTCAAAAAGAGCTAAATGATCGCAATCCTCGTGATAATTTTTTTCATTGTCTGATCAATGCTGCTCACCAATTTCGTAATCGTGCTAAAAATGATGAACGCTATATTCTTGCAGGCTATCCTTGGTTTAAATGTAGAGCAAGAGATCAGTTTGTTTCATTGCCAGGATTAACCCTTAGTACAAATGAGCAAGATTACTTTGAATTAGTGATGGAGACGGCAGAGATAGGTTTAAGAGAGTTTATGATCGGTAAACCACTCACAGTTGATATTGATGAAATAGACCAACCCGATGTACCATTATGGTGTATTTGGACCTTACAGCAATACGCTAAATCGGTAGGAGTAGAAAAATGTAAAAAACGTTATGGAAAGTTGCTTTCAGATATTGTACGCTATATCCTAGCAGGTAAGCATCCTCTATTGAAAGTGATGGAAAACGGACTTGTTTATGCTGATGCCAATGGGAAAGCTATTACTTGGATGAACTCGCATAGTCAAGGAAAAACAATTATTCCTAGATCTGGATATATTGTAGAGTTTAATGCTCTTTGGTATAACGCTCTTAAATTTGTTGCATCATTTGAACATGATGGAGGAGATAATAATTTAGCGACGAACCTTGATACTATAGCGGACAAGTGTAAGGAGAATTTTGTTTCAACTTTCTATAATGAGTTTGGGTATCTATTTGATTATGTTACCGATACTAATTTTCAAGATTGGAGTGTCCGTCCTAATATGATTTTCCCCGTTGCTTTCGATTATTCGCCTCTCAATATAGAGCAAAAGAAGACGGTGCTAGATTATTGTACACGCGAGTTGCTTACGCCGAAGGGATTGCGTACGCTCTCACCCAAAAGTACTGGATATACTCCTAGATATATTGGTACACAAGAAGAACGCGATCTTGCTTATCATCAAGGCACAGCATGGCCATGGTTGGGAGGCTTCTATATGGAAGCATGCCTAAAACTTTATAAGCAAACACGTTTGAGTTTTGTAGAGCGCCAACTTGTAGGTTTTGAAGATGAAATGTTTCATCATTGCATAGGCACTTTACCTGAGCTTTTTGATGGTAATCCACCTTTTCATGGTCGTGGAGCCATCTCGTTTGCTATGAACGTAGCCGAAGTTTTACGTACCCTAGAACTTTTAGAAACCTATCAATATAATAAGGAAGAACCTAGATGAAAGTATTAATGTTTGGATGGGAGTATCCTCCTCATGTATATGGTGGACTAGCTACTGCCAATTTCGGTATTTCTGAAGGACTTCATGCACAAGGTGATGTGGAAACTATTTTATGTTTACCTCACCCTTTTGGAGATGAAGACAGAACTTTTGCAAATATCGTTGCAATGAATTGTGTTCCTATTGCTTACCGTGATGTTAGTTATGATTATATACAGCAACGTGTAGGCAATATTATGTTGCCAGACTTGTATTATCAATTGCGCGATCATATTTATGACGATTTTAATTATATGCACTGCAATGATCTTGGTGCATTAGAGTTTGCTGGCGGTTATCCTAGTAATTTGCATGAAGAAATTAATAATTACTCTATTATAGCTGGAGTCGTGGCTCGCACTTTCAATTATGATATTATTCATGCTCACGATTGGCTAACTTTCCCTGCAGGTATTCATGCTAAGCGTATTTCAGGTAAACCTTTGTGCATCCATGTGCATGCCACCGATTTTGACCGATCTCGAGGAAAGGTTAATCCTACTGTTTATGCAATAGAAAAAGATGGTATGGACAATGCAGACTGCATTATGTGTGTGTCAGAACTTACGCGTCAAACAGTAATTAATCAATATCACCAAGATTCACGCAAGGTGTTTACTGTTCATAACGCCGTTTATCCATTGAAAGATGAGATTGCAGCTGTTGAGCGTCCTAACCATCAAGGGAAAGAGAAAACGGTAACTTTCTTAGGGCGTATTACGATGCAAAAAGGACCTGAATATTTTGTGGAAGCAGCCAATATGGTTTTGCATCGAACGAAAAATGTTCGCTTCTGTATGGCTGGATCAGGAGATATGATGGAAGCAATGATAAAGCTTGCTGCCGATCGTGGTATTGCCGATCGTTTCCACTTCCCAGGTTTTATGCGTGGTAAAGAGGTGTATGAATGTTTGAAACGCTCAGATGTTTATGTTATGCCTTCGGTTAGTGAGCCATTTGGCATCTCTCCTTTAGAAGCGATGCAATGTGGAACACCAACGATTATTTCTAAGCAAAGTGGATGTGCCGAAATATTAACCAACTGTATAAAGATAGATTATTGGGATATTCATGCTATGGCAGATGCAATATTTTCTATCTGTAATAATGATAGCTTGTTCAACTATCTTTCAATAGAAGGCAAGAAAGAAGTCGATCAGATTACATGGGAAAAAGTAGGTGCTTGGATACGCCAATTATATTTCCAAACCTTAGGCTGGATGTAATCATCTAAAATTATCATTACACAATCAACTAAACTAAAAAAAATAATGAAAACAATTTGTTTATACTTCGAAATACATCAGATAACTCACTTGAAGCGTTATCGTTTCTTTGATATAGGTATTGATCATTATTATTATGATGATTATGAGAATGAACGTTCTATCAGAGAGATAGCAGAGCATAGCTATATGCCTGCCCTTAATACCATACTTGAGATGGTGAAGGAAAATGGTAAATTCTTTAAAGTAGCTTTCTCTCTTTCAGGTGTGGGCATTGAACAATTAGAAGTGTATGCTCCACAAGTACTTGAAAAACTTCAAGAGCTTAACGAAACGGGATGTGTTGAATTTCTTGCCGAGCCATATTCGCATGGACTATCATCTTTAATCAACGAGCAATGTTTCAAGGAAGAAGTAAAACGCCAAGCTAATAAAATCTATGAACTCTTCGGACGTAAACCAAAAGTCCTACGCAATTCCTCACTAATTTATAATGATGAAATAGGATTAATAGCTGCTCAAATGGGATTTGTGGGTATGCTTACCGAAGGTGCTAAGCAAGTGTTGGGATGGAAATCACCACATTATATATACCATTGTGCATTACAGCCCAAATTGAAATTACTGCTTCGAGATATTAATCTCAGTGATGACATCTCTTTACGATTTGGCAATACCACATGGGAAGGGTATCCACTTTTTGCAGATAAGTTTATCAATGATATTGCTGCTTTACCAAAGGAAGAAGAGTTTATCGGATTGTTTATGAATTTATCAGCACTGGGTATAGATCAGCCTCTTTCTAGCAATATCTTAGAATTTCTACATGCCTTGCCTCTATATGCTAAGGAAAAAGAAATAGGCTTTAGCAATCCTTCAGAGGTATGCAAAACCCTGAATAGTGTTAGTGCCTTAGATGTACCAGACACTTTAAGTTGGAATGATGAAGAGCGCGATTTAAGTACATGGCTTGGCAACCCTATGCAACGTGAAGCTTTCAACAAACTTTATAGTGTTGCCGATCGTATTCGTATAGCCCAAGATCCTCGTATTAGCCAAGATTGGGATTATCTTCAAGCGAGTAATAACTTTAAAGCAATGTCAACAAAGCCTTCGCATGTAGGCATGTATCGCGGTATTTATAACGATGCCTTTGATGCTTTTACTAACTATATGAATGTACTTGGCGATTTTCTTAATAGGGTAGACGCTCTGTACCCTGCAGAAATAGATAATGACGAACTAAATAGCTTGCTCACTACTATTCGCAATCAAGGTGAAGAAATAGAAATTAAAGATAAAGAAATAGCTAGACTTAAAAACAAAGTAGATAAACTAGAAGGTAAGGTTTCAAAAACGACAACTACAAAGGTAAAGACTACAAAATCACGTGTAAGGAAAGCAAAGATAGAATAAAAACTAAGAGGCTAGTAATCAATTGTGGTTACTAGCCTTTTTTTCCGATCCTTAATCTTACTATTTTACAAAGATTATCATTACCTTTGCAGAAAATTATAGAAGTATGCTTTTAGAAAAAATAGATAATCTCCTCAAGGAAGTAAGCGAGCTTTCAGCAAAGAAGGCTGAAGAAGTAGAGCAGCTTCGCTTGAGATTTCTTAGTAAGAAAGGTGAAATCACAGCATTAATGAGCGAGTTTCGTAATGTTCCTGCCGATCAAAAACGTGAAGTAGGTATCCGTATTAACGAATTAAAGCAACAAGCTCAAAACAAGATAAATGCGCTAAAGGAGCAACTTGCAACTAATGAAGCACAAAGTGATGATATCGACTTAACACGTACAGCTTACCCTATAGAGCTTGGTACACGTCATCCTTTAACCCTTGTTAAGAATGAAATTATCGACATTTTTGGTCGTATGGGGTTCACATTATATCAAGGACCTGAAATTGATGACGATCAACATGTATTTACAATGCTAAATTTTGCTGCTGATCATCCTGCACGTGATATGCAAGACACTTTTTTTATTGATCGTAGTAACACGCTCGATGTTACTAAGAATGTGCTTTTGCGTAGTCATACTTCTAATGATGAAGCCCACTATATGTCTACCCACGAACCTCCTATTCGTGTGCTTTGTCCTGGTCGTGTGTATCGTAACGAAGCTATTAGCGCCCGTGCGCATTGCTTCTTCCACCAAGTTGAGGGGCTTTATGTAGATAAAAATGTGAGCTTTACCGACTTGAAACAAGTTCTTCTCACCTTTGCACGTGAAATGTTTGGAGCTAATACTAAAATACGGTTGCGTCCTAGCTATTTCCCATTCACAGAACCTAGTGCCGAGATGGATATTAGCTGTAATATCTGTGGTGGTGAAGGCTGTGGCTTCTGCAAACATACTGGTTGGGTTGAAATATTAGGTTGTGGTATGGTTGACCCACACGACCTTGAGGCTTGTGGTATTGACTCAAGTGTATATACAGGTTATGCTTTTGGTATGGGGGTAGAACGCATTGCAAATTTAAAGTATCGTGTAAGCGACCTTCGTCTTTTCTCTGAAAATGATACTCGCTTCTTACGTGAGTTTGAAGGCGCATAATAATTTTTGATGCAAAAGCTCTATAAAATAATAACTAGGTTCAACAAGCTTTTCTTTGAACCTAGTTATTGTTGTTTATAAATGTTTCGATTTTTATGGCCTACATATTATATAACCCTAATGCAATTACTAAAAACGCTCTTTTAAGACTAATAATATTCTGTTTGTTTTTGGAAAATATTTGACAAGCAACCAATATGTCATCTTTTTTATTCAAAAAGGTCATCTTTTACACAGTTAAAGGTTATCTTTTGATGAGTAAACGATGACCTTTTGCTTCTTAAAAGATAACCTTTTATTTTACGATTTTAAATTGCTGTTAATCAGCAGGATACGTTGTTGGCTGTTTTATAAATCTTTATGTTGTTATAAGTAAAAATAGTTGACTTTCACTAGATTTATCAAACACTTACTACTTTTTGAGAAGAATATTTGCTAAAATATAAATTTTTATGAGGAAAGACGGTATATCTCTAATTATATTCTATGGTAAACTTCATCAAATGGGAGGCGGAAACGATCACCATGCACACCATCTGGTACTCGAATACCACAAGTTATAATCATATTAATTTCACAGTTGTAAGGTAGTGAAAGTGCTTTCTTTACCAATTTGCTATCAAAGCCTTCAAGTGGACACGTATCATATCCAGCTTCAGCCATACCGAGCATAAAGGTTTGTACGGCAAGTGCGCAACTTTTATGTGTAACAACTCGCATATCTTGTTCGGAAACTTGTCGAATAATAGGTCGAAACATACCAATTACTTGTGCGAGTAGCTTTCTGAATGCTCCTATACCCCCGAAGCATCTGCTATATACAAAAGGCATTAGTTTGCCATAATATTGGTATACCACTTTAGACCGTCTTTCGTGGGTTTCAGCAGGGCTATTGCGCTTGATATTTCCTAGTTCAAAATCTAAATTTGCTTTAGCATGTTCTTTATATTTGTCTTGACGTGTTACGAACACTACAATTTCTTGTGCTGTTCGTGCTGTCTTTTGTCCAAGCAAAGCTATAGTAAGTTTGTCTTTTACGGCTTGATCTGTAACGTGATAACATTCCCATAGCTGCATATTTGAGCTAGTAGGGGCTAGTGTTGCCATTCTTAGACATTCCTTCACGCGCTCAGAGTCTAGTGGTTTGTTTTCATCAAAATGACGAATAGCTCGACGGTGTTCTAATATCTCGTTTAAACTCATTCTTTATTATCCTTTCTTTTTTGTTCTATAATATACAATAATGTGTTCTAACACTATTATTTTTCTACTCTACAAAAATACGACATTCTTTTTATAAAGATAAGTTTTGCAAGATGTAATTTTAAGAAACTGTTTCTATAGTTCTTTATCAAACGAACGTATTAGTACACAATAATAATGGCTTTCCCTATAACTTCTGCATCTTCTGTTAGGAAAGCACTACTATATTTTGCTATATGCTCACCATTAATTTTAATATCTTCAAAAGCAAAAGCAATACAACTTTTTTTCGATTTTATATGGTGATAATTATTTATTATTTTAACACTTGCATTTACTTCGGGCTTAAATATAACATTAAAATCTATAGCTCCAACACTATTTAATGATGTTATTTTATCAGAACCATCAAAAGTAAAAGGTTCTGTAGAGGTTAGCCTCACCTTACCAGTTGGAGTTATGAGGGTTATACTCCCTTCTAAAGGAAGTATGATACGTTTGTAACCATCAAAGTTAGAAAAAGTACTTTCCGGACTTTCTATAACAGCCGATGATATTCTTATATCAAAATCTCTATTATCTAACAAACTATTAGCAGGAAGTATCATTATTTCTCGTGTAACTCCACCTCCCCATATATTGACTTTGTAATCAGATAAGTTTAAAATTTTCATTTTCCTCACTTTTATAATTATATCTAAGTTAAGATCTATCTATGCAAATTTAATAAAAAAAGATGAGTTTATTTGTGATCGCTACAAGTTTAGATTTTTGTAGCAATATGATTGTAACGAAAAAGAGACTAGCTTGTGTATTATACAAAACTAGTCTCTTTTTCGTATATTGTGCGTTTTATTGCTGTAGTAAGGTCTCTATTTGAGTAGCAATATTTTCAATTTTCTCTGTTGGTTCGAAACGAGCAACAACTTGTCCTTTTTTATTTATCAAGAATTTAGTAAAATTCCATTTAATATCAGTATTCTCCTTGTAATTAGGATCTGCCTTTGACAGCATTTCGTCAAGAATAGGGTAGAGTGGGTGAGTTTCGTCCCAACCTGCAAAACCTTTTTGTTCTTTTAGGAATGTAAATAATGGCTCTGCATCTTCGCCATTTACTTTTATCTTTTTAAAGCGAGAAAACTCTGTGCCATAGGTAAGCTTACAGAATTGGTGAATACTTTCATCTGTACCAGGAGCTTGATTACCAAACTGGTTACAAGGGAAATCAAGAATTTCAAAGCCTTGTGTATGATACTTCTCATACAAAGCCTCAAGCTCTTCATAAGTAGGTGTAAAGCCACATTTTGTTGCTGTGTTAACAATTAAAACTACTTCATTTGCATATTCCTTCAAAGAAACGCTTTTACCTTTTCTGTCTTTTACAGAAAACTCATAAATTGTTCTCATCGTTCTTGGTTTATATATCTCTTTTTATTTTTTGATATTCTTATTGGATACAAATGTACAAAGAAAAATTCAAGGAAAGATGCAAAGAGTCGTATTTAAATAAGATATAATTATTTTCTTTTTTGTACTTTTGTGAAATATACATCCTACAAATATACTAAACTCAATGATGCTGATGAATAACAATTTGGATAAAAGCCAATTGCCTGTAGTGGAAGCTAATAAGGGTTACCATTTAGTTTTAGCACCCCCTGGTTGTGGGAAAACGCATATTCTAGCGGAGCGAATTAAGAATGCTAGAGCAGAAGGTGTAGCTTTTAAAGATATGCTTTGTCTTACTTTTACTAATCGGGCTGCACGAGAAATGGAATCACGTATTGAAAGTTTATTACACGAGGATGACATATCAGAGTTACAAATAGGAAATGTACACCATTTCTGTTCTAAGTTTTTGTTTGAAGAGAACAAGGTTCCTGCAGATGCTTCTATCATAGATGATGAAGAAGCTGTGAGTATTATAGCTGATTATAGAAATGAAGATGATGAGAGAGTAATCGGTGATTATCAGCGATATAAAGGGTATCAACAAATAATATTCTTTTCTCATTTAATATATCAACTCAAACACAAACATCCTTGGGAGATATTTCTACATCCAGAATGTTTATCTAGGGAAGACCGAGAGGTTGTAAAATATATTTGTAACGCACAACGCATAGAGTATAATGCGGACGCTATTATTCATATATATGAATATGCAGAGGTTTACATGGATGATGTAAACAACTTTGGCGTCGATCATACCCTTGCGTCTAAAATGCTAGCTTTACTCCATAAAATGTATTTTGCTTCTTGCTATGAACGGTACAAAACAGAAAACCATTTGCTTGATTTTGAAGATCTATTACTCTTTACCTACGATGTTTACAAGAAAGATAAAGATAGTAAGCATTATAAATGGATACAAGTAGATGAAGTTCAGGATTTGAACGGAATGCAGCTAGCTATTATTGACTTACTGACCGACAAGGATAATCCTATGGTAATGTTTTTAGGCGATGAACAGCAAGCTATATTTTCCTTTATGGGTGCAAAAACAGATACGCTTAATCTGCTAAAACTGCGTTGCAAAGATAATATTCATCATCTAATAAAAAACCATCGTTCGCCAAAATATCTGCTAGATATTTTTAATACTTATGCGGAGAAGAAGCTTAAAATAGACAAAGATTTATTACCGATTACAGACAATGATATAGAGGCTGACGAAGATAGTTTAAAACTACTTTATAGCAATACTATCGAAGATGAAATAATCAATATAGTAGCACAAGCAAAGGAACTACATCGGAAGAATAAAGAAGAAACTACTGCTATTATTGTCAACTCGAATGCTGATGCCGATAAAATTAGTAAAGCTATGTCAAAAATACATCTCACCCATTTCAAAGTATCGGGCAAGGATTTATTTGATACGCCTGCTATGAAATTACTTTTATCGCATCTTAGTATTTTATCTAATGAACATAATTTCATAGCATGGACTAGATTAATGAAAGGAGTTAACGCTTTAGATACAAATGCTTTATCAAGAAGGTTTAATAGGAAACTTAAACAGTTATCCATATCACCAACCGACCTATTAGCGTATAAAGAAAATACTTACGTAAATGATTTTCTCAATGCTTTTCATCAGCAGGAGATTGTTGTTTTTGATACAGAAACAACGGGCTTAGATGTGTTTACAGATGACATAATAGAGATTTCTGCTATAAAGATAAAGGAAGGTAAGATAGTAGGAGAGCCACTTGATCTTTATATCTATACAGATAAACCTATTTTGCAAAAGTTAGGAACAAAAGAAAATCCATTATATGAGATTTATCATAAGAAGCTAGCTAGTGGGGAATTACTTAAGGCTAATGATGCGTTAAATAAATTCATAAAGTTTGTGGACAATAGTACGCTTATTGGGCATAATATTAATTACGATTACCATATACTAGATAATTGTTTAAAACGCTATGCAAATGACTGTATGGATAACCATTCATATAAATATTTTGACTCCCTAAAACTTATTCGGTTGCTTGAACCTTCTCTTCGTTCATATAAATTAGAGTATTTATTGGAAAGGTTTCAGTTGGAAGGCATCAATAGTCATCAGTCTATTGACGATGTTAAAGCAACTATCAGTTTGATAAATTATTGTGCAGATAAAGCCCAACTTGTCGTAGAAAAGCAGATGGACTTTTTAAATCATAAACAGGTTTTTAAAGTGGCTAATAAGTTAAGGGCTTATTATGGAGAGATTTACAAAGAGGCTAAAGCAAGTTTATATGAAATACATAGTACTGCTGAACCTATTCTTATTACCTCCTTGGTAAAAGCGCATAATGCTTTTGTTGCTGATAAAACAATAGATACAGTGAAGCGTTTAGATTATGTTTTGCGTTATATTAAATTGGATCTAATAGGTGAAGATATAGGTCATAATGCCCTTGTTGAGCAGCTCTCTCATTTTATGATGGATATTAATACTATGAAAGAAAGCGATTTTTGCAATAGTAAGAGCATTAAAGAACGCATTTACGTTACTACTATTCATAAGGCTAAAGGTTTGGAATTTGATAATATTATTGTTTTTGATGCCGTTAATGGTCGTTATCCTAATGCTTATAATAAGAATTCAAAGGAAAATGAAGAAGATGCCCGTAAGTTTTATGTGGCATTATCACGTGCAAAAAAACGTGTTCTAATAGCCTATGCCTTATCACAAGTGGATAGGTATGGGAACATACATAATAGAGAAATTACTCCTTTTATGAACGATATTCTGAAATATTTTAATTAGTGGAAAGTATGATAAAAATAGAATTAGCAAAAAAAGAACAAGCAACTATTATCGCATCGCTTATAATGGAAGCTATGAACTATGACTGTTGTCAATGGTTTATAGGACTAGATAATACTTTAGATAGCTTCCATAAGTTATTATCAAGACTTGTGGAGAACGATAATTCACTTTACTCTTATCATAATACATTAGTTGCTGTAAATGAAGATGGCGATGTTGTAGGTATCTGTGTCTGCTATGATGGTGCAAAAGTAAAAGAACTAAGAAAATCGTTTGAAATTGAGATGCTACAAACTTATGAGAAGGACTATTCTCACTTACCATACGAAACGAAAGCTGGAGAATTTTATATAGACTCCCTTTGTGTTCATCAGGAGTGGAGAAAGAAGGGTATAGCCTCTCAATTACTTAATGCCGCAAAAGAAAAGGCAAATGGCTTACATCTTCCTGCTAGTTTGCTCGTTGATACTAGTAATTCTAAAGCTGAAGCACTATATATACGGTTAGGATTTAAGTATGATAGCAAAACAAAATGGGGAGGACATAGCATGAAACGGTTAATATATGTAAACGGTGAGAAATAAAAGTTATAAAATAGAATTTTTATAAGCTTTTACTTGCGTATTAAGAAATAATGCGTAACTTTGCACTGTGTTTTTCATAGTATTAGATTTAAGGTTAACAATGTTTGGAGTACAGCGGTACTCCTTTTTTTATGCCTATAATTTAAAGCTCTTCAATTTTTGAGTGGATAAACAACAAAAAGAACTATATATTTCTAAATAGGTTTATGGGCTTTTTCCCACATAAAAATCTATAGTGTTAAGGCATTTCAAGTTTATGATAGTTTACTCTAGCTAAAATTTATAGATAATTATAACTCTGGCTGATCTATACCTAGCGTCTTAAAAAACGCATCTAAATCTTTACTCAATCCTTGCATCAAATCACCACCAATAATGGCGATGTCATCATCAACGAGATAAAGTTCTGCAATATGATTGCCCTCATCATCCTCCAAAACAAAACTAAAAGGCATCATAATATTCATACTTTCAATAGTGGAACTTAGCTGTATAAGGACGGTTTGTAAGTGAGGAATAATATTCTTAAAGAATTGGTCATCATCTGTCTCTATCCATTTGTCTACAATGCAACGTGTAATCTCTTCGTCGTTATCGTCAAAAGCAAAAAGATCGCCTGTATCTTGAGATACACGTAAGTGGATGTCTGTTACAACTGGATCGTCGGTGGGATGCGAAAACTTTAGTGCTACTTTTTTAATGAAGCGTTCTAGTTGTTGCTGCGTTTGTTCTGTTAGTTTCATAAGGCAATATTACATTTTAAGTTGGAAGTTGGACAAATGTACAAAAGTTTTTTATGAAAAAGTTTTTTTTATGGTATAATTTAGAAATTAAGTCATTTTTCTGAACCTGCTTAAAAAGAATTAGTATCTTTGTGCATCGTTATATGTAAATACTAAACGTGGAATATAAATAAAATATCACAATTAAATAAGTATGAAACAAACAATTCTTGTTACGGGAGGTACAGGCTTTATTGGTTCACACACATCAGTAGAACTTATCGAAGCAGGTTACGATGTTGTAATAGTTGATAATCTTTCTAACTCAAAGTTAGAGGTTCTTGATGGTATTGAGCAGATTACAGGTGTACGTCCAGCTTTTGAACAAATAGATTTGCGCGATTTTGATGCCACCGAAAAAGTTTTCAAGAAGTATCCTCAAATTAAAGGTATAATCCACTTTGCTGCTTCTAAAGCTGTAGGTGAGAGTGTAGAGAAGCCTTTAATGTATTATAGAAATAATGTGATTTCGTTAGTAAACTTGCTAGAGTTGATGCCAAAATATGATGTTAAAGGTATCATTTTTTCTAGCTCTTGTACCGTTTATGGTCAGCCTAAGAATGAAGATTTACCCGTAACAGAAGATGCTCCACATCAGAAAGCAACATCTCCATACGGCAATACAAAAGAAATTAATGAGCAAATTATCTACGATTATATTCATAGTGGAGCAAAGATAAAAAGTGTTATTTTACGCTATTTCAACCCTATTGGAGCTCATTCTTCTGCATTGATAGGTGAATTACCTAATGGAGTACCAAACAACTTGATCCCTTTTGTAACACAAACTGCTATAGGTATCCGTAAAGAACTTACTTTGTTTGGTAACGATTATAATACTCCAGATGGGACTTGTGTTCGCGATTTTATATACGTAGTAGATCTTGCAAAAGCCCATGTGGCAGCTATGACACGCGTGTTAGATAAGGATACAGAAGCTATAGAATACTTCAATATAGGCACAGGACATGGTAACTCAACGCTTGAAATAGTAAATACTTTTGAGAAAGCAACAGGTGTGAAGCTTAATTGGAAGTTTGGTCCTCGTCGTGAAGGAGATATTGAACAAATTTGGGGAGATTGTACACGTGCTAACAACGTTCTTGGGTGGAAAGCCGACACTCCTCTTGATAAGGTTTTGGCATCGGCATGGAAATGGCAACTGAAGCTAAGGGAAGATGGAGTGATGTAAATATATATTTCTTCTAAAATTACTTTATATAAACGAAAGTGAAAGGAATTGTTTACATATTAGGTCTAATGCTTTTGATGGTATTCGATGTATCAGCAAGAGAGTGGACTGCAACTGAAATTCCAATGGTTCATCTTCAAGATTTGCGTAAATACGTATGCGATCCTGAAGGAATTATGTCGGAATCGCAACGCGACACAGCAGATAGTTATCTTTCACGTCTTTATAAAGAGAGTGGGGTGCAACCTGTGTTCGTTATTGTAAACAATGTAAAGGAAGGGGATGTTTTCCGTTTTGCTCAGGACATCGGTAACCAGCAAGGTGTGGGGGATAAAAAGACCAATCGCGGACTTGTTGTCGTTGTAGCCGTAAGTGATAAAAAATACTTTATAGCTCCAGGTGAAGGCTTAGAAAAAGATTTAACCGATGTAGAATGTGATGATATTGCTCGTACTTGTATTGTTCAGAGTATGCGGGCTAATAATCCCGATGCCGCTATGGTGAACACTGCTAAAGCTATATACAATAAATTTAAAACGGGTAAAACTGGTTTTGAAGAAACTAGTAACAAAAGTAGTGATAGTTTTGCTGGAATTTTCTTTATTTTATTAGCTATTTTTATCATTTATATGTATTCACGTGGGGGTAATAATAAAGGAAAAGGTGGTAATGATCGCGGTGGGAGACAGGATAGAAACGGAGGAGTATTCGGACCAATCTTCTGGGGAAACCCTGGACATATTAACGATAATAATTTTGGAGGAGGCTTCGGAGGTGGATCATTCGGTGGTGGTGGTGCTGGCGGAGGATGGTAAACACAAACGGATAGAATTAGAAATTTATAAATGCGAGATAAAAAAATAAAAGTTGAACATAAAATATTAAATAAATGAAGAATAAAGCTTTATGGATTATAGTAGCTCTAGTAGTGGTAATAGGATTATGGGCGCTTAGTGGATATAACAGCATGGTAGATAAGCAAGAAACTGCAACTACGGCGTTGAGTAATGTAGAGGCGGCCTATCAACGTAGAGCTGATATGATGCCACAACTAGCTAAGATAGTAAAAGCGTATGCAAAACACGAGCAAGAGACATTTGTACAAGTAGCTAAGGCAAGAAATAATGCTATACAGATTCATTTGGACGCAAAAAACTTGACGCTTGAAAAGGTGAAGCAATTTGAAACAGCTCAATCAGAGTTGGCCTCAGCAATGTCAAGACTTATAGCTGTAGCAGAGAGGTATCCAGACCTTAAAGCTAGTGAAAATTTCAAAGCATTACAAATACAAGAAGAAGGAACAGAAAATCGTATTAACGAGGCACGTCGTAGCTACAACGAGAGTGTACAAAATTATAACCAAACTATTCGCCATTTTCCAAATTCTCTTATTGCAGGTGTAACAGGTTTTGATAAGATGGTGAAGTTTGAAGCAGCAGCAGGAGCTGAAAAAGCACCAGAATTGGATATTTAACTATAGAAGATTGAGAATTGAAAATAGAGAAATGAGCTATTTATTTGTGAGAGTGAAGTCTTATTTTTCGTTTCTCATATTTTTATTGGATAAGTTGTCCATGACACTAACGTTCTATTATATACTGATTTACGTGTTTTTCTGTAATATTAGTGTAAAAATATTGCGTTAAACTTAGATAATTTTTACTCGTTTTTGCTATAATACTAGGTTTTATTTTGTTATCTTTGCGGTAGATTTTTATTTAAGTATCGAAAAAAACAAAACATCAAAAATGGCTAAGATAAAAACTATTGGTATTCTTACATCAGGAGGAGATGCTCCAGGTATGAATGCAGCAATTAGAGCTGTTACACGTGCTGGCATTTATAATGGTTTTTCCGTAAAGGGTATTTATCGTGGTTATGATGGTTTGATTTCTGGTGACATCAAGTCTTTTACTACTGAAAATGTAAGTGGTATCATAGGGCAAGGTGGCACTATATTAAAAACAGCACGCTCGCAAGCCTTTAAGACTCCAGAAGGAAGAGCAAAGGCATACGAAACAATTCAAAAAGAAAAAATAGACGCACTTGTGGTGATTGGTGGTAACGGATCACTTACGGGTGCGATGCTTTTTGCTCAAGAATATGATATTTGCTGTATTGGATTGCCTGGTACAATTGATAATGACCTATATGGCACAGATAATACCATTGGTTATGATACAACACTGAATACGATTGTGGATAGTGTGGATCGCATTAGAGATACTGCACAGAGTCATGAACGTATTTTTTTTGTTGAAGTAATGGGACGCGATGCAGGTTTCTTAGCACAAAACTCTGCTATAGCATGTGGTGCAGAGGCAGCTATTATTCCAGAAGACTCAACTGATGTTGACCAGTTAGCTCGTTTTATGCAACGCGGTATCCGAAAATCAAAAAAGAGCTGTATAGTAATAGTATCCGAAAGTCCAAAGTGTGGAGCTATGTACTATGCTGACCGTGTTCGTAAGGAATTTCCTGATTATGATGTTCGTGTTTCTATACTCGGACACTTACAAAGGGGAGGAAGACCCTCGGCACGTGATAGAATATTAGCAGGCAGAACAGGTGTTGGTGCAATAGAAGCAATTTTGCAAGGACAGCGAAATATTATGGTTGGTGATAGAAACAATGAACTTGTTTATGTTCCTCTATCTGAAGCCATTAGAAAAGATAAGCCTTTTGACAAAAAACTTATTAAAGTCTTAGATGAATTAAGTATCTAAGGGTTCAAGGAATAAAAGAGTAAATTTAGAATATTAAAACAAAATATAAGATATTATGTCACAAATAATCGGGCGTATTTCACAGATCATTGGTCCTGTTATCGATGTTTATTTTGATACAAAAGGTGAAGATCCTGAAAAGATTTTACCTAGAATTCATGATGCACTTAGAGTAAAAAGACCAAATACGGGAGATCTTGTCATTGAAGTACAGCAACATATTGGTGAAGACACTGTACGTTGTGTAGCAATGGACAATACTGAAGGTTTGCAACGTAACTTAGAAGTTATGCCTACTGGTGCTCCTATTGTAATGCCTTCTGGTGATCAGATAAAGGGTAGAATGTTGAATGTGATAGGACAGCCAATTGATGGTATGGAGAGCTTAAATATGGAAGGCGCATACCCTATCCACCGCGAGGCTCCTAAATTTGAAGAACTTTCTACGCGCAAAGAAATCCTATCAACTGGTATAAAGGTAATTGACTTGCTAGAACCCTATATGAAGGGGGGTAAGATTGGTTTGTTCGGTGGTGCTGGTGTTGGTAAGACCGTGTTGATCATGGAACTCATCAATAATATTGCTAAAGGGCATAATGGATATTCTGTCTTTGCTGGAGTAGGTGAACGTACTCGTGAAGGTAACGATTTGATCCGTGATATGTTAGAGTCGGGGGTAATAAAATATGGCGAAAAATTCCGTGAAGCTATGGATCAAGGTAAATGGGATCTCTCACTCATCGATAAAGAAGAATTAAAGAAATCGCAAGCTACTTTGGTTTATGGACAGATGAATGAACCTCCTGGGGCTCGTGCTTCAGTAGCCCTATCAGGTCTTACTGTTGCTGAAGAATTTCGCGATCATGGAGGTAAGGACGGAGAAGCTGCAGATATTATGTTCTTTATTGACAATATTTTCCGTTTCACTCAAGCGGGTTCAGAGGTATCTGCTTTGCTTGGTCGTATGCCTTCTGCTGTAGGTTATCAACCTACTTTAGCAAGTGAAATGGGTGCCATGCAAGAACGTATTACATCTACAAAAAATGGATCTATTACATCTGTACAAGCTGTATATGTGCCTGCAGACGACTTGACCGACCCTGCTCCTGCAACAACTTTCTCTCACCTTGATGCCACCACTGTATTGGATCGTAAAATTACGGAGCTTGGTATCTATCCAGCTGTTGATCCATTGGCAAGTACATCACGTATTCTTGATCCACTAATCGTAGGTAAAGATCACTATGAGTGTGCACAGCGCGTGAAAGAAACTTTGCAACACTATAATGAACTTCAAGATATTATAGCCATCTTGGGTATGGACGAATTATCTGACGAAGATAAATTAGTAGTAAACCGAGCACGCCGTGTACAGCGTTTCTTATCACAACCATTTACAGTAGCAGAACAGTTTACAGGTATTAAGGGTATAATGGTTCCTATTGAAGAAACTATCAAAGGTTTTAATGCTATTCTTGATGGTGAGGTTGATGATCTTCCAGAACAAGCATTTTTGAATGTTGGTACTATTGAAGATGTAAAAGAGAAGGCTAAGAATTTACTAGCTGCTGCTCAAGGCTAATTTCTTTAGGCAAATACATTATTGAATACAGAAATGCTTACATTGAAAATAATATCACCTGCAAAGATAATCTTTAATGGTACAGTAGACAGGGTACTTGTACCAGGAGAGAAAGGAGACTTTGAAATTTTAGTCAATCATGCACCTATTATTTCTACACTCGTTGCTGGTAAAGTAGTTTATACCATAAATGCTAGCCAG
>QWCU01004670.1_pt1 | contig 35408 bp, 21 predicted proteins | sample 1972601 | NCBI WGS metagenome assembly QWCU01 (sample SAMN09866700, study PRJNA288562) | Human vaginal metagenome isolate pre2_vaginal, whole genome shotgun...
AGGAGCTTGGTCTTTAAGACTTTGCGAAAGCCTTGTAGTTGCATTTGCTGTACTACTTATTGGCGAAGTTACATTTAGACATCTTGAAGGCAAGTTTGCTCAAGAAATTTAAGCTTACTAAGATTTTGTGGATTTTACTTTTAAGAGCAGCAGGAGTTATATATGAATAAGCCTTATAACACACTTCCAGAAGACGTTGTGTTAAGCGTTTCTAACGTTACTAAACGATTCTCGCTGCGAGCAAATCATTCGATTAAAGAGTCGATTGTAAACTTGCTAACACCGCCATCTAAAAAGCACGAGACACAAAACTTTACAGCTTTAAGCAATGTTAGTTTTACTATTAAACGCGGCGAAACTGTTGGACTAATAGGCATGAATGGCTCTGGAAAGTCCACTATGCTTAAAATGCTTTCTGGAGTTATGCAACCAGACGAAGGCGAAGTTTGTGCGCGCGGAAGAATCGCAGGACTAATCGAAGTTGGAGCAGGATTTGCTGCCGACTTAACTGGTCGCGAAAACGTGTATCTTAACGGCGCAATTCTTGGAATGACAAAAGAAGAAATAGACGATAAATACCAATCAATAGTAGACTTTAGCGAAATAGAGCCTTTTATGGACACAGAAGTTAAGTTCTACTCTTCTGGAATGTTCTTACGATTAGCGTTTTCTGTAGCAGCGCACAGCGATCCAGACATATTCTTAATCGACGAAATTCTTGCAGTTGGAGACGAAGCTTTCCAACACAAGTGCATTACTAGGCTTAAAGAACAGCAAAAACGAGGACAAACAATGGTAATTGTTTCGCACAGCGAAGATCAGATTAAACAACTTTGCTCTCGCTGCATAGTGCTGTCTCATTCACACATGATTTACGACGGTGAAGCCGAGCCAGCATTTAACGCAATGCGAGAAAGCTTAAACAATAAAGCATAAACAAAAATCTTAAACAATAATCAAAACTAAAAAGCAAAAGGCATATAAGAGGATATTATGGAAAACATGAGTAACACAACAAACTTTGAGCCAAAAAACATAATTGTAACTGGCGGATGCGGCTTTATTGGGTCTAATTTTGTGCACTACGTAGTGAACAATCACCCAGAAACGCACGTAACAGTATTAGACGCGTTAACGTACGCAGGAAATATTGAAAATATTGCAGGACTGCCAGAAGACAGAGTTGATTTTGTGCACGGCAATATTTGCGACGCTGAGCTTTTAGATAAGCTTGTTCCAGGTCACGACGCGATTGTGCACTACGCTGCAGAATCACATAATGACAACAGCATTGCAGACCCTGAACCATTCCTTAAAACCAACGTTGAAGGCACTTTTAGACTTCTAGAAGCAGTTAGAAAGTACGGCATTCGATACCATCACATTTCCACAGATGAAGTGTACGGAGATTTGGCATTAGACGACCCAGCCAAGTTCACAGAAGAAACGCCATACCACCCATCCAGCCCATACAGCTCCACAAAAGCTGCAAGCGATATGCTGGTACGCGCATGGACACGCACATACGGTTTGCACACAACAATCAGCAACTGCTCAAACAACTACGGACCATACCAGCATGTTGAAAAGTTTATTCCTCGACAAATCACAAATATTTTAGAGGGTATTCGACCAAAGCTATACGGCCAAGGATTAAACGTGCGAGATTGGATTCACACTGAAGACCACAGCAGCGCTGTTTGGACAATCCTAACAAAGGGAGAACTTGGAAACACGTACCTGATTGGCGCAAATGGCGAAAAAAACAATATAACAGTTTTGCGCATGATTCTAGAAATGATGGGCAAAGATGCAGACGACTTTGACCTTGTAAAAGATCGCCCAGGCCACGATCGCCGTTACGCAATCGACAGCACAAAATTGCAAACGCAGCTTGGATGGAAGCCAAAGCACACAGACTTTACAACAGGCTTAGAGCAAACAATCAAATGGTACACAGAAAATCGAGCATGGTGGGAAGGCGCTAAAAGCGCAACCGAAGCGAAATATAAAGCACAAGGACAGTGAATCGCATAAAAGTCAAGCTTGCTTGTACGAAGATTGCATGCAACTTGTATGTAATAGTTTGCAAATCTAGCCAAAAATAGTCATAAATCTAATCAAAAATAAAGAATTTGCAGGATGCTATGGAATTTGAAAAAGAACTAAGCGTTACAAAAACCAATATTCCAGGTTTAATCGTGTTCGATCTTCCAGTGCACGGAGACAACCGCGGATGGTTCAAAGAAAACTGGCAGCGCGCCAAAATGACGGCTCTAGGTCTCCCCGACTTTGGACCTGTGCAAAACAACATTTCGTTCAACGAAAAACGCGGAGTAACCAGAGGCATCCACGCAGAACCATGGGATAAATACATAAGCATTGCTACTGGCGAAGTATTTGGCGCATGGGTAGATTTAAGACCAGGGCAAAGCTTCGGTCAAGTGTACACAACCACACTAAACCCAAGCAAAGCAATATACGTTCCTAGAGGCGTAGGAAACAGCTTCCAAGCTTTGCAAGACGGCACGGCATACACTTACTTAGTAAATGCACACTGGTCGTTAGAGCAAAAGAAAACATACACTTTTGTAAACCTTGCAGACCCAGATTTACACATTAACTGGCCAATACCGCTCGAAGAATCCGAGCGCAGCGAAGCAGACTTACACCATCCAATGCTAAAAGACGCAAAGCCAATGGCGCCAAAGCGCACTCTTGTAACTGGATGCAACGGTCAGCTTGGGCGCGCAATACAAAACTATGCTAAAGAGCATGATTTAGAAGGATTTGAGTACGTAGACTTAGATAGCTTCGATATAGCAAATAAAGACGATTACAACAGCTACGACTGGGATTTGTACGGAACGATTATTAACACTGCAGCATACACGTCTGTAGATGGCGCGCAAACGCCACAAGGGCGAAGAGCCGCGTGGAATAGCAACGTTAAAGGAGTGGCAAATCTTGCAAAAATTGCGCAAGAACACCACATTACTCTTGTGCATATTTCAAGCGACTATGTTTTTGACGGCACTCAAGAAAATCACAAAGAAAACGAAGACTTTGCGCCACTAGGCGTGTACGGCGAAACAAAAGCTGCAGCAGATTCTCTAGTAGCAAATGTTCCACAGCATTATATTATTCGCTCAAGCTGGATTGTTGGGCAAGGACGAAACTTTGTAACGCGAATGATTGACTTTGCAAACCGTTGCAAAAATGGCGAATCTGTTAGTGTTCAAGCACCAATAGATCAAACTGGCAGACTCACTTTTGCAAGCGACTTAGTAAAAGGCATGTTCCATCTTCTAAACACTCAGGCACAATACGGAACATACAATCTTACAGGATCTGGCAAAATCGCGTCTTGGCACGATATTGCTAAAAAAGTGTTTACACAACTTAATGTAGACACAAGCAAAATCGAAGCAAATCGCGTAGACGATTACACGCGCATATCTAATGGCTCTCCTAGACCACACAAGTGCGCACTTGACTTGCAAAAAATCGAGTCCACTGGATTTACGCCAGGCGATTGGGAAGATTTGCTTGAATCTTACGTAAATAGAATTGAACAAAACAACAAGTAAAGGATGTTTCAAAGATGAAAGGCATTATTCTTGCTGGCGGTTCTGGCACACGCCTATACCCACTTACTACAGTAACGTCTAAGCAGCTTTTGCCAGTTTACGATAAGCCAATGGTGTATTACCCTCTTAGCGTGCTTATGATGGCTGGAATCCGAGATATTCTTGTGATTTCCACTCCTCAAGACTTGCCGAATTTTGAAAGGCTGCTTGGAAGCGGAGAGCAATTTGGAATCAACTTATCTTACAAAGTTCAGCCATCGCCAGACGGACTTGCTCAAGCATTTATAATCGGAGAAGAGTTTATAAATGGCGATTCTTGCGCGCTTGTTCTTGGAGACAATATATTCTACGGAAATGGCTTGGGAGCAATTCTAAAGCGCGCTGCACACGTAGAACACGGCGCTACAGTATTCGGCTACTACGTAGACGACCCAGAAAGATACGGCGTTGTGGAATTTGACGAAAATCACAAGGCCGTTAGCATAGTAGAAAAACCGGAACATCCAGCATCAAACTATGCTGTTACAGGCTTATACTTCTACGATTCCAGAGTTACAGAGTTTGCAAAACAAGTTAAGCCGAGCGCGCGCGGAGAACTTGAAATTACAGACCTTAACAAAATGTACTTAGAAAATGGCTCTCTAAACGTTATGACTCTTGGTCGCGGATACGCGTGGCTAGACACTGGCACAATGGACTCGCTTTACGAAGCGGGCGAATTTGTGCGCACAATAGAGCGAGCGCAAGGGCTGCCAATCGCAGTGCTTGAGGAGATTGCGTACGAAAATCAGTGGATTAGTCGCGAGCGTTTACTTGAGTCTGCAGAAAAATATGGTAAAAGCAACTATGGCAAGCACTTAAAGCAGGTTGCTGAAAATCGCATTATTATATCTAAAGATTTGTTTGAAGATTAGTAAAATAAATTAATAACTTAATTTAACAAAAAGACCGAGCTGTTTACGCACGGTCTTTTTATTTTATTTACTGACTTTTTCTATCTTTACATAAAGTTACATAAAGATTAAGAATCACACTCCAAAAGCATAAGTCTTAGTGTCTTGAAGCTTACCATCTTTTGAATACGCTTCGAAATGAGTCCAATAAATTCCAGGATGAGGACTCCACAAAGCCCATGGCCCCTTAAATTGGCTCACCCACTGCTTAGCGTTGTAATCGTAAATCTTAATAATCGTATATCCACTAGGATTATTCGTTACAGCGCCTAAGAGAACGCTACTTCCTTGCCAAGCTGCGTAAGTTCCAGAAACAATCGTTTTTTCAACAAACTCAGGCTCAACAGGATTGTTTACTTGGTAGTGGAAGGCAATTGTTTTAGTTCCAAGCGACTTATAAGTGTAAGCATCTCGAACTTCGCAATGAAGCCAATAATCGCCATTGCTTGTTACCCAAGATGCCCAATTGCCAACACTCCAATCGGAGATTGTATTCCATTGCTTAGTGGATAAATCGTAAGAAAGCCAACGATATTCCAAGCGTCTATTCAAATTGCCTGTAACAGCAGCTCCAACAGCAATATCGTTATTACGAATAATCCATGTAAAGTCTACGCTAGTTTGTGTTACTGGAGAATTTGGACCAGTTCCAAACGCGCTAACGTCAACATTTCCATCAATACCAGATATGCGAGCCTTAGACGTGTACTGCCATCCGCGCAACGCCGTTCTAATGTTAAATAGCGGAGTTGCGCCGTAGCTAGCAACCCAACTTGCTCGATCGTGAATGTATTGAGAATTAAGCGGGCCTTTCAAATAGTTTGCATATGAGTAAATGCCAAGATTTGTGTATCCTGCGTTATACAGCTGATTCCACCAAGACGAAACAATGTTTTGGTAAACGTATGGGCTAGTTGGAGCAGTGTGGCCAGCCCAAACCCATTTTTCAAGATCGTAGTAAACAGGGTAAGAAAGGTCGCCTGGGCTAACGCCTGCACGCCTAAGAAGACTTGCAACGTCTGCGCCCTCGTTAGCACCATCTTCTGGTTTTTCGGCGTAAGAATACATGTAGATTCCAAACGGAATACCTAAACGCTTGCATTCTCTAATATTTCGCAAAGCGTATTTATCGTAGCCGTTTTCCCAGCCGTAACTAATACGTATAATCGCGCCTTCTACGCCAGCTGCCTTAGCTGCAGCCCAGTTAATTTCTTTTTGATGTTCGGAAACATCAATCACACCACTGGCGTTGTACGCAAACAGGCTTCCATTGCCATCATAGAATGCCTGAGTTCCGTTGTAGTCTCCCCACCTAGTGCCAAAGCCGTTTGTTGGCAAAGAAATCTTACGCACCGATCCATAAGTTGTATACGTGGATGTTCTAGATTCTAAAGCTTGTGACTCCTGGCTTTTTTCGTTTGAGTCAGTTTCTTCGGGATTTTTTTGATTAGAGCTTATAAGAACAACCTTATTTTTTCTAAGAGAACGCTTATTTTCAACACGCTTTTTGCTAGAAATCGGAGTGTTATTGGTGGCAGAAAAATCAGCATTAGTGCTGCTCGAATTTTCGCGCTTTATCTCTTTTCGCAAATCGCCAACAGTTATAGGCGTAAAACGTTCACCGTTACTTTTAGCGAGTGGATCTGGCTGCTTATCTTTAGTTCCAACAAGCTTAGAGTCGGTAACAGTTTGGCCAGTTTTAAGTGACTTTAATTCTCCATTATCTGCAATCGCATACTTTGAAGAAACAACTTCGTCTTTGTTTGTAAAGGAAGATGCCACTTTTTTAGGCAACTTAGAATCATTGCGTGAATCGCCATTAGAAAACGCATTTAATTGATCTTCTTCAACAGTGTTAGTGCCATTATCTGACAATTCCGCACTATTTTCACCATCTGCGACATCTGCGACTTTGGAAGCAACATTCTTAAAATCCAAACGATTTTCTACTTTAAACGCAGGAGCAGAATTTACAACAAGAGCTGTTGCTATAGAAACTAAACTTGCAATTACACGTACAATAAACTGTCCCAAAATCCCTCCAGACACATGTTTTACGTGTTTAACTGTTACAACAATACCAACATGCGCAAACAGATTAAAACATGTGTGTATGAAAACAAAATGGAATCAAATAAGAACAAAAGTAAGAATAAAAGTGGAGCGGATGACGGGAATCGGACCCGCGTCATCAGTTTGGAAGACTGATACTCTACCATTGAGCTACATCCGCAATATGCAAATTTTGTAAGCTATTAATTACCTTGCAAAACAGCAACTCGATTAATTATACAGACTGTTTAGAACTAAAGCAACTTTCGACACTCGCGCTAAATTGTGCAATTCTCGGAAAATTTGCACATTTAGTGCACATTTAATACACATTCATGCGTAAAATTCGCTGCATGTTCACATGATTAAGGTTGTATGATTAAGACTCGCGTAACTCTAAAACAACAAACGCAAGTGCAATAGCAGAAGAATTTTGCACTAAGCCATCGTGACTTAAAGACACACGCCAATTAGGGTGATTTACACGATTTACACCATTAACGCTTACATTAGCGCTGGCGGATTCATGCGGATTAGTTGCCTCTGGCGCATGTAATGACTCTAGAAGCTTTTGATTAACGTCTTCACTAAGTAGAACGCTTGGGCATCCATGCGAATCGTCTAAAATCTCAATGCTTGCCCAAGGAGTGTTGTCTAATGTGTAAGGATATTGCAAACCAAGAGTGCTCATCGCTTCGCACCACGCTTTTATAACCGCCTCTTTACCAGCCCAGCGAGCCGCAACATGAATCGCCTCAGCGTCGTTTTTTAAGTGTGCTCGCATAGCGCACTGCCTAAGCTCACGCGTAGAAAATAGCGAGCGCCACCCATTGCCATCTTGCATTTGTTGCGCAAAATCCGCAACATTAACAACATCGCAACCAATGCCTGCAATCATTAAACTCACTTCCTAACTGCTCTGGGCACTACACTTGCGTTATATTTGTCTCATCAATGATGCAAATATAACGAATTTTGGCCAAAAAACGTTACAAACGTCTCACGGCTGAGACAAATATAACACAAGCGTAGAGCGCGAATGATGTGACGCACTTTGTACCAAATTTGCCCTAAATTTGGTACAAAGTGCGGAAACGCAGTCAAAGCGCTTTGCTCTAAAACCCAAAGTCACAAATCTATCTAAATGCAACTTTATAGCGAACAATAATTGCAGCAAAAGCAAGCACAATGAATACCGCAAATACAGCAATAACACTACTGCCAGTTTGCAAATGGAAACTATCACGTCTCGAATCACTATTGTTAACAACAGTAATATCCGTCCATGCTAGCTGCTTTCCATGTTCGTCTACAAGCAAAACAGTGTGTTTACCAGAGTATCCAGATGGGAATTGAGCATCAAATTGAGGCGTACCATTCTCCATGCGAATAGTAACAAACTTGGAGCCATCGGCGCCCTTAAGCAAGCGTGGAGACGAGTAAATGTACGCGTAAGCATAAACTACTCCGTCACGCTGCAAACGCTCGGTGAACTCTCTGTTTACAACATTAATTCTCACACTATTCACAACACCTGCAGTTGCAACGTTATTGTTACTAACACTGAGAGTTCCCCTTAATTCTGGATTAAGCTGCTGAACTGTTCGTGGAGCAACAGGCACTGAAGCGGATTCTGCTGGCTTAGCTTGTGCGTGCTGCTTAGATTTAGCTGGTGCAGGCTGCTCATCTGGAGTTTCAGTCTTAGTCTGACCTGGCTTAGTCGGAGTTTCATGCTCAGACGGATTGTGCTGAGGCGTTGGTGAAGGAGACGGAGCAGGAGCAGGCGTCACTTGACCAGGCGTTTGCTCATGCCCAGGTGCCGGAGCTGGCGCTGGATGAGGAGCCGGCTTTGGACCAGGCTCAGGAGTTGGAGTCACAGTACCAGGAGTTTGCCCATGCCCAGGCGTAGATGGATCTGGATTCTGACCAGGCTGCGTGCCAGGCTTAGATTCATCCTTCACAAGCACAGCAGTCGAAAGAGCAGAAACCTTGTAATTTCCATTGTCATCTACAGTAATTTCAGGACACTTTGATACTTCATCGCTGTTAGCTTTTCCATCGGCAATGCGCACACGATACTTTCCTTTGCCAATATTCACAGTAGATTCACTACTATTAGCATTGAAAATAAACACATACGTTTTATTGTTGCTATCAACACTAAACGCATTAATTCCATCACTGCTCTTAATCCAATGCATATTCTTATTAACATCAGAATATTCGGAATCGCGTAACGCTGGAATCTCGTTTCTTAGCTTTATCAACTCTTTGAAGTACTCAACAGCATCGGAATTCTTATTAACCAAATCCCACTTAACGGAATTGTCGCCGTCGCCAGCATTGTAACTATTAGCATTACCATTCTTGCTTCGTAAGAACTCTTGACCAAGCTCGAAGAATGGCATACCATGCGCAAACATTACAAGCGAATTAGCAAGCATTACTCGCTTCTTAAGATTCTCTTCTGTCTCATTAGGCAAGGATTTCTTCAACTTATCGTAAAGATTAAGATTGTCGTGAGCTTCAACATATTGCACAGTCTGACCAGCATTCGCGTAGCGCCTACCAGTGCAGCTTGCGTTTCCAGGCTGGCAGCCATAAAGATTTTGCATTACCAGATTGTCGCTATATCTGTTTCCAGACACGAATCCAGTAACACCATCATCTCCCTGGCCTTTTACAGCATCACGGAAGGAATCGTTAAAGAACGCAACACCATTATTTTCAGCAAGCTTATACGCATTAGGCTGAATAGTGCGGTTCTTGTAAGGCAATTGGCTCATATCCCAGCCTTCGCCAAGAATAATCGAGTTCGGGTCAATTGCATAAACAGCTTCACGCACTTCCTTCATGGTTTCAAGGTCAATCAATCCCATCAAATCAAAACGGAAGCCGTCAATACCGTACTCTTTAGCCCAATACTTTACAGAGTCAACAATATACTTTCGCATCATTTTGCGCTCTGAAGCAGTATCGTTTCCGCAACCAGATCTATTAGACAAGCTGCCGTCATCGTTGTAACGGAAGTAGTAGCCTGGCAAAGTTTGGCCAAAAGCGTTCTTTTGCGCGTTATAAACATGGTTATAAACTACATCCATAATCACACGCAAGCCAGCATCATGCAGGCCTTTAACCATTTGCTTTAGCTCCGTAATACGAGTAGCAGGATTTGCTGAATCAGATGCATACGATCCTTCTGGAACATTGTAGTTAATTGGATCGTAGCCCCAGTTTTGGTGAGGATTATCTTTGTCGTTCTTCTCTGCATAGTCAACTTTAAGATCTTCATTAACAGAACCAAAATCATACATTGGCATGATTTGCACGTGAGTGATGCCGAGAGACTTCAAATAATCAAAGCCAGTTGGCTTTCCATCTTTTTTAGCATCAGACTCGATTACACCGAGATATTTGCCGCGCTTTGCACCATCTATGCCAGAACTTTCGTGAATTGAGAAGTCGCGAATATTCATCTCTGCAATAGTCGCATCAGTTGGACGCTTTCCAAACGACTCCATGCGAGTTACAGGCTTACCAGTATCTTTACCGAATACAACGGATCTCATTCCGTTTCTAACGGCAGCTTTTGCATAAGGGTCTGGAGAATTATTAACAGTGCCATCTGCAAAATGAACCTTGTAAGTGTAAGCAGTACCAGCTTTTGCATCGCTCGTAGTAATACTCCACACGCCAAGCTTCCCAGCTTCTGTACCAAGAGTCATCTCTTGTGTTTTATCTTCTTGTGATTTTTCATAAGTTGACTTATAAGTTACTAACTCCACTTTTGCAGCAGTTGGAGCCCAAAGCTTGAAAGTCGTAGAACCATCTTTTACAACAGCACCCAAGTCATCGCCTATGTACGCATACTTTTGATCAAACTCATCAGTGCGAACAATCTTAGAACCTTTAGCAGAAGACGCAGACACTGTTTTAGGCATTCCACCAACACCCTTAATGTTGATTTCATATATTCTCTTAAGATCTAATTCGTTCTTTGCAGTGATTACGATCCTATTATCTACAACAGCAACTTGTAAGATGTCTACTTTCGTGTGATTCTTTGCATCTTGATCTGTAACATCAGTTACAGTAACATCACCATTCTTAACTTCCGAAGGGTCACCGCTAACATTTACAGTAAATTCCCTAAAAGACGTAATATCAGCGTTAAAAGCATTAGCCTTTGTGTTGATTACGTTTGGGCTTAAGTAAACTCTACTATCTCCCTGCATAAGCCAGATTTCAGCGTTACCAGTTTGACCATCTTGGCTTAAAGTGATTGCCTTTGCAGGAATCGAACGATCGCCTTCACCTGGATCTTTAGCAACCCAATCGTTTCCTTGCATGGAATAGCGCACAATAAACTTCGGATCTTTCACACCAGAATCATTGTGGAACGTATATTCTGCAATCTTTCCGAAATCATCATGAGCCGTAAAATCTTGCTTCACACCACTCTTATCACTATACCAAGTCCAAAGATTCCAACCAGCGTAATCCTTGTTTGTTCTGCGGTAGTGAACAGTAACGTTCAAGGTTTGAATCTTGTTAAGCTTTTCAGCAACTTCAGATGGCGGTTCAGCAAAAGTATCTTCATTCCCGCTTATAACCCAAGCTTCGCCAACACCATCTTCGATTTGCCAGATTTTACGATCTCCGCCGTCCTTCTTATCATCACTCCAACCATTTGATATGTCTTCAACGATAATAAATCCGACTTTTCCACCCTCGTAAGTGCCATCAGCCTCAACTGTGTAAGTCTTACCAAAAGCGTCTTGACCATTGAACTTATGCCAAGCAGGTTTTATCTCTTTACCATCTGCATCTTTAAGACCCCAGATATAAACACCTTTATTCGTGTTTTTTTGATTGTAGTGAATAACAATCTTCGTCTTTAATGCAGAAGGTTTTGAAGATTCTGCTTTGCAAGGAATTTCAGCAGATTCAGAACCGTTCAAATCGGCATCTACTACATAAGTTTTCGAACCAGCTTGAATTTCAAAGTTTGCTTTAGGCTGATTGTTATTGTTATTGTTATACCAATTACTTCCACCGTCGTTAAATACAGCAGTAATTTGTTTTCCATTATTAGGAATTGTTCTTGCAAACCAATCGCCACAAACTTTGCGCATTGGCAATCCAGGAACTGCAGTCCAATTATTACCACTTATTTGATAATGAATATTTACAGAACTTGGATTACCTGCTTTACCGTTAGCATTGAAATAAACAGTTGTTGACTGGTCTTGAACATCGTCAATATTGTATTTTGGATCATACTCATTGCGTGCTGGACCAGTTTTACTAGCAGCATCTGCTTTAGCATTTACATGCAAAGCAATTGCAGAATAAGGAGCGATAGTTGCAGCAACTTTGCCATCTGTAACTTTAACAGTCTTAGAGCAATTTCCAGCCTCATAAACGTTGCAATATTCACCATCAGGCAAATCAGTATTATACAAAACTTTCTTTGCGTTTGGCGTATTGTTTATTGCTAAGAATCCCTTGCCTGCACGACTAAAAGCAATGTTATTATTGCCGTCATCTTGCCAATTAGTGACTTGAGCACCATTTACAGCATTAAAGAATCCAATCATTCCGCGAATAGAAGTCCAACGCTGAGTGCACTGCCAACCAGTTGTTGGTGAACAATCTACATCTTCAACTTTATCTTCAGTCGCTCCAGGCGCACCATCATCCTTATGACCATTCTCAAACCTATACCCCGAGTAAATGTTTGGATTTCCATACGGGTAGCCAAGCATAAACGCGTTTGCAAGCTCGTAGCGAGGACCATCCTTATAGGTAAGCGTGCGCACATAATTTTCTCGAGGAGTATCCCAATTAGTTACAAAAATTGAAGCTTTATCGCTTGGAACAAGTCCATTGGTAATATTCTTTAGATTCGAAAATTGAGCCATAAAAATCACTCTTTAATCGGTACGAATATTGGAATTCGTTGACTTCACCTTCATTCAAATGCTGATCTGGCTGTATTTCTTTAGCTTCAGAAGGATCACCAATCGTCTCCTGCATCCACCAAATGTCATTAACACTCTTGCCAGAAGCTTTTGCAGCTTCAGCTTTAATCGCAGCCATATCTGTTGTAGAAATATGTTTTACTGCATCGATACGGAAACCTGCAACACCCAGCTCGAGTAAATGAGCAAAGTACTTACCTAAAGTCTCGCGCACATTCTGCTTTGATGTATCCAAATCAAGCAAGCCAACAAGCCTGCGATTCCACACTTCCTCCGCATTGTTATAGTGCTCAATATTCCTAGCATCTTGATGGAAATCATCCTTTTTATATCCAGCATCTGGGAAAGACTGATCTTTAGCGCTATATTTACTTCCACCAACACCCTCTGTATGAGTGTCACCAGCACCAGTCATGTGATTAATAACAGCATCAGCAATGATCCCAACACCTGCAGCATTGCAAGCAGTAATCATCTTCTTAAAGCCATATTCATCGCCAAGCTTTGACTTTAATTTATAGCTCACAGGCTGGTAAGAAGTCCACCACTGAGTACCACTTACATGCTCATTTGGAGGAGACACCTGCACATAACTCACGCCCTCAGGACCATAAGTTGTTTTGCACTCTTGAGCAATACTCTTCCAATTTTGCTGAAATGCAGTAACAATAACACCCTTACGGTTAAGAGTTAGATTGCTAGATTGAGAATTACTAGACTCACTACTAGCGCTTGCATTGCCAACAACAGCAAAACCTGTTATTAACATTGCACTCGCTGCAATCATAGAAACTATTTTCGACGCAAGGTNTAGGTGACACAACTATGTTTCACTTCTTATTACAACCAACTTTGGTTTACGCATAAGATTGCTTATTTTGAACGCAAATCGCCATAAGCACCTTGAATTTTTCGCAATTTTGCACGTAAGGAGCCATTATAACACTTTTGCAATTTTTACAAAAGTCAAAAATATAACTGCGATATTAGCTACGCTCTAAGAGCGAAGGCAGGTCGTCGCGCGCGCTTAGACCGCGCAAACGTTGGACCTGTTTTTCCGCTTTTTGTACCAAATTTATGTCGATTTTGGTACAAAATGCGGAGTTAATTTACTCGAGAATGTCGTTCGCGCAGGTTAGCTGCGCGAACGAAACGACCTGCCTTCAAAATTCTACCTGAGCATTAGCAATAATAGCCGCTTGCATCTAAGCGAGCATCTGGGTTTAGCAGCATAGCTTTTTCTGCTTCATGCCCATCGTAGCGCGATCCATCTGGCATGCGCGTGCCGTCTTTAAGCAAACGGCGATTTTCCACAGGCTCAAACAGTTGCACATGACCCATCATGCCCTCTTGCAAAAGTCGATGACCCGCAGCCAAACGCGCATTTGCCTTTGCTCGCCACTCTTTAAGCGCATCCACGCCAGCGCTAGACGCTACAGCCGCCTCAAACGCACCAGGATGCACAAGCGCCACAAATCCGCTAACGTGCCCGAATCCAAGCGATGTAGCAAGAGCCGCTTTAACAGAGCCAATGTGAATCCTCTTTCGCAACCAAACCATGTGGTCGTCGCGCGCAAGCTTAGGATCCACGCAATCAAGCGAAGCGTTGATTGGAACCCAGCCACTTCTAAACAGCTGAGTCAATCCATTAATCTGGAACACGCATGCGCCACCCTTTGCGTGGCCAGTAAGCGACTTTTGGCTAATCACAAATAGCGGATTTCCGCTTGTGCGCCCAATCGCGTGCGCAAGCGTATTGTGTAACTCAGACTCGTTCGGGTCGTTTGCGTTTGTAGACGTATCGTGCTTAGAAACAACAGCAATATCGTCTGGAGTAACACCAAGCGCCGCCAAATCGTGCACAAGCTTGGAATCGCGGCCGCCCAATCCTGCAGCGAGCGCGCCCAATCCTGGAGCTGGAATCGAAGTGTGAATTCCATCCGCGTATGAGTGAATAAATCCAACTACGCCAGCAACAGGCAATCCAAGCTTAAGCGCAATATCTCCACGCGTAACGAGAATCGTGCCGCCGCCTTGCGCTTCCAAGAATCCTCCACGCCTGCGATCATTAGCACGCGAGAAGAATCGCGGATTTATGCCCTTTTCGTACATTTCCTCGCTGTTTGCAGTAGCGTTCATATTTCCAAAGCCAACAACGGACTCAACGCCAATATCGTCAATCGCGCCTGTTACAACAAAGTCGGCTTTGCCAAGCGCAATCTTATCAACGCCTTCTTCTAGCGAAACTGCAGCAGTGGCGCATGCCGAAACTGGCTGAATCATGTTTCCATAGCCGCCAATATACGTTTGCATTACGTGAGCTGCAACAACATTTGGCAACGCTTCTTGAAGCACGTCTGTAGGAATTTCGTGATTTAGGAATCTATCCAAATACAGCTTTCGCATAGACGTCATTCCGCCAAATCCTGTGCCTTGAGTCGAAGCAACAAGAGACGGATGCACAACTTGCAAAATTTCCGAAGGCGTAAATCCTGCGCAAATGTAGGCATCAACAGTAGAGACTATGTTCCAAAGAGCAATCGGATCTACGCTTCCAACCATCGAAGCTGGAATACCCCACTTTAATGGGTCGAAGCCCTTAGGCAATTGCCCACCAACAGTGCGCGTCATGGCTGCTCGCCTTGGCACGCGAATCATGGATCCAGCTTTGCGCGTAACAATCCATTCACCAGACTCTGGGTCGCTAGAAATCTCTGTGTGCTCTTCGTCTAGCGCCACATATTCGCGCGCAATTTGCTCTGTAGCAACGTTGAAAGACACATCGTGGTCGAGGAAGATTTCGGCTTCTTCTTCGTTTGCTCCGTCTTTGTAGTCGCTGCCCATACCAGTCTCAAACGGCCTTATTCCCGAGCGAGCCACTACCTCGTCGCGATACTTTTCTGCAATGTCTTCTTCTGGCACAAGCGTGCCTTCCGCATCGTACCATCCTGGCTTTGGCGAATCTTGCCAAGTTAGCAAGCCCATGCTCCAAGCCAATTCCAAAACAGCACCTGCACAAAGCGAAACCGTTCCGTCATCTTGGATTGACTGCTCGGCACTAAAGCGCGTACGACCAGAACCCCAAGGGCCAATCTCGCCAACAGAAACTATAACGATTTGGTCTTGCGGCTTTGCTGTTACGTTCTTCCAATCTTCCAAGTTCACGCTTGCTTGAGTTGGAATATTTGGAGACGGAAGCGCCTTATTTAGAGACTTGACTTCAGACTTGATTGAAGAATCGTTTGCAGCATTCTGATTAGCCTGCTTACGACTATTCTCTTGCAAAGCTTGAGCTTTAAGCTCGTTCAAGTCAAGAGGCTCCGAGCCTAATCCACCTGTTAAATCAACGTCTAGAGGCGCCTTTGCAGCAAGCTCGCGCGCATCTTTAGTGCACAAGTCAAGCAAAAGATTTGCCATCTGGCTTGTTGTAAAGGTTTTTAAGCCACGACTTTCAACAGCTTCCACAAGAGGATCATTGCCTCCCATTAAGCCAGTTCCGCGCACCCAGCCAATCTTTGGATGAGCAAAAGTTACGCGATTCGACCACACTTTTTCTGCATGCGCGCGGTTAACAATGGCGTCAAATGCGCTCTTGACTTCGCCATAAGCTCCGTCGCCGCCAAAAATACCGCGATTAGGCGATCCTGGCAACACAACGTGCATACAATGCTTTACATCTGTATCTGCTCCGATTTGCGCAAATCCTGCGATTGCGCGCTCAACACCCCAAAGCATAAGCCTGGATTGCGATTCAAAAAGCGCACCAGAATCCGCCAAAGTTCCACTAACTGGCGGAGCTGCAAATGGGAAGAACAGAGTTGGGCTGTAAGCAGGCTTCAAAATGGTGGTTGTAGCGCCGCTAACCTTCTTAGAAACTGTGCCAACCCACTTTACAAGAGCGTCAACATCTCGGTAACTAGACAAGTTTGCTGGAACAAGCCACAATTTAGCCGAAGCTGTTGCGTGAAGTCTGTAAGCTTCTTTAGCCCACTTTTTTACACTCGGCTTAAAGCTGTGAGAAGTGGCAATAACCGTAGCTCCGCCTTCTAGAAGACCAGTCACAACTCGTGCTGCAATCGAATTTGGCGCAACACCTGTTACAACAGCAACATCTCCTTCAAAGCAATTTGAGAAGATTTGCGAATCGTCTCCATAATGCTCATGATTGCGCAACTTTGGCAAATCGCTAGTAGACTTTAGTGCATCTTTTGCAACTTGCTCAAAAATAGAAGACAATACGTTGCGATTATTACCGTTGCACTTATTATCTTTGCACTTTTTTAGCAAACCACTCAGCTTCGCGAGCGGTTGCGATTCCTAATCCAACAAAGCTACCGTAGCGGTTCAAAATTTCGCTAACGTGCTCAAGATCTTCGGAATTATTCGCGCAAGAATCATACCCAGAATTGTAGTAGATACGCGCCAAATCTTCGCGAGCACTAGCCCAGCGGTCGTCGAAAAGAATCGCCTTGCGCTCATCAAATCGAGGCTCCACCTGCTTTGGCCAATCCGCTCCAAGCTCAGCTTCTACCGCTGCAACAACAGCCGCATTTTCATCCGCTTCATCTTTTACTTGAGGAGTCTCAACACCAAGCTTTGCTAGCACAAACTTAGCAGTGGCAGCCAAAACGCCATCCGCGCCAACAACCTGCTGTGCAAAAGCGTCAAGCGCTGAAGAATCAACAACCGCGCCACCTGCAGCGCCAGATCCTGCAGAACCTGGCTGAGCAAGAGTAATTCCGTGCTGTTTAGCAACTTGATTAATCGCAGAATCAATCAATGCTTGAGCTGCAGAAGCGTTCTTTGCTGGCTGCGTAGAAAGCTGCGCCAAATCGCCTCCGCGAACGCTTGCACCAGAGCGCGTTTGCAAAACAAGCGCCGCCAAAACGTGCGCACGCCAGCCTTCGCCAAGCTTATAGACTTCCGTAATTCGCTTATCTACTTGAGCAGGCTTTACACCAGCTGCACCAAAAAGCGACCTCAAACTTTGCCTTACAATGTCGCTAAGAACGGCACCAAAAGCCTTGTAACGAGGAGCTGCAGAGTTTACTAGCTTGCTAAGAGCACTCATTGGAGCTTCCGCAGCGCCGTCCACGCTAGGCACGCCAAGCTCGGAGCTTATGTCCATTAAAAGCTGGTTTCGCCTAGAAGATACGCCGTTTGTTAACGTATCCGTTGTGTCGGCAGCGCCAATTTGGTCGGCGCGAATCTTTGCACTGTATGCAATCAGCATTTCAATAGCATCCGACGCCTTAAATGCAATATCTGCAACAGAATCAGATGGCACATTTTGCACTGCATTTGATGCATTTTGCGCAGAATTATTTGCATTATTATTTGCATTATTATTTGCATTATTATTTGCATTTATTTGAGTAGATGCAGAAGCAGACGCAGCACTTGCCGTTGCGGTTGCTTGCGACTTTTGTGCGGCCTCCTGGGAAGAATCGCCAGCAGCCGCCACCTGCTCATTAGCCGCGCTTTCATCGTCTTCAAAAACTTCTGACACAAGCGAATCTGTGTCTGTTTTATAAACACGACTCTCGTCTCGCCCAACGTTATAAACAGCAACACGCTGACTACTAAACTCTGGCAATGCAAGCGTTTTTGCACCAAGATTTGCCAAAGTTGGAGCATTCGCTAAACCAACTTCAACGTATTCTTCTACACCTAATCCGCCGCAAGAAGTGCTAGAGAACATAAGCGCTTGCGTTTCAATCCAGCGAACAGGGGAAGCAAACTGCCAAGAAAGAAGCTCCGTAAGAAGCAATCTGCCAAGCTTTTGCTCGTCTGCAGCATAAGAATCCCAAGTTGCATCATCTTGTAAAGCCGCTTCAATACGCTCTGAAGGCACAACGTCTAGAATCTTTTGCGCAAATTCGCGCGTAAGCTCAAACGGGCACGCAACCAAGTTTGGAATGTAGCGTCCAACAAGCACTGAGTAGTCAATATGCTTTGGAAGAAGCGAATCCAGCTTATCGCGGAACTCTGGCACACCTTTTCTAAGCAGCTTGGAATGGAATGGCACGTCAATTCCTGGAACCAAAATAAACGGCGGCTTTCCACCATATTCTTTAGCACGCTTAGCGGAATCTTCGGCCAAAACTTTAAGACCTTTTATTGTTCCCGCAATCGCATACTGCTGACCTGCCAAATTGTAGTTTACGATTTGCAAGAATTCGCCAGTTTGCTTAGAGATTCCTTCAACGTACGCGTTTACGCCATCGTCTCCTACGCCAAACTGGTTTGGACGCAAAGCTCCCATTCTATAGTTGGATCGGCCTTGCGCATCTCGCTCAATCAAATGATGCATTGTAGATCCGCGATGGAACACGAGTTCCAACACGGTTTCTAGCGGAATAATTTGAGCGAAAGAGCTTAGCGCATTGTATTCACCAAGCGAGTGGCCAGCAAAGTAGGCAGGCCAAATATCGCATCCAGCTTCACGCAAGCGAGCAGTTTGTGCAAAAGCAACAGTAGCGAGCGCAACTTGCGTAAATTGCGTTAAGTTAAGCAAGCCTTCTGGGTGACGATACGTTACGCCATTTGCTGTTAGTTCCTTAGGATTATCTCGAACAACAGCAAGAATTGAGAATCCGAGCTTTTCGCGAGTAAGCTTATCGGCGCGCTGCCAAGTTTCGCGCACAGCTGGCGATTTTGCACGCTCATCTAGCGACATACCTTGCTTTTGAATACCCTGACCTGGGTATACAAAGGCGGCGCGCGGCGAGCCTGTAAGAGCGCTGGCCTTAGAAACAACTTGCCCATTTACGCGGCATGTTACTTCTAGCGCAAGTCCTGCGCGTCGAACTTTTCCTACGCGCTCAACAGTTATCTCAACCTTATCGTTAAGCTGCACCATGCCGTACATGTTGTACGTCCAGCCAATCAACTCGTAGCGCGCGCCTTTTTCATCCAAGGCTTGCGCAACGTGCTGAGCTGCTGCCGAAAGCCACATTCCGTGCACAAGCGGCGCTTTAAGCCCAGATATTGCAGCGCCTCTGTAAGAAGTGTGAATTGGGTTAAAATCGCCAGAAGTGCGCGCAAACGCCGTCATGTCTTTAGGCGCGCTCAAAACAACTCTTCTAAGCATTCTTCTAGGAGTTGCATCTACATCATATTCGTGCAAATCCGCTGCATCTCCGTATTGCGCAGCAGGCTTTGGCAGCGCCGCACTGTAGCTGCGACCGCGAATCGCAAATCGTTCTGTTTCGTGCGCGATTTTTGTTCCGTCTTGTGCATTGTGAATTATGTGTATTGTCACTACTCGCCCAGAAGCTGATTCGGCATAATCTTCTGCCCAACCAGTGAGGTTTATGCGTGTTCCAACATATTTTTGCAGGTCGTCTGTAGATACATCTAACTCTATTAAATGGTCTAAATGAACTGCGTTAAGCAATCCTTCGATTACTGGGTATCCGTTTACCATTACGGACCCCAAAGCAGAATAAATTGTTGGCCAAGCAGGACCAACTAGCGCGTCTGGAACAATTCTAGACGGCTGCAATCCGCCAGAAAGTCGCCCAGCTGTAGCAGATTCGTGATCGATTCCAAGATTTCTAGAAAGCGTGTACGAAGACTTTACTACGCCAAATGGCGATTCTTCGCTTTGCTCGCTTTCATCTACTTTAGGCATTTCGCTTAAAGCATCTCCCGCAATCGCAACGTTTCCAATGCCTGCTGTAGCTGCAAGCATCTTATAAACGTGCTTTGGCAAGCGATCTCTATCTACTACTGGCACGCCTCCTGCGCGATTTGCATCTACAATAAGCGGAATCACAATGCTTCGCACAGCATGATTCTTATTGCTATTATCAGCCTTACTTGAATCGTTAGCACTTGAATCGTTGCCGCTTAAATCATCCCAGAATGTGTCTAATTTAATATCTAAATCAAGCTTAATTACGCTATCTTCTTCACTAACAACGCTTATAACGTAGTTTTCGCTATCATTTTGCGTTTTATAAGCAGGATTAGAAGTTAGGTGACCAATCCAAGAGATATTCGGGCATGCGCGCACGTATTCTTCAACGTTTTTTGCGCACGCGATTTGGCTAAACGCACTTTGACCAAACGCATTCTTATTGCAATTTTGCGGCAAATCGCCAGCAGCCGAACGCTTTATAACCGCATCTTCAAATCTTCCCAAAATATCTGCGATTGGCTCATCCATTGTTGTTATTCCAGCAACAGAAATCGGCCCAGGAATTACGCGAACAGCGTCTGCCGAGTAGCGCGAATCTTCCGACTGCCAAAGCTGATCTTGGCCCCACCAGCGAAGCAAATCGTTGTCGATTACTGGCACAAACGGCATTGGCTTAGGGTATTCGCGCACCAAAGTTGGGAACCATGCGGCATCCATTGGAATAACATTTGTTTGCGCTGCATCTGGGAACTTTTCAATAAGATTGTTCAAAGCTTCTTGAGGATTTTCAAAAATGATTTTAGAAGAAGGCAAGCTTGACTCAAATTCGCCAGAATCTTGCAACGCAAAACGCGCTTCGATTCTTTTAAGCAAATGAGCATATCGATCCGCATACGTGGAATCTGCCCACGGATAGCATAAGTCTAGGAATCGCTGAGCAAATTGCTTGTATGTCATGCTTTCAACATTGCCAAAATATGGCTTTGCTGTTGTGTTAAGAGCAGCAATAACCTCGTCTTTACGTGACTCAAGCTCTTCTGGATGCTTCATCATGTGCACAAGAAGCCTTCCACAGCGCGCAGATGCATTCTCAATCTCGTAAATATCTGCGTGCAAATGGCTTAATCCGCTTGTTACTCCGCCAACAACCTTTCCAGATGGCACCCAGCGCTCGCCAATCGGAGCAAACGGATCTTCACTTGCGCCAAGACCTTCCACACACGCATCATTTGCTTCTGTAATTCCAGGTGTCTCCACCAACATGCGCTTAACTTGCGGGCTTGTGTGCGCTTCCTTTGCTGTCATTGCTGCCGTGCCAATCATCACAGCATCTACTGGCATATTTGGCAAGTCGTACTTATTGGACCATTCGCCACTAATGTAGTCGGCAGCGCGCGAAGGAGTGCCGATTCCGCCACCTGCTACAAGCACCAAATTATTGCATTCGCGCACTTGAGCATAAGTGCTAATAAGCAAATCGTCTAGCGACTCCCAAGAGTGGTGGCCGCCTGCAGATCCGCCTTCTACTTGCGCAATAATTGTTGCTGTCTTAACAGCTTTTGCAATTCGAATAACTTGACGAATCTGCTCTACTGTTCCTGGCTTAAAAGCAACATACGGGAATCCATCTTCTTGAAGAGTTTTAACAAGTTCCTTCGCTTCGTCTAGCTCTGGGATTCCTGCAGAAATAACAACGCCGTCGATTGGCGCTCCCGAAGCGCGCTTTTTTGGAACTATACGCTTGGCGCCAAATTGCAAATTCCACAAATAGCGGTCCATAAACATGGCGTTGAATTCTACAGTTGCTCCCTCTTTTAGCTGCTTTTGGAGCATTTCCACATGCTTGTTAAACACTTCTTCTGTTACTTGGCCACCGCCTGCAAGCTCCGCCCAGTATCCCGCGTTTGCAGCAGCCGCAACGATTTGCGGGTCTACGGTTGTTGGAGTCATGCCTGCAAGAAGAACAGGAGCCTTGCCTGTTAGCTTGCTAAACTTTGTAACTACTTTGCGCCCTAATGGCGTTTCTACTACGCGTGGTGCAAAATCCGCCCAGCATCCCGTTCGCAAAGAATTTGCGGAAGAAGCATCCATTGTAGACGCATTAGCGCGATACGCCATTGTTCCAGCTTCTACAATTCCAGCGCCACTTCCCTGAACTAGCACGCTTGTAAGCTTTCCAAGCACTTCTCCAGGACCCATATCGATTATCCACAAATCTTTAGCAGATTTGCCCAGATTTGCCAAAGTTTTTTTGATTTGACTTGCCCAATCCACTTGTTCTACTAAAACTTGATTTGCAAGACTTCTAGTAAGCTCGGCATTTAATCCAGCTTCTTTTGCCCATTTTTCAGCGTTATCTACCGCTTTGCTCATCATTGGCGAATGGAATGGCACTGTAACATCTAAGTACTCTGCGATTGGCGCAAAAACCGATCCGCCGCGCATCTTCATATCTCGTAATTTTTTAGAATGAGCCGCTTCTTTTTGCGCTTCGCTTAAAACGGCCTCCATGTCTTGCGGATAGCCCGATAACACCATGTGATTTCGCGAATTTTTAACTGCTATCGAAACTTCGGCACGCTTACGATCCACGCGCGAAATCAAAACTTCTGCCTGTTTTTGAGTTACGCCTTTTAAGGAAAGCATTGGAGTAGCATTGCCGTTTGCGCTTATTTCCAAAAGACGCGCTTCGCGATCTGCAGCCGCTCCGATTATGTATGCAATCGCCAAAAGTTCCGCGATTTTGCTTTGCGCTGCCTGCCAAGAGCCAGCCTCTAATCGCGCTTCTACCATTTTTGCAGCAATCACGCCTTGAGAATGCCCAAGACTTGCGATTGGCTTGCAAACTTCAAAATTGTACCCAAGATTTGTAAAATCGCTAACAGATGCAAGCTGCGCTAATGTGATTCCTGGAACGCTTATTTGCGCGTCTTGCGTGCGCTCGTTTGCGGATTCTAAAGCGTCAAATACGTTTATGTCTTTTCCTGCGTTTGCTAAAAGCTGCGCATATATGTTGTTCAAAAGATTTTTTGCGCTGTTATTGTAATCGCGTAGTTGCGCGCTTAAATCTTCATCTTTTTGCGTGTCTTTTAACGCTTGAGCCCACGGCGTGGATTGCCCTGCAAAAACTAAAATATGTGGATTTTGTGCAAGCTCATCAAATAAGTATTTTGTCATTTTATTTCCTTTGTTTGTGGGTTTACGTTTTATTTTTAAGATTTATGTTTTGTGTTTTGATTATTTGTGACTTTGATTACTTGAACTTGTTGCTAGTCGCATCCGCGGCTGCTTGCGACTTTTGCGCGGCTGCCAAATCATTCTCAAATCACCCTAAAATCACCCTAAAATCACATTGGCTGGTTTCCATGATGCTTCCCCGTTCTCGAAACACGTTTTTTACTTCTTAAAATCTTCAAAGAATTAGCAATAACATCTCTTGTTTGCTCCGGATCTATCATTGCGTCAATCTGGCCAGTTTCCAGCGAAAGATTCGCGTTTACAGTGGTATTTTCGTAATTCTCAACAAGCTTTTTTCTTAAAGCGTCAACATCTTGACCGCGCTCTTTTGCTTTTTGCAAATCCTTGCGATGAATAATGTTCACAGCTCCTTGAGCGCCCAAAACCGCTATCTGGCTGGTAGGCCAAGCATAGTTAAAGTCTGCGCCCATAGACTTTGAGCCCATTACAATGTATGCTCCACCAAAAGCCTTGCGTAAAATCACGGTAACAAGCGGAACTTGCGCGTTTGCGTACGCGTAAATCACTTTTGCGCCTCTGCGAATAATTCCAGCATGCTCCTGGTCCGATCCTGGCTTGTATCCAGGAGTGTCTACAAGAGTTACAACAGGAAGATTAAACGCGTCGCACAATCGCACAAATCGCGCTACTTTTTCGGAAGAATTAACACAAATCGCGCTACTTTTTCGGAAGAATTAACGTCTAAAATTCCCGCGTTTACCTTAGGCTGATTTGCCACTATTCCAACAGGATGCCCGTCTATGCACGCAAAACCAACAACCGCGGATGCAGCATAAAGCTCCTGAACTTGCACAAATTCGCCATAATCTACGATTGCGCGAATAACGTCTAAAACGTCGTACGGCTGGCGATCATTGCTCGGAACAATAGTCGCAAGCTGCTTAGCAGTTTCTCTGTCTGCGCGAGTGGCAGCGTATGCGAATGTTGGCGGATTTTGATTGCAATTTTGCGGCAAATAAGCAAGGATTGTGCGCGCGTAGTCAATGGCGTCCGCCTCGTCTTCGCCCAAATAGTGAGCAACGCCCGAAGTGGAGTTATGCACATATCCACCGCCCAAATCGTCCATGCTAATCGATTCGCCTGTAGCAGCCTTAACAACATCTGGACCAGTTACAAACATGTTGGAATGCTCGCGAGTCATGATTATAAAATCCGTAAGAGCAGGGCAATAAACTGCGCCACCAGCACAAGGTCCTAAAATCAAGGAAATTTGCGGAATTAAACCGCTTGCCTCACAAGTTTTTTTGAAGATTCTGCCATATTGCGTAAGCGCGTTAACGCCTTCTTGAATGCGAGCGCCACCCGAGTCGATTAGCGCAACAACTGGAACTGCAAGCTGCAACGCCATGTCTAGAAGATGGCATATTTTCTGGCCTTCCGCGCGACCAAGCGTGCCGCCACGAACGGAAAAATCTTGAGCATAAACTGCCACTTTCTTGCCGTACACTTCACCAAAGCCAGTGATTACAGCGCATCCTGCAACATCGTTATTTATGTCTCCGCCGTTAAATCGGCCGATTTCTTCAAACGTTCCCGTGTCAAAAAGCAAATCTAAGCGCTCTCTTGCAGTGGACTTTCCCTTTGCATGCTGGCGTTCTAAAGCCTTTTGCTCGGCGTCTCTAGCAAGGCGAGCAGCGTGTTCTACGGCTGCTTTTCCGCGCTGAGGCTGCGTTGGCTGTGTAGGCTGCGTGTCTTGCGCATTTTGCGCGTCTTTATTAACTTGTGCAGCGCTTTTATTAACATCTTTTGCAACTTGCGTATCATCTTTAGTAAGCGCACTCATTTTGCACTACCGCCTTTAGTTACGTCAATTGTTACAAGCTTTTCGCCTGCTTCTACACCATCTCCAGGCCCCACAAAAATGCCAGTAACTACGCCTGCTGCAGGTGCGTAAACGTAGTTTTCCATTTTCATGGATTCAAGAACAGCAAGTAGGTCGCCTTTGGCTACGCTCTGACCTTCCGCAACGTTTACACGCGTAATCACAGCTTGCATTGGAGCCGAAATCACGCCAGGAGCGTCCTTCGGTGTTTCCGACTTGTGAGTATCTCCCCTTAATCCTCGCCCTCTAAGCGGCTGCGATGCGCGAACCGTGCTTCTAACTCGTGCAGAACCAGTAAGATTGTCTACAATATCTTGCGGAATCGTAAGTTTTACGCGCTTATTATCTACTTCTATTACAAAAGACTCCATTTTAGTTGGCTTATTTTGCGCGTCTTCACCAGACTTATTGGAATCCAAAGAAGCAGGCTGTCCGCCATTTGCCGCTGCAGCAGTGCGGTTCAAATACTTGCGCTCAAGCCATTTTGTAGAAATATCAAAATCGTGATCTTGCGCTGTAAAATCAGGGTCGTTAAAAATCTGATCAAAAAGCTTAGCAGGAGTAGGCACTCCCTCAATGCAAAGCTCCTTAAGCGCGCGCCTTACGCGAGCAATTGCCGCATCGCGATTTTGCGCCGTAACAATAAGCTTGCCCATCATGGAATCGAATTTTGGAGACACGCTATCTCCAACTTCTACGCCAGAATCCACACGAATTCCAGGACCAGATGGCCACTCTATTTTTGTTAGCGTACCTGCGCTAGGCGTAAGATTCGTTGCTGGGTCTTCCGAAGTGATTCTAAGCTCAAAACTGTGCCCGCGCGAAGGGTGATTTTGCGTAAGCTCGCCGCCGTCAGCAATCGTAAGCTGTTCGCGCACAAGATCTAGTCCGCTAACTTCCTCACTAACTGTGTGCTCAACTTGCAATCGTGGGTTCACTTCCAAGAAGTAAACTTTGTGTTGAGATGTCACCATATATTCGCACGTGCCCAAACCAACGTAGTCAACAGCTTCAAATAGGTTACGAGAATATCGGTGAAGCTGCGCGTTCTCGTCATCGGTAAGGAATGGCGCTGGTGCTTCCTCAACCAACTTTTGGTTTCGGCGCTGCACCGAGCAGTCGCGCGTGGAATATATGGTGAAGTTTCCATGCGAATCGCGGCCAACTTGTGTTTCCACATGGCGCGCCTTGTCTATAAAACGCTCAATAAAGTACTCGTCAAGGTCGCCGCCTTGCAAAGCGTCGTGGTTCATGTAGAATCCGCGAAGCTCGTCATCGTTGTGCACAACGGTTATTCCGCGACCGCCGCCGCCATCCGTGCGCTTCATCATAACCGGGTAGCCGTGTGTTTGCGCAAAAGTCAACAATTCTCGAATGTCTTTTACAGGCTCCGATATGCCTGGTACGGGCGGCACTTTAGCGCGAGTTGCCACGCGGCGAGCGGTTATCTTATCCCCTAAATCAATAAGCGCTTCTGGCTTCGGACCAATCCACACAGCGCCAGCATCAATCACCTTTTGCGCAAAACTCGCTACTTCCGATAAAAATCCGTAGCCTGGGTGCACAGCATCCGCTCCGCTTTTATGCAAAATGTCTATAATCGCGTCTTCGTTTAAATAAGTGTCTCTGTACGTGTCTCCAGAAAGCGCGTACGCTTCGCTTGCCATCTCAACATACTGTGCTTGACGGTCGGATGCCGCATAAATAGCTACAGTTTGTATTCCCATTTCTTGAGCAGTGCGAATCACTCTAAGCGCGATTTCGCCGCGATTTGCCACAAGTATTTTTTTGATATTCGTAACCATACGTTACAAGTTATAGGAAATTTGACTTATAGTATCCGTGAATTTGAACAAAACATTATGCGATTTTTTGTAAACTTCTCCAACGCGCGGCTGGTGATTTTTGTCTAATCTTTGATTCAGCAACGAAAAACAATACGAAAGAAGGATATCGTGGCTAATTTTGAATCTAACTCTGGCGCAAACTCTAGCGCAAGCTCTAGTGCAGTTGCATCTAAGGCTTTTGACGTTAATCGTTTGGCTGTTCCATTTGCTAAGGCGTTTTTGTTTACTGTTCTTATTAGCGCTGCCACTATGGCTGGCGCATTGCCAATTCCTGGAACTCCTGTTCCTGTGACTTTGCAAACTTTGGTTTTGGCTTTGGCAGGTCTTACTTTGACTTGGCGCCAGGCCGTTAGCTCTGTGCTTATGTACCTTGCGATTGGTGCTGCTGGAATGCCAGTGTTTGCAGGCGGAAAGAGTGGCGTTGTGGCTTTTGCAGGCCCTAGCGTTGGATTCCTTGTTGGATTCGTGTTCGGTGTAGCTGCGATTGCGCTTGTAAAGTCTGCGCTCGAAGGCGTTGTTAATGCCGCTATGCCAGAGGATTCTGTTGCTAAGAAATTTGCACGATTTGGCGCGTATTTTGCAGCATCTGTTGTTGGTTCTCTTGTGATTTACGCATTTGGATTTGTAGGCCAATCGCTTATGATGCACTTGCCTGTTTGGGCAATCGCCGTGGCTTCTACTGGCTTTATTGTGGGCGATATTATTAAGGCTGCAATCGCTAGCGCCGCTTACGCAGGATTGTATGGCGCGTTTAAGCACAACACCAATGCGTGATGCGTGATTAATCGCAAGCGTAACGCGCTAACTATTCTAAGACCGCAGTCTCGTCACTGCGGTCTTTTTGTATCAAAAGCAAGCGAAGACGTGAGCGCGGCTAATCCGCGCGAGCGACACGACCTGCCTTTTCCGCTTTTTGTACCAAATTTGACCCGAAAATGGTACAAACTCGGGAAAAAACTTCCGCACTTTGTACCACATTTGACCTAAATCACGTACAAAATGCGGAAATATCGTTCGCGCGGTCAAAGCGCGTGAACGTCGCCCGTGTGCACAATCGCAGATTCTCCCGAGTCTTTAAGAATCAAAAGCGAAGCATCATCCTTAATGCCCTGCGCAACGCCTTCTACGCATTCACTGTTATTTAGCTCACTATTAACTTCTGGCGCATACACGCTAACTTTGCGCCCAAGAGTCCAACAAACTGCGCTAACTTCCTTACGCAAGCACAATGCGCTTTGCGCAGGATTTTGAACAAAACTCGCAAGTCTATTGTTTAAGTTTTTCGCTAAACGCTTAGCAATAATATCCCTTAACTCCATAGCGTCTGGAAGATTCGCGTAATGCATTTGTAAAGATGTTGCCTGCTCAATTGGAAGCGACTCTTTAGACACATTAAGATTAAGGCCGATTCCAAAAATCACGCCAATATTTTGTTGCGAAGATTCATGATTTTCAACATAGCTATTATTTGCAATAGCTGCGATTTCGGTTAAAATTCCGCCTTCTTTGCAATCGCCAATAAAAATGTCATTTGGCCATTTGATTTTTATTTCTTGACCAAAATCGCAAATTTTACTTTCGACTTTGCCAACTTCTACGACTTCGCAGATTTTGCGCGCACCAACTTCTTTAAGCGCGCCAATCAGCGCATCTCTTGCGCAAAGCCCTGCAATCATAGGCAGCCATCCGTTGTATTTGCTGTCAATCACAACGCTTTTTGGCAAAACAGCACCATAAGATGCTAGAAAGCTTTGCCCCGATTCGCTAACCCACTTGCGACCAAGACGGCCTCTGCCAGCACTTTGATTGTTTGCAATAATCGCACAAACAAGCGGATTCAAAATTGAAGAGCTTTCAAAATCGCAATTAAGAAGCTCTTTTCGCGCAATATTTTGCGTAGAATCAACAGAGTCTAAAAAGATAAAATTCATCGAGAATTAAATCCCTTAAAATCCATAAAATCGCCTAAAAGCCTAAATCTATAAACAACAGCAACTAGCAACAGTAACTAGCGATAGCTATCAAACAATAGGTTCTACCTGGTCAAAGCCAAGCTCCACAGGAGTCTCTCGACCAAAGATAGAAACAAGAACTGTAAGCTTTTGCGTTGTAGGATCTACGTCCGAAACTACAGCAGCCATAGTTGCGAATGGGCCGTCTGTAACTGTAACTTGATCGCCAACCTTGTAGGCAACTTCCACCTTGCGCTTGCGAGCAGCAGCTGGCTTATCTCCAGCCTTCTTCAACGCCTCAGACGCAATCATAGGAGCCATCATATCAATAACTTCCTTGCGGCTAAGAGGCGCTGGTTCCTTAGATGGGCCAACAAAACCAGTAACGCCTTCAGTCTCGCGCACAATGCGGCGAGCATTCTCGTCTGGCCACATGCGAATAAGCACATATCCTGGAACGCGCACACGGGTAATAACCTTCTTGCCCTTGTCTGTGTGCTTTTCAACCTCTTCCATTGGAACTTCAATCTGGAAAATCTTATCTTCCAAACCAAAGCTTTGAACGCGAGATTCAACGTTAGTTTTAACGCGCTTCTCGTAGCCAGAGTAGGTGTGAAGAACGTACCACTTGCCTTCAAGAGTTCGCAAAGTCTTGGAAAACTCGGCGACTGCGGCGGCGCCAGCGTCTGTAGGATTTACGTCTGCGGCATCTTCGGAATCTTCGGAATCTTCAGCAGAATTGTCGGCAGAATCAGCGCTATTTTCCACTGGCGAATCGCCAGCAACCGTAGATTCAGCCTGCTCAGGCGCATCTGCAGCAGCAGAAGCTGCATCTAAATCAGCAAAATTCTCTACAGACTCAACATTTTCGAGATTCAACTCGTCAGTCATATTTGCACACCCTCAAAATTCGTTTAAATCAGCCAAACAGCCACATAACGGACTTGCCTAAACCGAAGTCCATAACAGTGACAAAAACCATCAAGAAAATAACAAAAATAAACACGGAAGCAGACCAAGCAAACAACTCTTTGCCGTGTGGAGCTACGACTTTGCGCGTTTCGTCAATAGTTTGCTTAATGAACATGCCAATACGCATGAACAAATTTGGCTTCTTCTCTTTTGCCTTGGCCATGCTTGAATCCTTCGTTTGAAAATTGTTAACAATAAAACTGGCAGGGACGGCGGGACTCGAACCCACAACCTACGGTTTTGGAGNTAAATGCGCGGAAGCTTCCGACTTTAAAGCGCGCTACCGCCTTCAATCCACTGCTTCATGCGCCTCATGCCCTCAGCAAGCTGACTATCCGCCAAAGCGCACGAGAATCGCAAGTAACCAGGCGCGCCAAAAGCCTCGCCAGGAACAGCAGCAACATGCGCTTCGTCAAGAAGCATTTGTGCAAACACAGACGATGTGCCTGGAATCTTAGAATCCTTGCCAAGTGGGCGCTCAAGCAGCGCCTCAACGTTTGCAAACGCGTAGAAAGCTCCGTGCGAAAGAGGGCAAGTTACGCCTTCCATGCTGTTCAGCGCTTGCACAATCGCCTTGCGACGAGCGTCGAAGGAATCACGCATTTTTGCAACTTCATCTAATGGTCCGCCAACTGCTGCAAGAGCTGCGCGCTGCGAAATATTAGAAACGTTAGACGTCATGTGACTTTGAAGCTTAATCGCGGCCTTCGCAACGTCAAGCGGCGCAACCATCCATCCAACTCGCCAACCTGGCATTGCGTACGTTTTTGCAACGCCGTTCAAAACAAGCAGCTGGTCGCGCACTTCTGGCACTTCCACGCCAATGTACGAAGTTTTTACGCCATCGTAATGCAAGTGCTCGTAGATTTCGTCGGAAAGCACCCAAATATGGTGTTTTACAGCCCATTCGCCAATCGCGCGAATCGTTTGCTCGCTCCAAATAGCGCCTGTTGGATTAGAAGGCGAAGTTACAATAATCGCACGCGTGCGCGGTGTGCGAGCCGCCTCAATCGCCTCAATATCTGGCTCAAAACCGCGATCCGCGCCAGACATAACAGGCACAGGAACACCGCCTGCAAGTTTTACTGCCTCTGGGTAGCTTGTCCAATATGGCGCTGGGATTATAACTTCGTCGCCATCGTTTAGCAAAATCTGGCATGCTTCGTAAACAGCTTGTTTGCCGCCATTCGTTACAACAACTTGATTTGGGGAAACGTCGTAGCCAGAATCGCGCTTAACTTTGCGCGCAATCGCCTCGCGCAGCTCTGGAAGGCCAGCCGTAGCTGTGTACTTGTAGTTTTTTGGGTCTTTGCATGCGGCGGCTGCGGCTTCCACAATGTAGAGCGGCGTTGGAAAAATCAGGCTCGCCTGCGCCGAAGCTAATAACGTCGATTCCTGCGGCTTTCATCGCTTTTGCTTTGCCATCTACAGCAAGGGTTGCACTCGGTGCCACTTTGTTAATGCGATTGCTCATAGAGCGCCATTGGGAGTTTGATGTATTTGCTGCGATTTGCTGCGAACCTTCTGCGATTTGCGATTCGTTTTCTGCCATATTTGCTGCGATATTTTCTGCCATACTTACAGTTTAACCATTACACGTTATTTCCCGATTTTGTTTACGTTTCAACCAGCGCGGCTTCCTATTTAACGTTGTAGGAGGGCTGGGTGTTTCTTGTCTCACAACGCTCCGCCTCTTACGTGTTGTCGGTTGTTGCGGTTGTTCCGATTTGGCTTTGATTTTGTTTTTGGTTTAAGTTTGTTTGTAGGCGTGTGTCATTGGATTATTTGGTATCGGCTGCCGCTCTTATACTGTTCGACCAAGAATCACCCAGCCCTCTTGCATGCTAGAACTTTTGCGTGGTTTTTATCGCCGAGATTCTCGATTTTTCTTCTTCATTCGATGAATCACCATTTCATGCTGAGGTTCATCTCATTCAGGGCGAAAAATCTCGAATCTCTACCTAATTTGGCGAAGCTCTAAGCGCACACGCAAATCGATTAGCAAATAGAAGATTATAAAAGCACAAGATTATCGCGATGCACCACAGGATGCGCGTATTGCCGCCCCAAAGTGGCCTCTAAATCGTCCGTAGTAAGACCCATTACCTGCGGTATCTCGTCTGAATCAAATGCAACTAGCCCTTTGGCTAAGTGGTTTCCATGCTCATCATCAATCCACACTGGATCGCTCGCACAAAAATCGCCAGTAACCCCTACGATTCCAGCAGCCAACAGGCTTGCTCGCCCTGCGCAAACGGCTGCAGCAGCACCAGAATCTACAATAATCGCACCATGCGGATTAGACGCAAAACCAATCCAAAGTCTTCTAGAAGACGCGCGCGAGTTTAGTGGCGCAAAAACGGTTCCAACTGAATCGCCAGCTAGCGCACTCTCCGCGCTACTCGCACATGTCAAAAGCGTTGGGATTCCAGAAACAGCAGCAATATGCGCCGCATCCATCTTGGTTACCATTCCGCCTGTACCAACGCCCGATCCGCTTTCGCCAACTTTAATATCGTCTAGCGCGCGCGTAACATCTGCAACAAAGCTAATCCGCTTGGCACCTGGCTCGCTGGGCGGAGCAGTATAAAGCGCGTCTACGTCTGTTAAAAGCACCAGCGCATCTGCGCGAACAATGTTTGCAACAAGCGCCGCCAGCCTATCGTTATCTCCAAAACGTATTTCGTTACTAGACAAAGCATCGTTTTCGTTTACGATTGGCACAACGCCTAATTCCAGCAGCCTAAGCATTGTGCGTTGAGCATTGCGGTAGCGCGAAGGACTTATAGTAACGTCTGCCGTTAGCAGCATTTGCCCTACTTTTAGACCATATTTTGCAAATGCTTGCTCGTATTGCGCCATAAGCAAACCCTGACCAACCGAAGCCGTAGCTTGCTGCGTTGGAACGTCTTTTGGCCTAGAATCAAAGCCGAGCAGCCCAAATCCTGCTGCGATTGCGCCAGAAGACACAAGCACAACATGCGCGCCGTTAATTTGCGTGCGACTAATGGCATCTACTAGCGAGCGCAACTTTTGCACATCTAAGTGACCATTTTGCGAAGTTAGCGAGCTAGACCCCACTTTTACGACTATTGTGCGCGCATTGCTAATTGAACGCCGAACCCCGTTTTCGGTAGGCTCAATTGCTTTATTAACCATTATTAATCAATTACTCTCCACGCCCAAATAGGCTCTGCTCATCGTGTTTATCGTCATCTACCGATGGATCTGCCCAATGCCCTTGCTTGCGTTCCGCCATCATAGCGTCTCGCACGGCACTCTTTGCATCCATCATTGTGTGGTAGTCGCGGCGGCGCTCCGCATTAGTGCGCCTTGCGCCACGCGGGTCATTTGCCTCAAGTCGCAAGTCTTTTCCGCGCGCACCAAGGCTTGCGCCATCCAAACCTTCCGCGCCTGCTGCAATGCTTGGATCCCAGTCGAAGCAAACCATGCGGTTTCCGCGGCCAATCCTAATCTCGTCTCCTGGTCGCGCGCCCTTCTTGCGCAACTCGTCTTCTACGCCAAGCTTCGCTAAGCGATCCGCCAAATAGCCCACTGCCTCGTCGTTGTCGAAGTTTGTTTGCACAACCCAACGCTCTGGCTTAGCACCCGTAACAGTAAACCAAAAGTCGCCATTTTTGTCTTCTTCGCGCTCGATTGTAAAGTCGCTAGCACTTCCGCGTCCATCATCTCTGCGGCGTCGTAATGCTGGCTGCTCAAGCGGCTGAATAACAACGCGTTCTTCTTCTCGCGCAGCCTCTTGCTCGGCAAGCTTTTCGCGCATACTAGCCACCATCTTTCCAAGCGCAAAACCAAGCTCTTTCAAGCCTTCGTGAGAAGCAGTAGAAATCTCAAAAACTGGCATGCCCATTTTTTCAAAGTCGCTTCGCACAAATTCTGCCAACTCTTTTGCTTCTGGCACATCAATCTTGTTGAGCACAATAATTCGCGGACGCTCGGGAATTGGAATCGCTCCAAGCGGCAAATCAAGCTTGTTTGCGTATTGCGAAAGCTCGTGTTCCAAAGCCTTATAATCGCTGATTGGGTCGCGATTTGGCTCTAGCGTTGCACAGTCGATTACGTGGGCGATTATTTCCGTGCGCTCAATGTGACGCAAAAATTCTAGACCAAGTCCTTTTCCTTCGGAAGCACCTGGAATCAATCCTGGCACGTCTGCGATTGTGTAGCGGTATTCGCCAAAGCTGACTACACCAAGATTTGGAACAAGAGTTGTAAACGGGTAATCTGCGATTTTTGGCTTTGCAGCACTGATTGATGCTACAAGACTTGACTTTCCTGCAGAAGGGAATCCAACTAGCGCAACGTCTGCTATCGACTTTAGCTCTAGGATTACGTCTCGCTCTTCACCAGGCTCGCCAAGCAGCGCAAATCCTGGAGCGCGACGCACCTTGTTTGCAAGAGCTGCGTTTCCAAGGCCACCAGCACCTCCTGCTGCGACTACGAAAGTGTCTCCTACGTGTTGCAAATCCGCCAAAACGTTGCCAGGCTTTTTTTGCGCGCCCGATGCGCCCTTCGCCTCAAAAATCACGGTTCCAACTGGCACTGGCAGTATAAGGTCTTCCCCTTTGGAGCCGTCTTTTGTATCTCCCAAGCCCATTGTGCCACTTTGCGCTACTCGATGTGGCATAAATCGGTAATCAAGCAAGCTATTTGCATTGCGATCGGCTACGAATATAACGCTTCCGCCGTTGCCGCCATTGCCGCCATTTGGCCCTGCAAGTGGCTTGTATTTTTCTCTACGCACGCCTGCGGAACCGTTGCCGCCGTCGCCGCCTTTAACATGTACTGTTACTCGATCTACAAAATCGCTCATAACTTTTACCTTACTTGATGCTCAATACTCGCCAGATTTGCCCTATGAATTCGCGCGCTAACAAACAAAAAAGCCGCACCGAACGGGGTGCGGCTAGAAGATTAATGAGTTACTCAGGCGGTAACTACGTCTACAACCTTGCGATCGCGACGAATACCAAACTTCACATTGCCGTCTACCAAAGCATACAGCGTGTGATCCTTGCCCAAAGCAACGTTCTGTCCTGCATGGAACTTGGTGCCGCGCTGGCGAACAATAATGTTTCCAGCCACAACAGCTTCTCCACCGAACTTCTTAACGCCAAGATATTGCGCCTGCGAATCGCGACCGTTGCGCGAGCTGGACGCACCCTTCTTATGTGCCATCTTGCTGTCCTTTCAGGTTTATAACACCGTCAATCAGGCGATGGCCGTGATCTTGACGAGAGTCAACTTCTGACGATGACCCTTGCGGCGAGCCACGCCAGTCTTGTTCTTATACTTCATAATGCTAATCTTTG
>QWCU01004648.1_pt1 | contig 33759 bp, 28 predicted proteins | sample 1972601 | NCBI WGS metagenome assembly QWCU01 (sample SAMN09866700, study PRJNA288562) | Human vaginal metagenome isolate pre2_vaginal, whole genome shotgun...
ATCCTTCCCTCAAACAAAAGAAATAAGATCGATTCGAGCGCTTTATAGAAAAGGCGAAATTAGCAAAGAAGAATACAACGCGTTTATTGCCAAGCAAATAGACGAGTGCATAGAACACCAGGAGCGCATTGGCTTAGACGTTCTTGTACATGGCGAATTTGAGCGAAACGACATGGTTGAATACTTCGGCCAGCATTTGCACGGATTTAAGTTTACAAAAAACGCTTGGGTGCAGTCTTATGGAACTCGATGCGTAAAGCCTCCAATCGTTTGGAGCGATGTTTCTAGGGCGCAGCCAATCACAGTAGAGTGGAGTGCGTATGCTCAAAGCCGCACAAACCATGTCATGAAAGGCATGCTAACGGGGCCTGTTACGATTCTTAACTGGTCTTGGCCTCGCGAAGATATTACGCATGAAGAGCAAACTCAGCAGCTTGCTCTTGCTATTAGAGACGAAGTTTTGGACTTGGAGCGTGCTGGAATTCGCGTAATTCAAATCGATGAGGCAGCTTTGCGTGAAAAGCTTCCGCTTAGACGTTCGGATTGGCATAAGAAGTATTTGGACTGGGCGATTGCAGCTTTCCGTCTTGTGCACTCTGCTGTAGCTGCTACTACGCAAATCCACACTCATATGTGCTATTCGGAATTCAACGACATTATTCGAGACATTGATGCAATGGATGCGGACGTGATATCGTTTGAAGCTTCGCGCGGAGATCTAGTTGTTTTGGACGCTATTCATAACGCGAACTTTGAAACAGAAGCTGGCCCTGGTGTTTATGATATTCACTCTCCTCGCGTTCCTAGCGAAGATGAGATTGTTAACAGGATTCACGAGATTTTGCACAAAATGCCAGCAGACAAGCTGTGGATTAATCCAGATTGTGGCTTGAAAACTCGCGGAAATGCAGAAACTTGGGTTAGCTTGCAAAATCTTGTTTCGGCAGCTAAAACAGTTAGAAGCGAATTGGGCGGTAGTCTAAAATGACGTACAAACCAAAGTTTTCGCTAGAGGTGTTTCCGCCTAAAAGAACATCTCCAATAGGTACGATTTACGACACTTTAGATGGCTTAAGGGGATTGGATCCAGATTTTATATCTGTAACTTATGGAACTGGAAAATCTTCGGATCGAACTGCTACTGCTAGGATCGCAAACACTATTCGATCGGAGTATGGTATTAAGACTGTTGCTCACTTAACAGCAAGATACTTGGATTATGACGATGTTGACGAAGCTTTAGACATGTTTGATAAGGCAGGCGTTAGTGGTGTTTTAGCTTTGCGCGGAGACGTTATTGAAAGTCAGAATGCTGCTGGAGTGTTTAATCACGCAAGCGATTTAGTATCGTATATTCGCTCAAAGCGACCAGATTTGCCTATTTTGGGTGCATGCTACCCAGAAAAACATCCAGAAGCTGCTACTTTGCAAGAAGATATCGATAATCTAAAGCGAAAAGTGGATGCTGGAGTAACTTACTTGATTTCGCAACTTTTTTACAATAACGATGACTTTTTGCATTTTAGGGATTTAGCTAGAAAAGCTGGCATTAACGTTCCGATTGAAGCTGGAGTTATGCCAGTTGTAAACGCAAATCAAGTTAAGCGAATGACAAAAATGTGCTCTTCTAAAATGAGTGAGCCAGTTTTAGCAATGATTGAGCGATGGGGAAGTAACCCAGAAGTTTTGCAAGACGCTGGAAGCATATTTGCGTCTCAACAGATTAACGATTTAGTTGCGGAAGGTGTAGACGGGATACACTTGTACACAATGAATCGTCCTGGCGTTACCAGAAGCATTTGGTCAAACGTTAAGCCACTTTTTACTAAGATAGTGTAAATTTGTAGATTTGTGGTGCAGTGCAAGGATTATGTTGTACTGCACCACAATGTACAGTGGCGGTATGAGCAGTCAAAAAAGCAGTAATAGCGATTTAGATCATAATTTAGGCGCTGATTTAAAACAGCATGCGGATTTTAATTTAAGTTTTGCTAAAGAAACTGACTTATCATACAGAACTCTAGTTAAAGCTGGATTTGCTCGTCCAGAATCTGCTCGTAAAACCATAGAAGATATTTGCAAAAATTGTGAGAATAACTCAATTAATGTGCTCAAAATCTTAGAAAGCATAAATAGAGTAGAAGATCCAGATTACGCAATTTTAGCGTTTAAAGATATATATCAATCTCAGAAAAAAACTGTTGAAAATATTGCGGAGAACTCGAATAATTCATTAATAACAGGCCCACTTGCGTCTTTAATGCAAGTTCTTGGAGTATCTAAATCATTTGCGATGCTAATGAGAACGCACACCGATTTAATAAACGCTGCAGCAAATGACCCAAATCACTTACTACACATGACTTTAGAAGAACGTGTTTCGGATTTACTTCAAGCTATTCAATCTTATAGTGCAACAGTAGTAAACGAAGAAAAAGATGACGAAAAGAATTGCAATTCGTGCACTGTTCCAATAAGCTCTATGCCTTTTGCACAAGCTGTTTCTGCTCTTAGAGCGAGATATCGCCAGCATATTGCCGCAATTATGGCATATGATTTGGCGAGCGCAGACCCTGTAGAATTACAGCCAGACATAAGTCGTAAACTTTCGGATGCTGCGGATGCGGCTCTTGAAGCTGCGCTTGCGATTGCGCGCGGGCAAGTTTCTGGATCTTGTTGCTGCAGGTTTGCAATAATAGCAATGGGAAAATTGGGAGCGCAAGAAATAAACTACGTTTCAGACATTGACTTAATATATGTAGTAGAACCAACTAATGGCGTTAAACAAGATGAAGCTTTGCGAGTTGGGTCTTCTATTGCACTTGTTTTGCAAAAAGTGTGTCAATCGGTTGTTATGGGTTGTGCGGAGCCACCATTATGGCAAATTGATACAGCGCTAAGACCAGAAGGCAAAGATGGACCTCTTGTTAGGCGCTTGGAATCACATCACGAATACTACGAAAAGTGGGCAAGTAGCTGGGAGTTTCAAGCATTGCTGAAGTCGAGGCCAGCTGCAGGAGATGCGCAGCTAGGTAAAGATTATAGACAAATGGCAGATTCGCTTATTTGGAAAGCGTCTGGTAGAGAACACTTTGTTGCAGATTGCCAACATATGCGACAGCGAGTAGAGTCTTTGATCCCTGTGTCTCAGCGAGATTTAGACATGAAGCTTGGGCGCGGAGGATTGCGAGATGTTGAGTTTACAGTTCAAATGCTGCAACTTGTGCACGGAAGTGAAGATAAGTCTTTGCGAGTTAGAGATACTTTAGGCGCGCTTAATGCACTATCTGCTGGAGGATACGTTTCTAGGTCGCAAGCTGCAATTTTGGCAGAACACTACCGTTTTGAGCGTGTTCTTGAACATCGCCAGCAAATGTGGAGTATGCAACGCACTCATTTATTCCCAGATTTAGGTGCCCAAGGAAATGGTGGATTAGATCGCGCTAGAAGCATTAGTGCGGAAGAGCTTAACAATAACGAACAAATCAGGCGTCTTGCTAGATCTGTTAGACTTAAGCCAGAAGAGCTTGTTGCACGATTCGACAAAGCGCGCCGAGAAATTAGGCACTTGCATAAAGATATTTACTACCGTCCAATGCTGCCAATCAATGCGCAAACGGATGCGGATCCTATTGTGTTGTCTGCAGAAGCTGCTCGCGCTCGCTTTGCATCGATCGGTTTTGCTGATGCAAAAGCTGCACAAATGCATGTTGAAGCGCTTACTGATGGACTTTCACGCGCTGCTAAAATCCACAGAATTTTGCTCCCAGCAGTGTTGAAATGGCTTGGAGAAGGGCAAAATCCCGACATGGGTTTGCTTGCTTTTAGGCGACTTTCCGAGCGTTTTGGTGGAAAAAACACATATCTTGGATTTTTGCGTGATTCTCCTAGCGCAGCTCGCAGGCTTTGTCATGTTTTGTCTGATTCGCGTTATTTAGGCGATGCAATGATGAAGTCTATACAGTCAATAACTTGGCTTGGAGACGATTCGGCTCTTACACCTAGAGGCAGAGAAAGTCTAGATATGCAAACGCGAGCAATGGTTGCAAGATATTCAAGCAGTATTGCGGATTTTGCACAATTTTTGCGCGCTTTAAGAAGGCAAGAAATTGAGCGAGTAGCACTTGCTTGGATGTGCGGGATTATCGACGATGATACTTCTATGCAAGCGATGAGTGATGTGTTTGATGCTGTACTTGATGCTGCTCTGCAATGGTCTATGAAAGATGCGTCTTTAAAAATGGGCTTAGACGAGAGTAAAGCTTCGATTGCCATTATTGCCCTAGGACGTTATGGCGGAAGGGAAGTTAACTTCTGCTCGGATGCGGATATGATGGTTGTTTATAAGCCGACGTCTAATGGTGATGATTGCAAGATTGAATATGATTCCGTATCTGATCTTGCTCACCGTTTCGCGCAGACTACTGTAGACATATTGCGCAATATTCTGCAAGGTCCTCTTACTTTAGAACCAAAAATCATGGTCGATTTAGATTTGCGACCAGAAGGTAAAGATGGTCCGCTTGTGCGTTCTCTAGAATCGTGTGAGCATTATTACCAGAAGTGGGCTAGTACGTGGGAAAATCAAGCACTTTTGCGCGCGCGTTTTGCTGCAGGGTCGAAAGATTTGGCAGATGATCTGCTAAGCGGAGTAGTAAACGACTTGCGCTATTCACCAGATCCTCTTAGCGAATCTCAATTGGTGGAAATTCGTAAGCTTAAAGCGCGTATGGAAGCAGAACGCTTACCAAGAGGCGTTAGTAGAGACAGACATTTGAAGCTTGGCCGCGGTGGTTTAAGCGATGTCGAGTGGACTGTTCAGCTTCTGCAATTGCAATATGCTGGGAAACACGAGTCCTTGCGCGTAGTTGGCACAATGCAAGCGTTGAAAGCGCTTAAAGAATTGAATTTGATCGAAGATGAAGACGCAAATGTGTTAGAAAAATGCTGGCATATGTGTTCTGCAGTGCGAAATGCGAACTTCTTGTGGTCTGGTTCCTTGGAGCGCGCGGATGTTATTCCAACAGACTCTTATTCTTTAGGCGGAATCGCAACTTATCTTGGGTACGATCCAAACCAAGGTCGCGTTTTTGAAAACGATTTAATGGCTGTTATGCGTCAATGTCGCGAAGTCATGTCTCGTATTTTCTACTGTCGCTAATATTTAGAAACATTTTTATTGTGTCGCTAAGTCTGACAAATCGTGTACAATCTACAAGGTCGCGTGTGGTCGCGGTCGTTTGCCAACTAGCGAAAGGTAAGCGGTTCTATTATGACGAACGCATTTTCTGATTCTTCTAATCAAGTTTTTTCTCGTTGCGCAATTGCTCAATCGTTAGCAAACAAAAGCGTTGTTACTTTAGACGATATTTCCACGGCGCAAATACGAATGCTTTTAGACAAAGCCCGATATATTGACGAGCACAGAAAAGAAGTGGCCCACACTTGCGATGGCAGAGTGTTGGCCACTCTTTTTTATGAGCCGAGCACGAGAACGCGACTAAGCTTTGAAACAGCAATGCTTCGCTTAGGTGGAAAGGTGATTGGTTTTGCAGGCGCTCAGCTTTCTAGTGCAAGCAAAGGCGAAACAGTTAGCGACACTTTAAAAGTGGTGTCAAATTATGTAGATGTTGTAGCTATGCGTCATCCTAAAGAAGGTGCTGCATTTGTGGCGTCGCATGCAGGAAGTGTTCCTGTTGTTAACGCAGGAGATGGTGGTCATATGCACCCTACTCAAACTCTTGCAGATTTAGCTACAATTCTTGCACGATTTGGCAGGCTGAATAATTTAACAGTTGGTTTATGTGGAGATTTAACATACGGCCGCACTGTTCACTCGCTTATCGAAACTTTATGCCGCTTTGGAAACGTTCACTTTGTGCTAATTAGCCCAGATGAGCTTAAAACTCCTCAGTACGTAATCGACCGCATTAATGATACACCTTCGTGCTCTTACGAAGAAACGCGCAATTTGATGGAAGTTATTGGCAGTCTAGACGTTCTTTACATGACTCGCGTGCAAGAAGAGCGTTTTACAGATCGCGAGCAATACTTGCGACTTCGTGACACTTACATTTTGACAGAAGAAAAATTGCAAAAAGCAAAATCTTATATGCCAGTGCTTCATCCACTTCCTAGAATTAACGAAATCGCTGTTGATGTTGATGACGATCCTCGTGCAGCATATTTTGAACAGGTTAAGAATGGCATGCTTATGCGAATGGCATTAGAAAGCTCTGTTCTTGGAGATGATCTTCCAGGATATGAACCGACTGATTTTGTCAATGTTCCTAAAGATGAGTTGGAAGCTTACGATGCTCATGGAATTTCGTTGGCTAATCCTCGCGTTCACATATTTGACGAGAATGCTCCAGAAAATCTTATATGTCCTAACTCTCGTTGCATAACAAATAGTGAGTTGACTCTTAAGCGTAGATTCTATAAAGCTGAGTCAGATAAACATGAGTATCATTGCTTGTATTGTGATGAAGAATTGCAGTGAATCCAAGTAGAATATACGTGAATAATATAATTCAAAATTAAAAATAAAACTGAATAAAAAATAGAAATAAGCAAAACTAGGAGCAATATGAACGACTCACGCATGTTAACCTTGCGAAATATTGCCGTTTGGGATACTGGCGAGCGAATCGATTTGGTTGTAGATGGCGTTAGACAAGACGCTTTAATTGAGCAAAATGCCCGAATTTACGGGGAAATTGATGCAAGCGATTGGATTGTTGCTCCTGGTTTTGCAGATCCGCACGTGCATTTTAGGGATCCTGGTCAAACTGATAAAGAGACAATGATGACTGGGGGCAATGCTGCGGCTGCTGGAGGATATACGAATGTGTTGATTATGCCAAACACAATTCCAGCTGTTGACGGTGAGCCTTGGAATGATGCTCCTTTTGATGTAGAAAACGTTATAGATTTTTTGCAAAGATACGGGTGTATTTATGGCGTAAAATTGCCAGTCCACTACGATTTAAGTGTTTGTGCTTCAATAAGTAGGCAAGGTTTAAAACCAAGCAATATTGAACTTTGGAAAAAATATGTTCATGGTGTTGATGATAATCAAAAAACTTCGCCTATGAAAAAGCATCCAATTACTGCCATAAGTGATGATGGTTCTGCTGTTACAAATTCGATTTTGCTAGACGTTCTTAAAATGGCGAAAGAAACAGGATTACCGCTTCTTGAGCATTGTGAGCACCATGATTATGGCTCGGTAAACGAAGGACCAGTTGCTAAAATTCTAGGTGTTGGCGGAATTCCTGCGTCTACGGAGCTTGCGATTGTTAATAGGGATATAGAAGCAGTTCGCAAAACAGGTGTTCACGTGCACTTCCAGCATGTTAGTACGGCTGCTGCTTTTGAAGCTATTCGCAAAGCCAAGAAGGAAGGTTTGCCGATTACTTGCGAAACAGCCCCACATTACGTTGCTCTTTGCGATGAGGATGTGCTTAAGTATGGGTCAATGGCAAAGATGAATCCACCACTAAGATCTAAAGCGGATCGACAGGCAACTCTTGCTGCTATTGCAGATGGCACTATAGATATGATTGCCACAGATCATGCTCCTCACACAGCAGGTGATAAAGCTGGCGATTTTGCTAATACTCCAAATGGGATTATTGGTTTGGAATGTGCTTATGGTGTATGCCGTAAAGTTCTTGTTGATGCAGGATATACGGATGATAAGCACTTAATTGAACTTATGTCGATTAATCCTATGCAATTTATGAGTAGAAGGCCTACAGATGTTGCAGCTTTGCTTAACGTGTCTTCGCGTTGTGCCGTGAGACGAACATTAAAATTAAGTGAAACTGAACATCCAGAAAATATTGATTTAGTGCTTATTAATATGCGTGAAAAATGGAGCGTTGATGCGAATTCATTCCATTCAAAGGCTCGTAATACTCCATTTGAAGGATGGCAGTTACAGGGAAGACCAGTGGCTACTATTGTTGGCTCAGAGATCGCCTTTTCTCGTATGTAATTTGTGTATTTTATAAGTCGTGTTTTATAAGTAAAGACAAAGACTAAAAACTAAAAAATAGTTTGCGGCTAGTAGAGGAACAATATGGACGAACTAATAGAAGAAATAGCAGCGAAGCAAAACCCTACTGTTGTTGGATTAGATCCAAAGCCTGGGATTTTGCCTGCGCAAATTTTAAGTGGATTATCTGATGAAGTTTTGCAAGAAGTCGAAGATGAAGAGGCTTTGCCAACCTTGCTTGCTGCATCGTACTTTGAGTTTAATCGTGCGATTATTGATGCGATTTATGACATTGTTCCAGCTGTTAAGCCGCAAATTGCAATGTATGAGGCGCTTGGTTCAGCTGGAATAGACACTTATGCTATGACTTGTGATTATGCAAAATCACGTGGGTTATTTGTTATTGGTGACGCAAAACGAGGCGATATTGGTTCCACTGCAGCTCAGTATGCAGCACATTTGCGAGGATTCGCTAATCTTGATTCGTATTTCAAAGATGATTCTTACGATTTTAACGAATCTTTAGTTAATCTTCTTAAAAGCGCTAGTACAAAAGATGTGTGGCACGAGGATTCGCTTACTGTAAACCCGTATATGGGTTCAGATGGTGTTAAGCCATTTATAGATGAGGCAGTAGCGCGTAATAAAAATATTTTTGTTCTTCTACGCACATCTAATCCTTCTAGCAAAGAGCTTCAAGAACTTGTTGTTGAAGATGGCAAACCAGTTTATGAGCATATGGCAGGTTTGATAGAAAAATGGGGTGAATCAAATATTGGGACTAGAGGGTATTCGCGAGTAGGAGCAGTAGTGGGAGCAACTCATCCAGAAGAAGGTAAGCGTTTGCGCGAGATTATGCCGCACACTTTCTTCCTTGTTCCAGGTTATGGCGCACAAGGTGGAACGGCACAAGATGTTGCTGGAATGTTTGATGAAAATGGTCGAGGTGCAATAGTGAATTCTTCTCGCGGAATTATTGGTTCTTGGCGAAAATCGCAAGATTATGTTAAAAACAAGTCTTCTCTTTCTCTTAATAATATTCTTGAGATTGTATCTGATTCTGCTCGCAAATCTGCTTTAAACATGAGGGATGATTTAAGACAAGCAGTATATAAATAAATCGTGTGTTAGTGTTAATGCAAAGCGAATCACAATTCGGAAATGTTTCAAGGTCATTGTGTCAAAATTGTGAATATGCGCGTGTAAAAACAATTATGCATGTATAACTAAATATAACTAAAACTAAAAATAGCTAAAGATAGCTAAATTACGCAACGATACGACTACATAAGGTAGGGTAAAACTAGATGAGTGATGGCATGTTTATTCAAACTCGAAAATCTTTGAGAAACGCCATATTTACGTTACGTGAAGACGCTTATGATTCTTCGGGCGCAGATTCTTTTAGTGCAAAAAGTTTGCACGCTGATGATTTAAAATACACTCGTCTTTTAGGTCGCCGTGCTATAGAAGTTCTTGATAATCAAAAGCTTGATGAAGGTGTGTATCGCTTAGTTTTGCGCGATGATGCTATTGCTAAAACTGCCACTCCTGCGCAATTTGTTAACTTATATTCTCCAGATTCTACGACTATGCTTCCTCGACCATTTGGTGTTGCAAGCGTTGATGGAGATACTTTTACTCTTATTTTTGCTGTGATTGGTAAGGGCACTGCCGAGTTTGCGCAGCTTAAAGCAGGAGACACTGTAGACGCTTTAGGACCATTAGGATTGGGCTTTGATATTTCTAAGCCAGCGCACTATGTTCTTGTAAGCGGGGGATTGGGTGTTCCTCCTTTGATTTGTGCTGCACAGGCGATTGCAAAAAACAAGAATTGCAAAGTGACTGCGGTTCTTGGATATCGCGATAATCATTTTGCTGACTCATTTATGAAGGAATACGTTGATAATGTTTATAGCATTAGCAACGCGCAAGGAACTGTTATTACTTTGCTTAATGAGCTAGAGCAAGAAAATCATTTTGATTTTAATGGCGATTTGCCTATTGTTATTCTTTCTTGCGGGCCTATGCCAATGATGAAAGCTGTAGCTCATTGGGCGCATGAGCGTAATGTTAAATGTCAATTAAGCCTAGAAGCAAGAATGGGATGCGGCTATGGCACTTGTGTTGCTTGCGTTGTAGATACTTTGGAAGGCAGACTTAAGGTTTGTAACGAAGGACCAGTGTTTGACGCTGAAAGATTAGGCTGGGAGTAAAAAGATATGAGTAACGAAATGAATAATACTTTAGAAAATGCGCAAAATAATGCGCAAAACAATGCGTCAACTCTTGGATTTGACACAAGCCACGAATCGCCTTCTGGAATGGTGAATGCTGTTGGTTTGCAAAATCCTGGAGTTGACCACTATTTAGTAGACGAGCTTCCAAAGTTAAAAAAGCTTGGAGCGCTTGTAATCACAAATGTTGCTGGCCACAGTGATGACGATTATGCTCAAGTTGTTGAAAAGCTTGCAGATTCTTCTGCAGACATGCTTGAAATTAACGTAAGTTGCCCAAACGTGACTCACGGCGGAATGAGCGTTGGCACGGATCCAGTGGCATTGCACCGCTTAATTAAGCGACTTCGCGCAATGACAGATAAACCAATGATTGTAAAAATGACTCCAAACGTTACTGATATAGTCTCGATTTGCAAAGCTGCAGTTGATGCTGGAGCGGATGCTTTAAGCATGATTAATACGCTTGTTGGTTTGCGAATTGATATTCGAACAGGCGAGCCGATTATTGCAAACCGTACTGGCGGTGTTTCAGGTCCTGCTATTTTCCCGATTGGACTTGGGTTTGTGTGGCGAGTGCGTCAAGCTATGCCAGATATTCCAATTATTGGCATTGGTGGCATTGATTCTGGCGAAAAAGCTTTGGAATACTTGTATGCTGGCGCGAATGCTGTAGAAGTTGGTGCTGCCGCTTTGGTAGATCCTACTGCTCCTATTCGCATTGCACGCGAGCTTGACGATTTGCTTGATTCGCGTCCAAAGCTTGCGTCTTTACTTGCCGAAGGAAAGACTTGGCGCTGAAATTAAGTATTTAGAAAGTATTTAGAAAGTATTTAGAAAGTATTTAGAAAGTATTTAGAAAGTATTTTAAGAAAGAGAGCTAATTATGGCAGAATTAGACGAACGTTTTACAAAGTTTTTGCTTGATTCAGGCGCACTTAAATTTGGTGACTTTACGCTAAAATCTGGTCGTCAATCACCTTATTTTATTAACGCTGGAGCTTTTGACGACGGAATGAAAATCGCGAGCTTAGGGGCATATTACGCTCAGCGCGTTGTTGCAGCAATTGAAGATGGCAAACTTCCGAAAGATATTGATACTGTTTTTGGTCCTGCTTATAAGGGTATTCCGCTTGCAGTTTCTACGGCAATGGCTTTGACGAATAATCACAATATGCCTGTTGGTTTTACTTTCGATCGCAAAGAGCGAAAGGACCATGGCGACGGCGGAATTATGGTTGGAAAACCGTTAAAAGACGGCATGAAAGTTCTGTTAGTTGACGACGTGATGACAGCTGGAACTGCAGTTCGTGAAACTTTGCCAAAGCTTAAAGCGGAAGCAAATGTGCAAGTTGTAGGCTTGATTTTGGCAGTAGACAGAATGGAACGCACGAAAGATAGTGAGCTTTCTGCAGTAAAAGCAGTAGAGCAGGAGTTTGGATTCCCAGTGTTGCCAATTGCTAACGTGCGTGAAATTTTTGCTGCAGCACAAAAACTTACTAATAATGACGGAAGTGCTGTTATGGATGAGAATTTAGCTGCTCGAGCTGAAAATTATTTGCGAGAATATGGTGCGTAAATTGTTTGTGCAATATAGACTTATACAATTATAGACTTATATAATCAAGCAATTATATAAGTCATGTATGAGTTGTGTTCTTGCTATTTTATTCATACATAGGTTTGTTAAACAGGAATGGCGGATTATGAAAGAGGACAATAACGAATATCAGAATTTGAATGATATAGCTTCATTTAATAATCCGCCTGAGTATGAGCAAGATGTCATTTTTGATCGGTCTAGTAATGATTCAAACAGATCATTATTAAGCGATAAGAAAGCTATTGCAGTGATTATATCTATTTCACTTACTGCAGTGGCAATTGTTATCGGAATATGGTTGTCTTTGTTTGCGAATAGTTCTAAGAGTAATATAAACGCGGGCGAGCCATCTAAAAAGTGCGTGCAGTTGCGTACACAAGTTCTTTCAGCTAAAGCTAATCTTAAAAAAATCATTTCAAGCCAAAACGTGCATGATGCTTCTGAAATAAAATCTTCCGATTTTGATGCTGATTTTGATTCAGTTAAGGATGCTGTTGACGATTTTCAATCTTCCTTAAATTATGCCAATGATGATTTGAAAAATGATATTTCAGATTGTCCAGTTGGAGCCAGTTCTTACGATTCACCATCAGTCGAAAATAAGCTTTCCAACCAGTTGGATACTTTGAGTAAAGATGCTGATTCGCTTAAAAAATCTTCTGATAATCTTTTAAAAACAAGCAGAACTTCTTTTGGCGATCAATTGTTAAATCTTGTTAAAAAAGCTAGAGAGCTTGTAGAAAAAGCGAAAGATTTGCCTATTTTAGCTGTTGCTTCTAAAAGTCTAGAAAATGCTATTAATGATGCTGGTAATGCTCTTGCTAAAAGCAGCAATAATTATCAAGAGTTAAGACAGTCTTATCAAAAAATAAAAGCTGTTATAAGCCAGTATGAAGATAGAATTAAAAAAGTGAGCGATAGATTTTTAAGTAGAGATGGCAATGGGTATCCTTTTGATGCTCCACATCCTCAGGATGATCAAGGTGGCTATATTCCAATGGGTCGTAGTCAAAACTCAGAGTCGTCGGAACAAAACGATCAAGAGTGACGAATAATCGCGTTAAATGCGTGTTGTTATTTTAGTTGTTATTTTTAATTAGTTGACGCTTTGTGGCATAATAGGCAAGGTTTATTTCTTAGCTGTGTAAATTGCAGCTTTAATTAACGAAAGAAACGGGTAACTCGTGGCACAGACTACCAATGATATTAAGAATGGATCGGTTTTGAACCTTGAAGGTCAGCTTTGGACCGTCATCAAGTTCCAGCATGTTAAGCCAGGTAAAGGTCCTGCTTTTGTGCGTACCACCATTAAGAACGTGCTCTCGGGCAAGATTGTCGACAAGACTTTTAACGCCGGCATGAAAATGGAGTTCGAGACCGTTGATAATCGCACGTTGCAGTACTCTTATGAAGATGGCGATAACTTCGTCTTTATGGATATGAACACTTATGATCAGGTTTATATTCCTAAGGACTTAGTTGGTGAACAAAGCAAGTATTTGCTTGAAGGCACCGACTGCATCGTAAGCTTCCATGACGGCACTCCTTTGAGCGTTGAGCTTCCAGCTTCCGTGATTTTGACTATTACTCACACTGAGCCAGGCTTGCAAGGCAATCGTTCTAACGCTGGTACTAAGCCTGCAACCGTGGAAACCGGTGCTGAAATCCAGGTTCCACTCTTCGTGGGTGAAGGCGAAAAGGTGAAGGTCGACACTCGTGACGGCTCTTACCTTGGTCGTGAAAACTAATTAAATTTTTTGTATAAAGCGACTCGGCGGCGATTCTTGTTGCTGAGTCGTTTTATTTTGCAATAGCTATTTTGTGCAATATTTGATATATATTGATGTAAGTTTAATTCTTGTAGACTTTAATGATCTATAAGACTATGTAGTTTGATAGAAAGACGATACTATGGCACGTTCCACCGCTCGCAAAAGGGCTTTGAATACGCTGTATGAAGCAGATGAAAAGAATCAAAATATTCTTTCTTTGCTTGAAGAACGTTTGAAGGAGCCAGGTGCGCAAACTCCTCTTCCAGATTATGCTGTTGATATTATTCGAGGAGTTGGTGAACGTAGAAATAGGATTGATAAGACATTGAATCGTTATTCTACTGGCTGGAAAGTCGGAAGAATGGCTGTGATTGATCGTAATATTTTGCGAATAGCCGTATGGGAGATTCTCTTAAACGACGAAGTTCCAGATAAGGTAGCTATCGATGAGGCTATTTCTCTCGCAAAAATGTATAGTGATGATGATGCTATTGCGTTTATTCATGGCTTGTTAAGCGCGATTATGGCAGACAAAGAAGCTTGCTTAGCAAAGTTTAATGGTGAGGCATCTGCGGAAGATACTGCTGGAGAAGTTAATGAAACTGAAGCAGCTGATTCTTCAGATGTTGAACAATCTTCTAATGAATTTAATACTGATTCTGCTGAGTGAATTTAAAATTGCGTATAATCCGTTTAGTGCAGTAGCGTTAAGCGGATTTTTTTTTATTATGAATTCGTAATAATGAATTCGTAATAATGAATTCGTAATAATGAATTCGTAATAATGAATTCGTAATAATGAATTCGTAATAATAATTTGCATTGAGAAATTGTTGATAGCTATTATCGGCGCGTCGCCGTCCGCCAATCTGAGTAGACTTGCCACGAATAACCTAAAGCCATAAGGGGGTTAAGGTGGGCTATAACGACACCTTCGCCGGATTCGGCACTGATGATGCAGTATTAGTATTGGAAGACGGACAAGTTTACGTTGGTAAACCATTTGGCGCAAAAGGTTCTACGCGCGCTGAAATCGTGTTCTCTACAGGAATGACTGGTTACCAAGAAACGCTTACTGATCCAAGTTATGATCAACAAATAGTTGTTCAAACGTTCCCACACATAGGAAATACGGGAATTAACAATGAAGACCCAGAATCTTCAAAAATATGGGTTGCAGGATACGTGGTAAAAGCTCCAAGCCCTATTGTTAGCAATTGGAGATCCACTGGTTCCTTGGAAGATGATTTAGAAAAACAAGGGATAGTAGGAATCAGTGGTATTGATACAAGAATGCTGGTACGACATTTACGCTCAGTTGGCGTTATGCGTGCCGGCATTTTTTCTAATGATGCTCTTATAGACAAATCTACTGGAGCAATTCGCACAGTTGCGTCTTTTGTGAATGAGATTAAACAAACTCCTCAAATGCAAGGCTTGCGACTAACTGACGAAGTTAGCACGCAAGAAGCTTATACGATTGAGCCTTGTGGAGATTACGAAGGCAAGGAGCCTCTTTACACTGTTGTAGCCGTGGACTTTGGTATAAAAGCCATGACTCCCAAGCTTAAGTTTGGTCATCGTGGCATAAATCAGCCTGTAAAAGACGTGACTACTGGAAAAGTGGAAGTTACGGCTCATAATCACGGATTTGCTGTAGACGCTCCTATTGGTGAGACTATCCAATCGCCTTACGAAAATGGCCATTTTGGTCGCGTAATAGTATCTCATGTAGATCTTAACGACAATGTTGTAGAAGGCTTACAATGCCTTGATATTCCAGCTTTTTCTGTGCAATATCATCCAGAAGCAGCCGCAGGACCTCATGATGCATCGTACTTGTTTAACCGCTTTGTAGAACTTATGCAAAATCACAAGAATAAAAGCGAAAAATAGTAGGTATAAAGGGATAAAAGGAATTTATAATGCCAAAACGTGCTGATATTAAATCCGTAATGGTTATTGGTTCTGGTCCAATCGTAATTGGTCAGGCTGCAGAATTCGACTACTCTGGAACGCAAGCTTGCCGAGTCCTTCACGAAGAAGGAATCCGCGTAATTCTTGTAAACTCTAATCCTGCTACTATTATGACGGACCCAGAGCTTGCAGACGCAACATATATTGAGCCAATAGACACGGCAATTTTGGAGCGCATTATTGCTAAAGAGAAGCCAGATGCGCTTCTTCCAACATTAGGTGGTCAAACTGCTCTTAATGCCGCAATGGACTTGGGTCGTGCAGGAATCTTAGAAAAGTATAATGTAGAGCTTATTGGTGCATCTCTTGAGGCAATCGACCGCGGAGAAGACCGTGAGCTTTTCAAAAAAGTTGTTGAAAAAGCTGGGGCAGAAAGTGCAAAATCCTTTATTGCTCACTCAATTGAAGAAGTAGACAAAATTGTTGAAACACTAGGGTACCCAGTTGTTGTGCGTCCAAGCTTCACAATGGGAGGTTTAGGCTCTGGAATTGCTCACAATCAGGAAGAATTACACCGCATTGCAGGAGCAGGCATTCACTATTCTCCAACAAACGAAGTGCTTATTGAAGAAGGCATTGAAGGTTGGAAGGAATTTGAGCTTGAGCTTATGCGAGATTCCAAAGACAATGTTGTTGTTGTGTGCCCAATCGAAAATGTTGATCCTGTAGGCGTTCACACAGGCGACTCGATTACAGTTGCTCCATGCTTTACGCTAACAGATCGCGAGTATCAAAAGATGCGCGATATTGGCATCGCGATTATTCGAGGTGTTGGCGTTGACACTGGCGGATGCAATATTCAGTTCGCAATCAATCCTCGAACTGGTCGCATTATCGTAATCGAAATGAATCCGCGAGTTTCGCGTTCTTCTGCGCTAGCATCTAAAGCAACTGGTTTCCCGATTGCAAAAATCGCTACAAAACTTGCCCTCGGATACACTTTGGACGAAATTCAAAACGATATTACGCGTTCAACTCCTGCAAGCTTTGAGCCAACGATTGACTATGTTGTAACTAAGATTCCGCGTTTTGCTTTTGAAAAGTTCCCTGGAGCAGACACTACGCTTACAACTTCTATGAAGTCAGTCGGCGAAGCAATGGCTTTGGCTGGGAATTTCCAGGAATCTCTTGGCAAAGCAATGCGCTCAATAGACAAGCGCCACGCATGCTTTAACTGGGACGGCGAGCGCCCAAGTAAAGAAGAAGTTGCTAAGCTTCTTGAAGAAATTCATACTCCAACCGAGCACCGCTACTTGCAAATTCAGCGCGCGCTATGGGGTGGGGCTACGCCTGAGCAGATTTTTGACGCAACAAAGATAGACCCATGGTTTGTTGAGCAGCTTTCGTTAATTAACAAAACAGCTTTAGATGTTCGTGAAGCAGAAAATTTGACGCCAAAAGTGTTAAAGAATGCTAAGCTTGCTGGTCTTTCGGATGTTCAAATTGCGCATTTGCGTAATCTTGGCGACGAAGGCGAAAACATGGTTCGAGAGCTTCGCTGGGCGTATGGATTGCATCCTGTTTACAAAACGGTTGACACGTGTGCTGCCGAGTTCGACGCTGTAACACCTTACTACTATTCTTGCTACGCTGACGAAAGCGAGCTTAAGCCACGCGATCGTGAAGCTGTAATCATTCTTGGCTCTGGTCCAAACAGAATAGGTCAGGGTATTGAGTTTGACTACACTTGCGTTCATGCTGTTCAGGAATTGGGTAAGGATTACGACACAATTATGGTCAATTGCAATCCTGAAACAGTTTCTACAGACTACGATATGTCGGATCGCCTTTACTTTGAGCCGCTTACTTTTGAAGACGTGCTCGAAATTTATCAAGCAGAAAAGAAGCTTGGTCCAGTTAAAGGTGTGATTGTGCAACTCGGTGGTCAGACGCCACTTTCGCTTGCTGCACGTCTTAAAGCTGCAGGAGTTCCAATTTTGGGCACTACGCCTGAGGCTATTGATTTGGCAGAAAATCGTGAGCTTTTCGGTGAGGTTCTTCGTCAAGAAGGCATGAATGCTCCGCGCTACGGAACTGCATTAAGCCTTGAAGAGGCTAAGGATGCTGCTCACGCAATTGGTTACCCTGTTCTTGTGCGACCAAGTTATGTGCTTGGCGGTCGAGGAATGGAAATCGTGTACGATGATTCTCAGCTTGCAAAATATGTGGATCGTGCTTTACAGGAAGCTCAAGCAGACACTGTTGTTTCTGGTCGTTTGCCTTCGCCGCTTTTGATTGATAAATTCCTTCAGGACGCTATTGAGATTGATGTTGACGCACTTTACGACGGCAACGAGCTTTATATTGGCGGAATTATGGAGCATGTTGAGGAAGCTGGCGTACACTCTGGTGATGCTGCTTGTACTCTTCCTCCAAGCACGCTTTCCGACGATCAAATTCGTAGACTTCGCGAGGGCACGCTTTCGATTGCTCGCGGATGCTCAGTTCGTGGTCTTATTAATGTGCAATACGCTTTTATGGCAAACACTTTGTACGTAATTGAGGCAAATCCTCGAGCATCTCGTACTGTTCCGTTTGCTTCTAAAGCTACAGGCGTTGCTCTTGCTAAAGCTGCTGCTCGAATTATGTCTGGAGAAACAATCGCACAGCAGCGAAAGCGCGGTCTTCTTCTTCCTAAGGGAGATGGTGGAGATATTCACCCAGGCCAGCAAGTTGCTATTAAAGCTTCCGTCTTGCCTTTCAAACGTTTCCGCACGCCTGTTGGTCGCACAGTCGATATTTTGCTCGGACCAGAGATGCGCTCTACTGGAGAAGTTATGGGCTTTGACCGCGACTTCCCACATGCTTTTGCTAAGAGCCAGCTTGCAGCGTACAAGGGCGGTTTGCCTACAAGCGGCAACGTGTTTGTGTCTGTAAGTGATGCAGATAAAAGGCAATTGCCGCTACTTGCAGTGCGCCTAGTAGAGCTTGGATTTACTATTTGGGCTACCGAAGGTACAGCATCTGTTCTTAGACGCTACGGCATTGATTCCGTTATTGTTGATAAGCTTTCTAGCCTTGGCGACACGGCGAAGGATGTGCGAAATGCTGAGCCTTCGCATGAAAGAATCGGCAAAAACGTGGTTGAGCTGATTGAGAATGGTAAGATTGATATGGTGTTGAACACGCCGAATTCCAGAGGGTCACGTACGGATGGTTATGCTATTCGTGCAGCTGCTGTTGCAGCAGACCTTCCGCAATTCACTACAATTACGGAGTTTGCACCAGTTCTTATGGCTATAGAAGCCGTTAAGAACAACGATTACCAAGTGATGAGCATTCAGGAGCATGCAAAGCAACTGTTTGCAATCGAGAAGGCAGAAAACGAAGAAAGTCGGGCTTAATACATGACCGAAAGTATACGAGAGCAGGAATTGCGCGCGCAAAGATCCGATTTTGGATTGCGTCTAAAAAACGCTATGGCAAAATATGGGCCATTATGCGTTGGCATAGATCCGCACCGCAAGATGCTGCTTAATTGGGGATACAATATGGATGCTCAAGGAGCAGAATTGTTCTCCATGCGTATGCTTCAAGCCATGAACGGCAGAGCTGCTGCCGTAAAATTCCAATCAAGCATGTTCGAGCGCTACGGGTCTAAGGGGTTCGCTGCGCTCGAACGAGTGCTGTACGCTGCAAGGCAAATGGATGTAATCACTATTGTTGATTGTGGTCATGGTGGTTTGTCTACAACAATCTCCGCTCTTGCAGACGCTTATTTTAAGCCAGATGCTCCTCTTCTTACAGATGCAATTACGCTTCTTCCGTATTACGGAGCCAGATCAATGGGTGGGTTGATTAATGAGGCTCTTAATAATGGCAGGGGCGTGTTTATTGCTTCTCTAACGTCTAATCGCGAAGGCGCTAGCTTGCAAACTGCTATTCGCCAGACTGGTTCTTACCGCGGTACAACTGTTGCTCATGGCATTGCTCAAACTGCTCAAATTTTTAACAACAATACAAAGGGCATGGGCTCTGTTGGTTTGATTGTTGGAGCCACTATTGGAGATTGGATGAATGGCGGTGGAATCGATTTAACGAGTTTTACTGGCCCGATTCTTTCTCCAGGATACGGCTGGCAGGGTGCGGAAGCTAACGATTTGAAAACGGTTTTTGCTGGAACTCACGGAAACGTTTTAGTAACTGTTTCTAGGTCTATTGCTTCGCACGGTCCAGATATTGGTGCATTATCTAATGCAACTGAACGAATAGCTTGGGATATTCGTCAAGCTTTAATGGATTCATAAAAATGATTTAAGAGAGTCAAATATGGTTAGTTTAGACAATACACAAAGTACGCAATCCATTAAAAGGCGATTGATTGTTCTTACTGGTCCTACTGCTGCTGGTAAGGGCACTGTTGAGGGGGTATTGCGCGAAAAACACCCTAATATTTGGCTTTCTGTTTCTGCGACTACAAGAAAGCCTCGCTACGACGAGTTTAATGGCATTCATTATTGGTTTATTGACGAAGAAGAGTTTGCTAGAAGACAAAAGAACGGTGAATTTTTAGAGACGGCTCTTGTTCACGGAATGGCTCACTATGGTACTCTTCTTAAACCAGTTTTGGATCATCTTGCTCAAAACGTTCCAACGCTTCTAGAGATTGATCTTCAAGGAGCTAGAAGAGTAAAGCAAGAGGCTTCTAGACTAGGTTTGGAAGTTGTGTACGTGTTTATTGCTCCTCCTAGCTTTGAAGAGCTTAAGCGTAGGCTTATTGGTAGAGGCACAGAAACTCCTGAGCAGCAAGCTAAGCGTTTGCAAACAGCAAAAGTGGAAATTGCTGCGTCTAGTGAGTTTGATTTTGTGATTGTTAATGACGATGCTAATCGCGCTGCGGACGAGCTTTGGAATATAATCGCTAAAGAATACGATTTAGATTAATCTTGATTAGTTTTAGTTTAGACTAGTTTAGATTAGTTCCAATCGTTTTAGTTTAATTTACGATTAGTGTTTTGAATATCCTTGCAATAGCTTACAATTGATTATTTGGAAACTATTGTGGCACCATAGAGTATGGAGAACATTATGGCATTGGGCACTAAGCCAACACCTACGGGACTTGCAAATCCGCCTATTGATGATTTAATGCAACATGCGGATTCCAAGTATGCGCTTGCCTTGTTTGCCGCAAAACGAGCACGGCAGATTAATTCTTATTTCACACAGCTTAATGAGGGATTGTTGCAAAACGTTGGTCCTCTTGTTGAGTATAAGAACCAAGAAAAGCCTCTTTCTATTGCATTCCGCGAGATTAATAAGGGTTTGCTAGTAGAGAATCTTGGTGAAGACGATGTGAACGAAGGAAACTAAGTTTTCTTTTTCGTTTAATTGCAGCCGTATTATCCTTGCGCTTACAATCGCGTGTGGGTATGCGGCTGCGATTGTTTTAATGCGCAATTTAGAGAATTAGCTTTATTTATAAAGTTAGCTTGATTTATAAAGTTACAAAGTTATAAAGGGGAATTATGAAAGAGTCTAAACTTATTTCTGCAGAATCTGTTACAGAAGGTCATCCAGATAAGCTTTGTGATCAGATTGCGGATGCAATTTTAGACGACATGCTTCGTCAAGATCCCCATGCGCATGTTGCTGTTGAAGTTTGCGCTTGCGTAGGACAATTTGTTGTTTTTGGCGAAGTTAGGGGAGAAGTTTACACAGATATTCCTGGAATCGTAAGAAAAGTAGTGCGCGAAGTTGGATATAACAGTTCTTCAGTTGGCTTAGACGCTGATTCTTGTGGCGTAATGGTTTCTCTAACTGAGCAAAGCGCGGAGATAAATCAAGGTGTTTCTAGATTAGATTTAGAATCCGAAAGTATTGCGTCTAAAGAAGAACGCTACAAAAATCAAGGAGCAGGCGACCAGGGCGTTATGTTTGGTTATGCTAGCGACGAAACAGACACTTATATGCCTCTTCCAATCTATCTTGCTCATCGTCTGGCTCAACGCTTATCTTACGTTAGAAAATCTGGGATTGTGCCAAATCTTAGACCAGATGGAAAAACGCAAGTAACAATCGAGTATAACGAAAAGTTAGAGCCTATTCGCTTAGATACTGTTTTGATTTCCACTCAACATAGCCCTAATGTAAGCGTTGATTGGCTTAGAGAACAGCTTGTTAAAAACGTTGTAGAGCCTGTTCTTAGTAAAGTCTTAGAAAATCGCGTTGATTATAGCGATTATAGAATGCTTGTAAATCCTACAGGGTCGTTTGTTTTAGGCGGTCCTGCTGCAGATTCTGGATTGACTGGCAGAAAGATTATTGTAGACACTTATGGTGGAGCCGCTCATCATGGTGGCGGAGCTTTTTCTGGTAAAGACCCTAGTAAGGTAGATCGTTCTGCAGCATACGCTGCACGTTGGGTTGCTAAGAATCTTGTTGCTGCAGGTTTGGCTCATAAAGTAGAAGTGCAAGTCGCGTACGCGATTGGTATTGCGGAGCCTGTTAGCGTAAATGTAGAAACTTTTGGAACAGAAGCTAACGGAATTACGCGTTCGGATATTTCTGCAATCGTTCGCAAAGTCTTTGATTTGCGACCAGCTGCGATTATAGACGAGCTTGATTTGCTTAGACCAATTTACTCTAAGACTTCTGCTTATGGTCATTTTGGCAGAAGTGATGTTGAGTTTCCTTGGGAAAAGTTGAATCGTGTTGAACAGATTAAAAATGAGGTAAAATCATTAAAAAAATGATTTGAAGTTTTATAAGGATTAATTTTATAAGGATTATTAATGCTTGAACAGTCTTCGTTGCAGCCTTCTTTAGAAGGTTTAGCGAAAAAATCGCACAGGCGCAAAAAGGGTGGTTCAACACCAATCCAAGCGAGTAACTGTGCGATTGCGCATGTTGTTTTAGACGTTCAAGCACCTCATCTTGGAAAAACTTTCGACTACATTGTTAGCCAATCGCAAGATGAAGACGCAAAGCCAGGGGTTATGGTTCGCGTAAAATTCGGCGCAAGACGAGTTAACGGAATAATATTGAGCAGAAGCGATTCTAGTGAAACGCCAAAATCCTCCCTAAAGTTTATTGAAAAAATTATTTCTAGCGAAAAAGTTGCATCTAAATCTTTTATGCAAGATATTTCGTCAATTGCTAACGCTTATGGTGGAACTAGAGCGAATATTATTCGGCTAGCTTTGCCCAAAAGAATCGCTGGCGTAGATAAAGAGAATTTTTTAGACGATATTCACATGTCTAAAAGGCAAAAATGGACTATCGATTTTCAAAAAAGCTTAAAATCGAAAGATGACTGGCAGCAGGATCAATATAGCGGATCGGAAAATCTTATAAAAACAACCGATGCTCGCATGTTTTCGTCTTACAAAAACGCGGACTTGTTAAAACAAGCGCTAGAAAACGTTCAAAAACCTTATTATTTGCATTCTAAAGATGACTTTACGTTAAGTACAACGAATAATTACAAAGCTTTTCTTGTAGATGCTTTGCCAGGAGCGTTTAGATGGGCGCAAGATTTAGCGTGGATTATTGCAAATGCTATAAGCGCGGGTCGTCAAGTTGCTGTTGTTTTGCCTACTATTCGAGAAGTGAGCGATGTTATGCGTTCGCTTATGGTTTACGGTCTTAAGCCTTATAAAAAGTCACAAAATTCTAATGGCGCTTTAAGTGGAGATGTTGCTCGTCTTTGCGCTTATGATTCTCCAGCAGATAGGTATAGAGCGTGGAGAGCTATAGAAAAGGGTATTGTTCCGTGTGTTTTAGGAACAAGGTCTGCAATGTATGCGCCAGTTGAGTCGCAAGCGCTTTTTGTGATTGTAGAAGATAGCGCATATCAGTATGCGGACGGCATGATGCCTTACGCACAAGCTAGAGGCGTTATGCGATTGCGCGCAAAAAATCATAATGGCGTATTTGTTTCAATGTCTTTTGCAAGAAGCGTTATTAGTCAAAGCGAAGTTGAAAACAAAAAATTAGCTCCTTCGGTTAGTGGCCATTTAGTAGAAGTTACGCCTTTTAAGTCTGTTGTTCAAAATGCAAGTCCTTGGGTTCGTCTTTTAAATTCAAATAATTTGACTAAAATAAATGACCCGAGTGTAGGTTCTAGAATACCGTATACTGCGCTAACTTCGATTAGACAAACTTTAGACGCTAAAATGCCTGTTTTGCTTGCCACTTGCCAAGATAGCGCTATTCAAAAAGCTGCGTGTAAAAAGTGCCATTGTATTGCTCGTTGCAAACGTTGCACTGGTCCGCTTGACTTGCCCTTAGACGGTTCTGCTCCTAAATGCGCGTGGTGTGGAAGTATTGCAATAGGTTGGAAATGCTCGAATTGTTCTAGTAATTCTGGAGCGATTGAAGCTGTTCATATAGGCGTTAATTTTACAGCTAAAGAAGTGTTTAAGTTTTTTAAGGATGTTCCAATTATTGTTTCTTCTGCAAAACAAAAAAGCGGTGTTGTTGAGTGGGTTGAGCAAAAGCCGATGATTGTTATTAGCGCGCTTGGATCGCAGCCGCGTGTTTTAAGCAATTCTAAAGATTCTTGCGGGGAATATGGTCTTGTTGCGATTTTAGACGCGTGGACGAGTCTTTACAGCACGGGATTAGATGCTAGAATCGACACTTTGAACGCGTGGATGAAAGCGGCTTCTATGTGTGCTCCAAAAAGCAGAGACGGAAGCGTGCTTATTTTGGGAGAAACTTATGATGTTCTCGCTAAATCGTTAGAGGAGTGGGATTCTTCGATTCTTTCTAAACAAGAGCTTAAAGAAAGAGAAGATGCGCTTTTGCCTCCTTCTGTTTGCGTTGCAAGAATATGGGGGTTTAGGCAAGCTGTTGTAGATACGCTTAATGCGATTGGTGCAATGGGCGATTATGCGTGTGAAGACATTAGTGAAGACATTGCAAAAGTCGCAAGCAAAAATGGCGATTTAGATAGTTCTAGCAATCTTCCAATGTTAAAAGTCGAAACTAAAAATAATAGCTCTGTGGTTTCTGGCGATTCGAGCGAAGATTCTGGCGATTCGAGTGAGTCCGAATATCTTCCACCTTTACTTGGAATTGTTCCAATGAAGCCTCCTTCAACATTGCGCGAGCAAAATTCTCAACGATTTGAAGAATTAAACGATAGAGTTAAAGCAGTTGTAAGAGTGCCATTAGAATATAGAGATGAATTAGTTAATCGTTTGAAAAAAGAATGCGCAAAGCATTTTGCAATGCGAAAAAGTGGCGAATTAAAATTTAGTGTAGATCCTAAGGATTTGTAAAATCGCATAAACTTGTTAATAGAGGCTCGCAAATAAAGGCTTATAAATAAAGAGGTTAAAATGGTTGAAAAATGCTACAATTGTGCGGTTTTGGGCAATCCTATATCGCACTCGCTGTCTCCAGTTTTGCACAATGCTGCCTACAAGGCATTGGGACTAAATAATTGGCATTATAGTAAAGAAAAAGTTAGCGAAGAAGACTTAAAAGATTTTATCGCGCATCTTGATGATTCTTGGAAAGGCTTAAGCCTTACAATGCCACTTAAAAAAACGATTATGAGCCTAGGTGTAGCTTGCGACTATTGGGCAAAAACTCTTGGAGTTGCAAATACTGCTGTGTTTAGTAAAAAGCCATGCATAGAAAATCCTGAGACGATTGAGCTTTGTAATACAGACGTAAATGGGATTGTGATGGCGTTAGTGCGCGCTCTAAAATCTAAAATATCAAATGCTAAAAGTGCGGTTATTATTGGCAGCGGAAACACAGCGTCTTCTGCAATGGCAGCTTTAATAGAAATTGCGCAATGCTCAAAATTGAGCAAAGTTAGTGTTGTTGCAAGGTTGCAAAGCGATGGAAAAACTGTTAAAAGCGTTAGTAGATTTAACGATTTAGTAGATAAATATAAATTGGATTTTCCAAATAGCAGGAGAATAGAGCCAGAGAATTTTGAGATTAAAAACAAGCGCGATTACAAGCCTGTTTGCGGTATAGAATTCCCTGCGATTGAGCCTTTACAAATTGACGATTTACAAGATATAGAAGAATGTGATAAATCTCACATTCTAGAATCTATTTCTTCGTTGGATGCAATTGAAGCAATTGCAAACGCAGATATTGTTATAAGCACTGTTCCAGCTCATGTAGCAGACGGATTAGCGCTCGCTTTGTGTGAATATTGCAAGGAAAAGTCAATAAAACATTTAGGAGCTTTGCTAGACGTTGTTTACAGTCCTCGACCAAGCCAGATGCTTAAAGTTTGGAGAAAATACGGCATTGGTATTGGTGGAGAAGAAATGCTTTTGTATCAGGCATTAGATCAAGTAAAACTTATGACTTTTGAGTATAGGCATTCGAGTGATGATTCGAGCGATGATTCTTGTATAATCAAACATAAATCCATCAAGGCTACAGATTACGATTACATAAGAAGTTGCATGGAAAAAGCATTGCAGGAGGCATTATGAGCGATGAGAATAATCTAGAAATGCAATCTCATAATTCCGTTTTTAAGTTGCAATCAAATAATGCTTCTTTAAGTAGCCAAGATGCGCATGTTTCAAGCGATTTTGAAGTAATGCTTATTACGGGCATGAGTGGAGCTGGAAGATCGCATGCTGCAAATGCTTTGGAAGACATGGGTTGGTATGTTATTGATAATCTTCCTCCAAAGCTGCTGATTCCGCTTGTAGACATGATGACGTCTTCTGGCTCTAAAGTGCATAAGCTTGCAGCAGTTATTGATGTAAGATCGCGTGGATATTTTGACGATCTTTTTGCTGTTTTGGGCCATATAGATGATTTGGGCGTAAAAACTCGAATACTATTTTTAGACGCTTCCGATTCTGTGCTTATTAAGCGATATGAGTCTGTGCGCAGGCCGCATCCTTTGCAACGCGGCGGGAGACTTATTGATGGTATTTTAGAAGAGCGTGAGCTTTTAAGTCATCTTAAGGATTGCGCAGATATTATTATCGATACTTCTACTCTTAGTATTCATCAACTTTCAACTAAGCTTTACGAAGGCTTGCTTGGAAAAGGGTCTTCTACTGTATCTGTTCACATTTTTAGTTTTGGATTTAAGTATGGAATGCCTATGGATGCTGATTTTGTGGCAGATATGCGATTTTTGCCAAATCCATTTTGGGTTCCAGAACTTAGAGATTTAACAGGCAAAGATAAAGCTGTTAGCGATTATGTTCTTAAAAACCCAGCCGCAATGGAATTCTTAGATTCCTACGAGAAAGCTCTTCTTACAGCAATCGATGGTTTTGCAAAAGAAGATAAGCACTATGTAACTATTGCAATTGGATGCACAGGAGGCCAGCATAGGTCTGTAGCTATTAGCATAGAGCTTGCAAAACGATTAAAATCTAGAGGATTACAAGTTACAGTGTCTGCTAGAGAGATGAGATCTAGAGCATGATTTAACAAATAATGCATTTTCTCCTACGGTGTTATGTAATATAAAAAGCAATATTAAAAGGTAAAATGTCCAAGTCATTGGGTACTACAGAAAGCCGAGCATGTAGATGTTTTTAGCATCGTGCAATGGCATCTTGCAAGAATCCCAACGCATACTTTAAGAAGAACAAAATAGGAGGTTTCCCTTGGCTCTTCTTGACGACGTAAAGAACGAACTCGTCGCAAATAATAGTGACCAACCAGCGGTTATTATGGCTCAAGCTGCAGCGATGATGCGTTTTGCTGGAGGTTTAAGGCCAGTTAATAATCAAGCTGTAATTAGAGCACAGTTTGATTCGCAAAATGCAGCACAATGGCTCGTAGACGTTCTTGAGACTTATTTCCAGCGGGAGGCTAAGATTTCTCAAGCTTCTCGTCAAACGCCTACGGGTGTTGTTACTCGTTACGAGGTTCTTGTTGATCGAGGAGCCGCAGCTTTGGCATTGCAATCTGGTCTTCTGGATCGACGTATGCACATTGTTGCAGGCTTAGCTCCAGAAATTGTTAGCGGAAGCATTGCACAAATTAAAGCCGCGTGGAGGGGAGCGTTTATAGCTCACGGTGCTATATCGGATCCTGGAAAAGCTAGCTATCTAGAGATTGTTTGCCCAACTCACGAAGCTGCAACAGCTTTGCAAGCTATGGCTGCACGTTTGGGTGTGAGCGCAAAGGCTCGTAAAGTTAAAAGCTCCGAGCGCGTTACTTTGCGTGATTCAGACGCAATTGAGCGTATGCTTAATTTGATTGGCGCTCCAAGGTCTTCTAGAGAATGGACTGGCAAGCGTTCTGATGGCGAAGCAAGAGGAAAAGCTAATCGTTTAGCAAACTTCGATGATGCAAATATGCGCAGGAGTGCTAAGGCTGCTGCAGAAGCTTGCGAAAAGGTTCGTCACGCTTTCGACGTTCTTGGAGACGATATTCCAGAAAATCTTTTGATGGCAGGCAAGTTGCGACTTAAGCACAGTGATGCAAGCTTGGAAGAGCTTGGTCATTTGGCAGATCCTCCAATCACAAAAGATGCTGTTGCTGGTCGAATTCGTAGACTTTTGCAACTTTGCGCTAAAGTCGAAAAATCTAGAATGTAGAATTGACTCTAGAATTAACTTTTGTAGCTACTAACTTTGATTAAATGCCGTATACACAAAGTATGCGGCATTTTTGTATCGCGCGATTTTGTTGTTGATTTTTATGTAAATCTTTCTGTTGATTTTGTGCGTGCTTGTTGCGCATATGCGGTATAATCGTTTGTGGAATTTATAGACGTTTTAGCTTTGCTTTCGTCTTTTTTCTTGTTAAATTCGCCATCATGATTGGTTGAATCATGGTTTGGAAAGGATACCAATGAAGACACTTAAAGATTTGGGAGATTTGAGCGGCAAGCGCGTACTCGTTCGTGCCGATTTTAATGTTCCTCTTAAGGGCACGACTATCACAGACGACGGTCGTATTAAGGCTGCTTTGCCAACGATTAAAGCTTTGCGCGAGCAGGGCGCCAAGGTTATTTTAATGGCTCATCTTGGCCGTCCAAAGGGTCAAGTTGTTCCAGAACTTTCTTTGGCTCCAGTGGCAGCTCGCTTAGGTGAACTTCTTGGTGTAAATGTTGCTTTGGCTGCAGATACTTACGGCGAAGATGCTCAAGCTAAGGTTGCTGCAATGAACAATGGCGACGTTGTTTTGCTTGAAAACGTGCGCTTTAACGCCGAAGAAACCAGCAAGGATGCTTCTGAGCGCGCTGAATACGCTAAGAAGATTGCTGCTCTTGGAGAAGTTTTTGTTTCCGACGGTTTCGGTGTTGTTCACCGCGCCCAGGGTTCAAATTACGATGTTGNNCTTGCTTTCTAAGGCTGATCGCCTTGTTATTGGCGGTGGAATGGTGTTCACTTTCCTTAAGGCTTTGGGTCACGAAGTCGGTACTTCTTTGCTTGAGGAAGATCAGCTCGAGAAAGTTAAGGGATACATTGAAACCGCTAAGAAGAATGGCGTAGAGCTTGTTCTTCCAACCGATATTGTTGTGAACGCTGGCTTCCCAGCAGGAGACACTCCAGTTGCTCCAGAAGTTGTTCCAGCGGATGCTATTCCTGCAGATAAGATGGGCTTAGATATTGGCCCTGATTCTCAAAAGTTGTTCCACGATAAGATTGTTGATTCCAAGACTGTTGTTTGGAATGGACCAATGGGCGTGTTTGAGGTTCCAGAGTTTGCTGCTGGTACTCGTGCTGTGGCTCAGGGCTTGGTTGACGCCACTAAGAACGGTACTTTCACTATTGTTGGCGGTGGTGATTCCGCTTCTGCAGTTCGTAACCTTGGATTTGCGGAAGATGGCTTCTCTCACATCTCCACTGGTGGCGGCGCTTCTCTCGAGTTCTTGGAAGGTAAGACTCTTCCAGGCTTGAGCGTGCTTGAGTAAATAAATTTAAGATATTGTGCCGGCTTCGATTTTATGAATTCATTTTGTAAATCGAGGTCGGCATAATGTTAATTTTATCTTTATAACAATTCTTAAGGGTGATTATGGTTTGTAAAAGAAAACCGCTAGTTGCAGGTAATTGGAAAATGAATTTCAATCACCTTGAAGCCACTCATTTTATTCAAAAATTCTGGTGGATGCTTTGCGATTCTCACTTTGATTGCAAAAAATGCGATATTGCGCTTATGCCGTCGTTTACATCCTTAAGAAGCGTACAAGTTTTAGTTGAATCCAGTAATATTCCTATTCTTTATGGAGCACAAGCTGTTTCCGTTACAACTCAAGGCGCGTTTACTGGAGACGTTTCTGCAGATATGCTTGCAAGTCTTGGCTGCTCAATGGTGATTGTAGGCCATTCCGAGCGTAGAAAGTATCATCCAGAAGACGATGCGAATATTGTTGACCAAGTGCGCGCTGTTCTTGCAGCTGGAATGCAACCAATTTTATGCGTTGGCGAAAGCTTCGAGGAGCGCAAGCAAGGTATAGAGCTTGATTTTGCGGTTGGTCAAGTTCACGACGTTACTCGCGACTTAGACTCTAAGCAGGCAGCACGTTTGATTATTGCGTACGAACCAGTTTGGGCTATTGGAACTGGCATGGTTGCTACAGCTCAATCTGCTCAAGAGGCAGCTTTTGCGATTAGGGACGATTTGCGACGCACTTTTGACGATAATGTTGCAAATTCTGTGCGTATTCTTTATGGCGGATCTGTAACGTCTTCTAATGCGTCAAGCTTAATTAGTGAGCCAGATGTGGATGGATTCCTTATTGGAGGAGCGTCTTTAGAAGTTGAAGAGCTTGCTTCTATTGTTAAACTCGCGTCTTATAAAAATCGCGAATGATTTTAGCGCTTATTTAGTGAATGATTTAGCACTTATTTAGTTCTGATTCAACATATATTTAGCGCATAGGTCAATGGCTTTTACTATGCTTTACAGAGTACTCAAAAACAGGAGGTTACTTGTGTCCGCTGTGAAAATTGTTTTGCAAGTGTTGCTTGTGCTCACCAGCATTTTGTTAACATTGTTGATTTTGATGCACAAGGGCAAGGGCGGCGGCCTTTCCGATATGTTCGGCGGCGGTTTAACGAAGAACGCTGGTAGCTCTGGTGTTGCAGAAAAGAACTTGAATCGTTGGACTGTTATTATAGCTTTGATTTGGGTGGCTGTTATTGTTGCCTTGAATCTTATGACTAAGTTCTCACTTATCTAAGTATTCTTTTAAGCGCGTAATCGATTAGGTTATGCGCTTTTTATTTTATAAGCAGAGCAGGTGTACATTTTGCTATGCTTTTTAAGATGTTAGAAGATGTTAGACTAATTAAAATACATTAGGTTATTGTTATGCTTCATTTTTCTCCTTCTCTTGTGGTAGCAGATCTTGATGGAACTATGCTTCATGATGCTAATGCTTTTGAAAGCAGATATTTAAGCCAAGAAACTGTTAGCGCTTCTAAGCGTTTGAGTGAATGTGGAATTCCGCTTGCGATTATTACGGCCCGACCTGTTGGAAGTGCTTTTGATTTTATTCACGATTTGAATGCTCAAGTTTGCGCGTACCTTAATGGTGCTCTTATTGATTTTGACTGTGCTCACAGCACGATAGGTGAGCTTACTTCGCAAAGAAGCCTTGATACTCTTACGCGTTTTGGATTTGATTCTCAACATGCTTGTAGTGTGTGTTTGCGCTTGCTTAATGAGATTCCTACGCTTCGCATTGGCATTGTTATGAACGATGTTCGTTACACTAATTTTGATGTTCGTATGCTTTGGAACGAGCAGGATTTTGTTATTACCGATTTTTCTAATGTTCCGCGTGGCACAGCAGACAAGATTATTATTGTTCCTCGAGAGAGTGAGAAGGAAAAACTTCAGAGCATTCTTCCAACCGATTTTTCGCTACACATTAGCGAAGATGTTTTGTGGATGCTTACGAATCCTCTTGCAAACAAGGGGCATGCTTTGAACGTTATTTGCAATCGTTTGGGTGTAAAGCCTAGTCGCACAGTCGTTTTTGGAGACGATATTATAGATATCGACATGTTCCGCGCAGGGGGATACGGTGTAGCGGTAGCGAATAGTAATCCTCGGTTGCTTGCGATTGCAGATGAGGTTTGCGACTCCAACAACAACGATGGCGTTGCCAACTGGCTTAATTCAAATCTTTTTACTAGATTGTGAATAACCCACCTTTCGTTACTGGCGAAGTTGTGTGACGAATTCTTTCGTAGAGAGTCAAACGGAAAGCTTGGTGACATTATCAGTGAAGAGAAGAAATCTACCATTCAAGTCGGAACAGCTAAAGATCTCAATGTATAATACCCATTTTTCATTAGTGGTGATGCTGTACTTTCTTGTGATAAACCACTAGTTAATAATCGACCCATTTATATTCCAAATGAGATTGAACTTAAGGTGTTTAATAGAATTGGCTATGCCTGCTTATACGACTATATCGTCTAATCAACGCGAAAATAGAGCTTTGATAGCTCTCCGTGATTGGCTTTTACCTACTATGCTCATGAACGGGCAAGCGACAATCGAAGATTAGGCAGCTAAATTATCATTTCTCTATCCATTAATTTCTTCTCCTTAATCTATAAATTTCAATTAAAAAAGCGACTGAACTTATATTTCAATCGCTAAATGTCTTATATATTAAATTGTTTTAAGTGTGGCTTCTTATCCTTACCATTTTTACCTCCTAATTTTGAGTATAAAAAAAGACGATAGAGTTTTAACTGTCTATCGTCTAATACCTTTAATATGATATTTTTAAATCTTTTTTGACCAATATACTTTTAATAATTTAGAAAATATTATTTGTACAAATGCAACTATTATTAACGCTAAAAAGGCTTCATAACTTACATATGCTACAGCTAAAGAAACTATTACAATAACCATTGAGAATATAGGTATTATATTTGATCCTGACTTCATCTTTATTAATATCATTCTCTCATCTGTTTCTTTAGTATACATCTTCTCCAATATATCTCTATTTCTATATGCTCTACCAAGCATTGACATGTAGAATACAGATACAAGTTCAAGTCCAATAAAAAATCCTACTACATAATCTGTCACATCTTCTTTTAATGGAAATTTATATTTTAAGTAAAAATTTCCAATAATAACTGCGAGTAAGGCAACCATACATAATAAGACTAAAATACTAATTCTAAATCCTATTTCTTTTTTATATTTTTCTAATTTGTTCATATTAATCGTCCTCCTCTATGCTAAATATTTCTTCAATACTTGTATCAAAAAACTTAGCAATTTTAAAAGCCAACGGCAGTGATGCTATATATTTTCCAGTTTCAATGGAAGTTATGGTCTGTCTTGTAACTCCAACTTCATTTGCCAATTCTTCTTGAGTTATTTTATGCTGTTTTCTTAATCGAAAAATTGTATTTTTCATTTTCCTCCTTCAACAGCAAGTTAACTTTACATATAATGTATAGCTCGCTTTGCTTTTTTTGTCAAGCGTACTTTGCTTTTTATAATTTCTTAAACTAAAAAGACGACAGATTTTTTATTATCTATCGTTTATTGCTATATTCAATCCTATAATTAGTTTTTTATATTTTTATTTTTAATACCTTAGATTTTGAAGTTAATTTAGCTTTATCCCTATTTTTCAAAAAATCTTCACAATCAAACAAATTCTTTTTATCATAATCTTCAAGTAACTTGTAATTCTTGAACAGGAAGCAAAAGTCGTAAGAAGGATTTATAGAGAATATTTAGAAGGAGCAAGCCTTAGAGACATAGCGGAGGGTCTTGAAAAAGACGGTATTAAAAACGGTGCCGGGCATTTAAAATGGCACTTGTCTAATATTAAAACCATCTTGCAAAACGAAAAATATATTGGTGATGCTCTTTTACAAAAAACCATCACGACAGATTTTATTAACCATGTTCGTATAAAAAATGATGGAACAGAACCACAGTATTATGTAAAAGATAGCCACGCGTCTATTATTCCAAGAGATATTTTCTTTAAAGTTCAAGAAGAAATGGTAAGACGAGCCAACATGTTTAGTGGTGAGGAGAACAAAAAAAGGAGAGTTTATTCCAGTAAGTACGCTTTATCCAGCCTGTGTGTTTGTTCTAAATGCGGTGATGTTTACAGAAGAATTGCTTGGAATAACCGAGGGGTACGATCTATTGTTTGGCGTTGTTGTACCAGATGGGAAAATGGTCCTAGTGCTTGTGATGCTCCGACAGTAAAAGAGGAAGAACTGCAGTCTGCTACAGTGAAAGCCATAAACAAAATACTCACCG
>QWCU01004634.1_pt1 | contig 33288 bp, 21 predicted proteins | sample 1972601 | NCBI WGS metagenome assembly QWCU01 (sample SAMN09866700, study PRJNA288562) | Human vaginal metagenome isolate pre2_vaginal, whole genome shotgun...
CTCGAGCCAATTATGGCCGTGGAAGTTCGTACTCCAGAAGAGTACATGGGCGACGTTATGGGCGATTTGAACTCCCGTCGTGGAAACATTCAGTCTATGACCGACGCTACTGGCGTTAAGGTTATTGACGCTAAGGTTCCACTGAGCGAGATGTTCGGCTACATTGGTGATCTTCGTTCCAAGACTCAGGGACGTGCAATGTTCACCATGCAGATGGACTCTTACGCGGAAGTTCCAAAGGCCGTTTCGGACGAGATTATTAAAGCCCAGCGCGGCGAGTAAAAGCGCACGCTACTTCGGTGTTTTGTGTCCCTAGTCAACGCTAGAATTTCGTACGTTGACTGGGTTCTGGCACCGAAGTGGCACCTAACCCAGAAACCCAGTAAATATGTAGCTAGAGGCTTCACATAAGAGTGTGAAGCGAACTACGAGACGTCCAGGAGGACAAACACATGGCAAAGGAAAAGTACGAGCGTACTAAGCCGCATGTTAACATTGGTACCATTGGTCACGTTGATCACGGTAAGACTACCTTGACCGCGGCTATTTCTAAGGTGCTTCATGGCGAATATCCAGATCTGAACCCTCAGTATGACTTCGATCAGATCGACGCCGCTCCAGAAGAGAAGGAGCGCGGCATTACCATTAACATCGCCCACATCGAGTATCAGACGGATGCACGTCACTATGCTCACGTGGACGCCCCAGGCCACGCTGATTACGTTAAGAACATGATCACTGGTGCCGCTCAGATGGATGGCGCAATCCTCGTGGTTGCTGCTACCGACGGTCCAATGGCTCAGACCCGTGAACACGTCTTGCTTGCTAAGCAGGTCGGCGTTCCAAAAATTCTTGTTGCTTTGAACAAGTGCGATATGGTTGACGACGAAGAGCTTATCGATCTCGTTGAAGAAGAGGTCCGTGACCTCCTCGAAGAAAACGGCTTCGATCGCGATTGCCCAGTCATCCGTACTTCCGCTTACGGCGCTTTGCATGATGACGCTCCAGACCACGACAAGTGGGTAGAGACCGTCAAGGAACTCATGAAGGCTGTTGACGAGTACATCCCAACCCCAACTCACGATCTTGACAAGCCATTCTTGATGCCAATCGAAGATGTGTTCACCATCTCCGGTCGTGGTACCGTTGTTACTGGCCGTGTTGAGCGTGGTAAGCTCCCAATCAACACCCCAGTTGAGATTGTTGGTTTGCGCGATACTCAGACCACCACCGTCACCTCTATCGAGACCTTCCACAAGCAGATGGATGAGGCCGAGGCTGGCGATAACACTGGTCTTCTTCTTCGTGGTATCAACCGTACCGACGTTGAGCGTGGTCAGGTTGTGGCTGCTCCAGGTTCTGTGACACCACACACCAAGTTCGAAGGCGAAGTTTACGTCTTGACCAAGGACGAAGGTGGCCGTCACTCGCCATTCTTCTCCAACTACCGCCCACAGTTCTACTTCCGTACCACCGATGTTACTGGCGTTATCACCTTGCCAGACGGCATCGAAATGGTTCAGCCAGGCGATCACGCAACCTTCACTGTTGAGTTGATCCAGGCTATCGCAATGGAAGAGGGCTTGACCTTCGCAGTTCGTGAAGGTGGCCGTACCGTTGGCTCTGGTCGTGTGACCAAGATTCTTGCCTAGTATTTTCTGATTTTCTAATCTGAAAATATTTAGCTAATCTTTAAGAGACCCCGTAAGTTTTCTTGCGGGGTCTTTTTGTTTTCTGTGTTTTTCGTATTTTATTCATTTTTATGTAATTGTTCCAGATGGTTACTAAAATGGTAACAAGCGGCTTGTGGCCGATTTACGAGTTAACATTTATTTTTAAGTTGTTAAATAAGAAGGTTGAGTTTATGCCTGGGGTTATTGGCACGTTGGTTAATCGTATTAAAAGTGGTTTAACAGCTAAAATTTTTAAGCTGTTTGTTGCTTCGATTATTGCTGTTGGCATGCTTTTTGGCATAATGCCAGCTTATGCAGCTTTTGCGCAAAATACGCCTGGGGGGGGGGCTGGGGGGGGGCTGCATTAACTGAGCCTTCTGCATCTAGTACTGGTAGTGGTAGTGTAGCCAAGCCAAAGCCAGAAGACACAGAAAATCCAAACGATTTATTCGCGAATAATCCGAAACTTAAAGAAGCTCTTTATTATAGAGTAAAAGCAGATAGTGACGTTAATGTGCCTGATTCTATAGATAGATGGCATCCTACAGAATCAGATATGGCAAGAGTTAAAAAGTTAGATTTAGAAAATTGGAAAATTGATGATGTTAGATTTTTAAAGTATTTTCCAAATCTTGAAGATCTGAATTTGAGTGAGAATAATATAAGTGATATTTCTCAATTGCCTAGTCTAAACAATCTTAAAAAATTGGATTTGAGTCGTAATGAGATAAGTATTATTCCTGTGTTAAATGGTTTGACAAATCTTGAATCTTTGGACATAAGTACAAACAAAATTAGTAACGTAGATAATCTTGCTAATCTTTGTGCAGGCAAGCTTATAAATATTAAAGCTGAAAACAATAATATTACGAATATTGATAAAATTTATCCATATGCTCTTGCAAAAAATACAGCTTTTTATGCTGATTTTCATAAAGATAATTCTACCTTATATGAGAAAAACTATGATAGTCTGTATGATTTTTCTAACCAGCGCATTGAAAAAAATATAACTACTCAGCGGGCTAAAGATGGGTATAACTATAGTCAACTTTTGAAGTCAAGTATTAAAGATGAAGAATTTACATTTTCTTATAATTATGCTTATGCGGATAATACAATCGAGAGGAATAGACACTATACTCCTATTACAGATGAGTTAATTCGTATTAATAAAAATGATGGGGTTAAATTAATCGATTTTAATTTAAAGAAAAAAATGGGAATGGATATGTACAATGGAACCAGTGATGTTCATCATGGTCCAGACTTTAGATTTAATGGAAGGCTTCTTATACGTCAATATGTAATTAAACGTATAAATATAGAAGTTAATTTTGGTCAGTCAATTGATTTTAGGAATGCGCTAAAAAGTAGTGAATTATCAGGCTACAGTGGGAAAATAAGCGATTTAGGATTGGATTTTTGTGGATATAATCCCTGGGGAGGTTACGTCAATTTTAATGCGCCTGACAATCAGACAGCCTTTTTCCCTGGTAAACAAACTTTTGAATTTCCTGTATGTTACAAAAACGGTGAGATTAAGAATAATATAGAAGGCTACCATCCAGTTGATAATTTTACTTTTATTGTTAACGCTAAAACTATGGCTGAAACGTGGCCTGCTAAAAGCAGTGATGTGAAAATTGATGATATTGATTCGGCTAGCCAAAATCCGCCTGCTAAACAGCCAACTGTAGAGTCTATTAAAACGGACGTTAAAAATAAGATTGATAAACTGTTTGGAAAAGATGGTTCGCTTAAATATCCTGTGATTCCAGATAATCTGAAAATTCCTGCATGTTATTCGTGCGATCCTAATGAATCTGAAGATGGATGTTCAAATGTTGACCAAGATGAATGTGCTCCATACAACGGATTCGATCCTAATAACAATCCTAATTACTTCAACGATGATGGTGAAGAAGTCTCTGTGTTTAAGAATATTGGTGATTACTACTATGAAAATTGTTATGATGTAGATAATCCAGATGCTTGCACTCCAAAGTATTATTACAAGGCGCCTACGGTTACGGTAGGTAATTTTGAAATACCTACCGTAACTAGTGAAGATCAAACTGTTAAAGTTCCTGTTACAGTAAGTTATGTTGATGGGTCGCAGTGTAAGTTTGATGCAAGCTTTACTGTAAAGGCAAAACCGAATCCGACGCCAAAGCCTCAACCACACAATCCACCAACGCCTCAGCCTCAGCCGCAGCCAGGCCCTCAGCCAACACCAACGCCTGTGCCAACGCCAGATCCGCAGAATCCGCCAGTTGCGCCTGCACCTGCGCCAACTCCAGATCAGCCTGAAACCCCTTCGGGTCAATCACACATGACGGAACCAGAGATATTGCCTAAGCCGTATTTGAATATAGACGTAACGCCTGATTCAAACATAGGCACAACGCCTAATGCTGGTTCAGAAAATAGCAATACGCCTAATCCGTACCTTAATCAAAAGCAAGATGCTGCTAGAAATGATGTTGCTAGAAATGCTGAACCTTCTGCTACACCTACTAAAGGCAATAAAACTGGTGCTTTCGCGAATCTTAAATCGCATAAATCGCGTGGAACTATTCCAGCAACTGGCTCTGAGTCGTCTTTAATAGCGCTTGTTGCAATGCTTAGCATATTGCTTGGAGTTGTTGGTATTTGTAAATGCAAATTCAAGCAATATATTTTGTAAAAATAGGTGTGTGGGCGCAAGCCTGTAAGTATGCGTAAGCATGTAAATATGTGTAACACTGTAATTGTGTGTAACCCTGTAAATATGGGTGCATAAGTTTTATGCTTGAATCCCCGTATTTACAGGCATGATTCCCAAAGCAGGTAGGCAGTAGGAGATGTGCCTAAATACGAAAAAACCCAAGCCGCAAAGCTTGGGTTTTTGCTTGTGCCCCCTCAGGGATTCGAACCCTGGACACGCTGATTAAGAGTCAGCTGCTCTAGCCAACTGAGCTAAAGGGGCGTTGGCGTTTTCTTGAGCCGAGTAATAACTATACTCAGAATCGATTTATTTGCAAGTCACGGCGTGTCGTGTTTTGTTGTTAGTGCTATAAACACGTTTTAATTGCATATTTCATATCTCGGAAAAATTCCGATAAGAAGTTTAACTAAAGTAACGTATGTTGATGAATATAAGCAATATTTATAGAAAATAGTAACAAAAAACGAGTTTTCAATCTTTTTTGTGAACAATATGTTAATTTATAGTTGTATAACTAAAGCAATTCTGAAAAATTTTCTCTTTAGAANGAAAAATATTTCGTATAAGTATTTCATTGAAGGAGAGCGTATTTATGAAGTTCAAAAGAGCATCATATTTAACTCGCTTAGCTGCATTAGGAGTTGCTACAGCAACCCTTATTGCTCCATTTGGTGCAGCAAATGCTGCGGATACTAAGAATTCAGTTAGTAATAACAGTGCTTATGTAAATGATGCAAATGCATCTTCTATTAAAAAGCAGTTTAGAATGTATAAAAATAACTCTGTAAGCCATAAGCTTACTAGAGATGAGAATTTATACTTAGATTCAAATAAAGCTGCACTGCTTGAAAAATATGCTATAAAGAACAGTGCTAGCGTGCCCAATAAGCCTATTGCTGTTATTGTTACTCTACGCAAGCAGCCGAGTCGTCCTTCAGTTGTTTCGGAAAAATCAAATAAAGACGAGCAAAATCGTTTAATTGCTAAATGGCGTAAAAAGTACAATATGGGTGTTCGTCGTCAGCTTGGATATTTAATGAATTGCTTTGAAGCAACAATTCCAGCAAACCGTATGCAAGCTTTACGCCATGAGCCAGAAGTTAGATCTGTAGAAAAAGAGCGTTTATATTATCCGCTGGAAAATTTTGCTCGTGAGCTTCAGGGTCTTACGCAGGCTTTCCGAGAAAGTAATAAAAACTTAGATGGTACTGGCATGTTGGTTTCAATAATCGATACTGGAATTGATATTAACAGTAAAGATATGAAGCTGGATTCATCTGCTAAAAGTGCAAAAAAGTTAAATCCACAACCAGGATTTACAGATAAAGTTCCTGCAGGATTTAATTATGCAGATGAAACTAATGAAGTGAAAGATAATCATGCTGAACAGCATGGCATGCATGTTGCTGGAATTGTTGGAGCTAATGGAGATGAAGAAAACGCTCCTGCAGCTAGCAATCATCGTGTTAATGGCATAGCTCCTAATGCACAGCTGCTTGCTATGAAAGTGTTTTCTAACAACCCAGATATGCCTGGATGCCGTGATGCGGATGTTGTGGCAGCTATAGAAGATTCTGTTAAGCTTGGTGCCGACGTTATAAATATGTCTATTGGCTCCGATAATGGACTTGATTCTACTTCAAGTATTGCTGCGTTAGCGTTAATGAAGGCTAGAAAAGCTGGAGTGTTGCCTGTTGTTTCGGCTGGAAATTCTGGATTGAACTTCTCGAATTCTGGTGGATTAGATGATGTGTTTGGAAAATGGGATGATGGCACTTTGGGGTCCCCATCTTCTTTCCCAGATGCTTTTAGTGTTGCTTCTGTTGAAAATTCAAAAGTTACACAAACCAAAGCACAATGGTTTGTTAATAATGCATCTGCTACAAATTCTGATTCTAATGATTCTAAGAAAAATGATTTTCCTTATTCACTTTCTACAGGTGTAGCTGATGGAAGATCACATGAAATTGTTGATATTAACCTTGGCAAAAAAGATGACGTTAAAGACCTTGACCTAAAGGGTAAATATGCATTAGTTAAACGCGGAGATATTGCGTTTACAGAAAAGGTTAATAACGCAAAAGAAAAAGGTGCTGAAGGTGTTGTTGTATACAACGTAAAGGATGATCCTACTCAATTCCTAGATATGGCAGGCGTTGATAAGATTAAAGATGTTTTTGTAACATCAATACGCTATGAAGATGGTGAGGCAATCTATCAAGCAATCAAAAAGAATAATGGAAAAGTGGAAGTAACTTTCACCAATGATTTTGTTGCTATTGCTAACCCAGATTCGTTAAAGCCATCTAGATTTACGTCTTGGGGTCCAACTCCAGATCTTAATTTTAAGCCTCATATTTCTGGTATCGGTGGGAATGTGTGGTCTACGCAGAATGATAATAAATACAGAAGCATGTCTGGTACTTCCATGGCAGCTCCAAATATATCAGGTCTTTCTGCTTTGCTGATGGAAAATTACAAGAAGCGTTTTAAGGGCAAAGAACTTAAGTCTTCTGAATTAGTTGATCGCATTGAGCAAGTGTTGATGAATACAGCTAAGATTCTTACTCGCGATGATGGTAATAAAAAAGTTCCGTATGCTCCTAGACAAATTGGCGCTGGTTTAGCGCAGCTCGACAAAGCCATTAAGACGGATGTTGTTGCAACTACTAAAGATAGTCGCAGTAATGAAAGTAAAGCATATGTTTCTCTTTATGAGTTAAAGCAGGGTGAACGCAAGTTTAATGTAACATTGCACAATTATGGTTCTGAGAATGTTAAATATAGCATACCGAATCAGGTTGTTGTAAACGAGACAAATAAACCTGGTGAAAAAACATCCACATTTGTGAATGATAAAGAAACATTAACTGCAGATAAGTCTTCCGTAACTGTAGAGGCTGGTAAAACAGTTGATATTACTTTCACATTGAATCCTCAATATGGGGAAAACCATTACATTGAAGGATGGGCTTGCTTAAAGTCTAAGACTAAAGGTCAGCCTGATTTGTCTGTTCCATATCTTGGTTTTGTTGGCAATTGGAATGCTGAGCAGATTTTGGTTAAACCTGGTGAAAAGTATAAGAATGCTGATAAACCAGATAAGCCTGTTAATCCTGCACAAAATCCTTCTCCTGCAGCTCCGAACCAGTCTGCCGATGAAAGTAATGGTGAAATTGATTCAACTACTGCCCTTATGTCTGATTCAGCAGACGGAAGTATGCAAGTTAAGATAAATGGATCTAAACGATTTATGTTCTCACCTAATGATGATGGCTGGTATGATTTAATCACACCATATGTGCCATTATTGCGTAGTGCGGCAGACATTCGCTACGAGATTATGGATGAAAATGCAAGCAAGGTATTACGAGTTTTAGGTGAAGACCACAATGTTTCTAGACCTACTTTGCCTTCTGCAGCAGATTCAATGGGTCATGAAGGCGTGAATGGTCGTTTTGATGGTAAGCGTTATGATCCGAAAATCGCGCAGTTTGTGCGGTTTGAGGATGGAAATTACGTGTATCGCATTCAAGCACGTTTGGGCAAAGGCTTCCAGTGGCAAAACTACGACATGAAGTTTGCTCTAGATACGCATGGTCCTAATGTGAATGTTTCCGACCGTGATTCTAATGGCGTTGTAACAATCACTTTAAGTGATAACTTAAGTGAAGATCCTGGTCTTCCAGTTATTCGCCGTGTTGGTGATGATGATGTGTTTAAGTATGATGATGCAACTGGTTGCACTTTAGATAAAGTACATCATAAGCGCGTGTGCAAAATAAATGTTGGTAACACAACGCCATTTATTTCTGTTGTTGCTAAAGACGCAGGAATGAATGGAACTCGTGTAGTTAAAGTGTTTGCTAATAAAGATCATAAAATCTTCATTTCTCGTCGAAAGGAAATGGACGGGAAGATGGTTGGAACATCTGTAGTGCATGACAATAAGTTAAATCTTGAAGGTTATGTTTCTGACGATGTTAAATCAATGAAAGTCTTAGCAAGTTATAAAAGATACGACGGAAAAATTGTTAACCAAACAGTTAAAGTGAATCTAAATAAAGCTCCGAAGTTTACCACTGATAATATAAAGATTGTTCGTGGTGAAAATACTGTAAAGGTGCTTGGATTCTCTGATGATAAATGCAAAACGCAAATAGCTAGCGAAGAGTTTACGTTAACATACAATCCAGAGCGTCCGCGTATTAGTGTTACTAATACGGATAGTGGCGATAGTGATGGAAGTTTGCCTGTTTTGAGTGATGGTAGTGTAACTGTAAAAGGCAAAGTAAAAGATAGTTCACAACCTAAGCAAAAGCTTGAGCTAACAATTCGTTACCAAGTGGATAAAGTGAAGCAAGCAGCTGGTTCTACTGATCCTGGTTCTTCTAATTCAAGCAGCGAATCTGCTGATGATGTAGATGACACTGAGACAAAAGAGGATCCAGTAACGATTAATTCGGATGGAACATTTGAAGTAACAGTAAAGCCTTCTGCTAAGGCGTATCAGGTTACTCTCTGCGCAAGTAATGGTCAGAATCTTAAAATTAAGTCTGTTAAGCTTCAAGGCCGTAACGAGCCGAACTTTATGGAAGTAAGCAATGGCGTGTTCTATCCAAGTAATGTAACTCCACTTGGAGCAAATATTTGGATGATTAATCCTATTACTGCAGGACCAAGCTTAGACTCCTTTACTTTGCAAGGTACTGTTGGTCCAGATATAAAGAGTGTAGAATTTACTCCTTCTACGCGTCTTAATAACGATGGCAAGTATATGTTAGAGTCAGCTATTGCTGCAAAGATAGACAGTCAAGCGCATAGTTTCTCTATTGATTTGCCAATGCATACTGGAATTAATGATTTTCGCGCTGTTGTAAAAACTGCTGATGGCAAGAACCTTATGGACTTTGCTGTTGCTTTCTTGTTTGATAAAGAAGCTCCAAAAGCTACTTTTGTTAATCCACAATTATATGGTCATACATTGTTTACAAACAAAGATACCGTAAAGTTTAAGGGTAGTGCTCAAGATAATGCTTCTGGATATAGGCTTTCTATCAATCATTCTGTTGTTGCAGAGTTTACTTCTCTGGAAAATGGTGATGGCCAAGAAGCAAACAAAAAAGAATTTGAGCGTGATGTTGATGTAGAAGATGGAGATCATGTTTTTCTTGAGCTTGAAGACAAGGTTAATTCATCTGTTTATGGTTCCATTCCAGTTGTTGTTGATAAAACAAATCCAACTGTAGATGTAAGCATGAAAGACGATGAATCAGTAGAAGGCGACTATACGGTTACTATAAAGGCTAAAGATGCAAATCTTAAATCCGTAGCTGCATATGTTGACGACAAGCCAATCAGTGCTGTTTCTAATACGAATTTAGCTCCTCATCCTGTAGAGAGCACGTTGCTTTCGTTAACTCAAGGATATAGTTCCTATACTGAAGTAGATAAACCTGAAAAGGATCATTTGGAATTAAAGGCAGTCATTCATGCTAAAGATCTGGCAGAAGGTAATCATATTCTTCGCGTAGAAGCTATTGATTATGCTGGAAACTCAGCTGCTGGTGATAATCAGCGAACTTCCATTCCGTTTGTTAAAAAGAAGCATGCTGAACCAGTTAAGCCTGATCATTCTAAGCCAGATGTGCCTGGTCATAATGTGAATCCAAATGTTCCAAAGAAGCAAGAAATTCCTGCTCCTCCAGATGCAAACGCTCATGTTCCAGCAGCTCCTATGAGTGTTGTTGAATTAACAAAAGCTCTTAAGAGCAATCTTTTAGTTGGTAAATATGAAAACAATGTTGCTCGTGCAGGTGTCGAAAATCCTATGAAGCTTCTACTTAGACAAAATAGTTACATTATTGAGCAGCTTAAGAAGAATAAAGTTGTATATGCATATGCGTACATTTATTCTCTTCCTGTTTTGTTGCATGGCAAAGATGGTGCTAGCTACGTAAAGGTTGTTTTAGATGATAAAGGTCAGCCTCATTTTGATGCTGAGATTCCAGAAGGATATTCGGGTAAACATACAATTGTTCTTATTGATAACAGAGGATTACAAATTGCTTGGACTAATGTGTGGGTTACTCCAGCTAATGCAACTTCATTCGATGAGACTATTGCAGAATATAACTTGATACATTTTGAAAGTCATTCTGGATTTACTTTTGCGTCTAGTGATGAAGATTATGAATCTGCAAGTAATATTGCAGATAATAATGAGGTAAATGGTTCTGAGACTAACTCAGGAGCATATGCAGGTACTAATGGTAATGCTAATAGCAATGTTAATGGCAATAGTAAGAATGCTAATAATAATGCTAATTCTTCCTTAAGTAACTCATTGTCTTCTTCAAAGAACACTAATACAGAGGGAATGCTTTCAAAGTTTGGTGTGACTGGTGTTGGAATAGTATTCACACTGGCCACATTGGCTTTGTTGCTGCTAAGTGGCACTTTTGCACTTTTTGTTCGCAAAATGCGCATGTAAAGTGTTAGCTAGTTACCTTTAAGTCTAAATAGTTATATTCCCCATGTGTAACAGCATGGGGAATATTTGGTTAGTTCGCTTTATGTTTTGTATGCTCATTTGTTAAATTGGCGTGTTTGCATGTTTGTCCTTCTTAACAGTCAAGCTGTAAGCATGACATTAAGTATGGTGTTGCAAGAATTGCAAAATGAGCATCAAGGCTCAGAGTTGCAGCCTAAAGCGCAATCTAATCGCACGCTACCTTTGCGTGCAAGCGAAACAAGTGCAGAAAATCCTTGGCCAGTAAGCGTTATAAGCCAAAAGTTCCATGGTGCTGTAGAAAAGTGGCCTGCGGCTTGGGTAGAAGGTCAGATTGTTGAAATCAACATGAGAAGGTCTACGTCTGGCTACGTAACGCTTAGAGACAGCAACGAAGACGTTTCAATCTCCATAATGGGCTTTAGCAAGTTTGTTCAGCAAGCGAAAGATTTGCGGCAGGGCGATAGGGTAGTTGTTCACGGCAAGGCAGATATTTGGGTAAAAGCAACACGATTGAGCTTTGTTGCCGATGAAATTAGGCGTGTTGGTGCTGGCGACTTAAAAGCGCAAATAGACGAGTTGCGCAAAAAGCTTAAAGGCGAAGGCTTGTTCGACGCGGAAAATAAGGTGCCGCTGCCCGAGTTTCCAAAGTGCATTGGACTGGTGTGTGCGCCTCAAGCTCGAGCCGAGGGAGATGTTATTACAAACGTCAATTTGCGCTGGCCTGTAACGCGTTTTAAGGTGGTTCACGCGCATGTTCAGGGTGTGCAATGCCCAGCGGACGTTATTGCTGCCATTAAGCAGCTAGACGCAGACCCAGAGGTTGATGTGATTATTGTTGCGCGCGGCGGCGGTAGTTTTGAAGATTTGATTGGATTTTCGGACGAGGGCGTGGTTCGCGCTACGGCTGCTTGCGTAACTCCGATTGTTTCTGCGATTGGTCACGAAGACGATTGGACGCTGATTGATTTGGCGGCAGATATGCGAGCTTCTACGCCTACAGATGCAGCAAAGCGCGTTGTTCCAGATGTTAACGAGCAATGGCAGTTGATTGATAACGCCTTGCAACACGCGCGCATGAGGATTTCTGCGCGAGTTAGCAACGAGATTCAGCTTATTGAGGGATATGCGAATAGGCCAAGTATTACTCAGCCAACCACTATGTTGGAGCCGCACGAGTTGTTTGTTCAGCAAGCAATTGAACGCATGAGGCATGGTTTGGTGCGGTTTCTGGACGACGCTAGTTTAACTGTTGAAAAGGCACATGCCAGCATTACAGCTCTTAGCCCGCAATCAACGCTTAATCGCGGTTACGCGGTTGTGCAGATTAGCGGCGGAAAGGTGCTTGACGATTCTAGTCGTGTAAAAACTGGCGATGATATAACAGTTACTCTTAAAAGTGGCTTGATCACAGCTAATGTTACTTCTGTAGAAAAGTCGTAAAGTTATAAAGCTGTAAAGTCGTAAAATAAAAAAAGTTTTAAATAAAAATTAGAAAAGGATGATTATGAGTGACGAAACTACGCGCGCAAATGGTGCAAAAGTTGATGCGATTAGCACGCTTAGCAGCGAAGAGCGAGCTGCGATTGACGCAATGCCTTACGAAGAGGCGCGCGAAAAGCTTGTGCAAGCTGTTAAAGCGCTTGAGGCTGGCGGCTTGACTTTAGATCAGTCTATGCATCAATGGGAGCTTGGAGAGGCGTTAGCAAAGCGTGCGCAGGGCTTGCTTGCATCGGTTCGCGCTAAGTTGGACGCGGCTCAAGCGGAGCAGTCGGCTACAGCAGCAACTGCTGGAACGCAGTCGAATCTTGAATCGTGAATCTTGAGTGCGTTATAGCGCGTAAACCACGCCATGGTGTATAATTGCCATTTGTTGCTTTGCAAGAAGCGTGCGCATGTTTCGTTTTGCGTGTTGCGCGCTGCAATCAACTAAACTGCCTCGGTAGCTCAGTGGATAGAGCACCACTCTCCTAAAGTGGGTGTCGTCAGTTCGATTCTGATTCGGGGCACTTTTTGTGTATAGCTATATTTGGTTGTGTGCTGTATATAGTTTGTTTATTTTTTGACAAATATTAGTTTCTTTTGTAGAATAGATACGTGGTGAAGCCAGGCTGTGTCTGGTTCGCGAAGAGCCAATCAAGTGATTGATTGGCTCTTTGTGCATCTAATGGCGGGGGATTTGGTGGGAATGATGGTGATTTATAAGCCTTTTACTACTATCAAGCAGCAAATAAAATTGCTTAAGTCTAGAGGAGTAGTGTTTTCTGATGAGCTTAAAGCTATGGAAATACTTGAAAGAGAAGGCTACTATAGCGTTGTGAATGGGTATAAAAATCCATTTCTTGAATCAAAAAATTCGAATAAATATGTTCAAGGAACAAAGTTTGAACACATTTATTATCTTTTTAAATTTGATCACGAACTTCGTGGTATTATTTTTGCGGCTACAACTAGAACAGAAGCATTGTTAAGATCATCATGTTCATATTGTTTTAGCCAGATTCACGATAATGAAGTCAATGCTTACCTTAATGAAGCTAATTATGAAGATCCAAAGGAATCGCGCGGTTTAGTTAGAGCATTTAATCGAATTATAGAAAATAATACGTCAAATAATAAAAAATTAAATCTAGGGAAAGAATACATACGGCATTGTATCAATAATCACGATGGTCAGGTTCCATTATGGGTTTTATCTAATGACCTAACTTTCGGACAGATATTCTGGTTTTACAAAGTTCAAACTAGATGCATGAGAGGTTTGGTTGCTAGGGAATATACTGAACTTTATAATTCTTCACACTGTTCTCAAAAAGATATTACGTCAATAAAAATTGATTCTACTTATAGAAGAATTAAAGAGTTCAGAAATATTTGTGCGCATGATGAACGTTTGTATTGTGCTAGACCACATAGTTTCAATGCAACAGTTTTTCAGCTTATTAAAGATTTCGACTTATTCTTAGACACTAACTATTATCTAGAGTTTTTAGAGAAAATTGAGAAATTACTAAGTGCGCTTTGCGTTGAAGTGCCAAGTTGTTCCAAAAATGTTATTGAATGCATTGGAATGTCTAGTATTAATGAATTTTATGATTGGAAAAATAAAATTAAAGAAAATATTACCTTGAATAGTAACTTGCCTGTTCCCAACGAACCAACGCTTAAAGCTATGAATCACGCTAATCAAATTATAGATGGCAAAATTGCTGAAGATGGCATTGTTTTTAGTAATGCTAATGAAGCTAAAGCATTTTTGGATAATATGTCATGAAAATGTCATGAAAATTATTCGCGAGTCGCGAAATCCTTCCCAATGTTAGGGGATAGTGTTAGATTATTTCTAACTTAAGCGATGATCCGTTATCGGCGGGGAGTTTTCGGAAGAACGGCGAGGATTCGTAAGATTCTTGCTTATTAGAACCGACGGGGTTGGCCCGCATAGCCAAACACGAGAGGCTGCAAGAGTTGCATAAGCATTTTTGCAGCAAGCGAGGTGGTACCGCGGCAATAACTGTCGTCCTCGCAGGGAAATATTCACCCTGTTGAGCGAGGAGAGCACAGTGAGCGAATCCACTAGTCCAGCCGCAAACGCGTCCGAAAATACGTCTACAAATAACGTATATCCAAAGGCAAGTGTTTCTGTATCAACGCAAGAAAACGCTGGCGCGCAAGTTGCACCAAATCCTTCCTTCCCAAAGCTTGAAGAGTCCGTTCTTCAATATTGGGATGCAAATAACACTTTCCGCAAGTCAATCGAATACCGCCCGTCTGGCAAGGGTAGCCAAAACGAGTTCGTGTTCTTCGACGGCCCTCCATTCGCAAACGGTCTTCCTCACTACGGTCACCTTCTTACAGGTTATGCAAAAGACGTTGTTCCACGCTATCAAACCATGCGCGGCCGCAAAGTAAACCGCGTTTTTGGTTGGGATACTCACGGTCTTCCAGCAGAGTTGGAAGCGCAGAAGGAACTCGGCATTGAGTCGGTTGATCAAATCGAAAAAATGGGCATCGCAAAGTTCAATGATGCTTGCCGTGCCAGCGTTTTGAAGTACACAAATGAGTGGCAAAACTACGTGCATCGTCAGGCTCGCTGGGTTGATTTCGAGCGCGGCTACAAAACGCTAAACATTCCATACATGGAATCCGTAATGTGGGCATTTAAGCAGCTTTACGATAAGGGCTTGGCTTACAAGGGCTACCGCGTGCTTCCGTACTGCCCAAAGGATCAGACTCCTCTTAGCGCTCACGAGCTTCGCATGGATGCGGATGTTTATCAGAATCGCCAGGATACAACTGTTTCCGTCGCCGTTAAGCTTCGCGACGAAGACGACGCTTACGCAGTATTCTGGACCACCACTCCTTGGACAGTTCCAACAAACTTCGCAATCGTAGTTGGCGCAGACATTGACTACGTGGAAGTTCGTCCAACTGAAGGCAAATTCGCAGGCAAAAAGTTCTACATTGGCAAGCCTTTGCTTGGATCTTACACTAAGGAACTTGGCGAAAACTACGAGGTTGTGCGCGAGCTTAAGGGCGCTGAAATGGCTGGCTGGCGTTACTATCCAGTGTTCCCATACTTTGCAAGCGATTCTGCGCTCGCCGAAGGCGGCACTCCAGGCCCTAACGCTTTTACGATTTTTACAGCAGATTATGTAGACACTGCAGAAGGTACTGGCCTTGTTCACCAGGCTCCTTACGGCGAGGACGATATGAACACGCTTAACGCGCACGAGATTCGCAGCGTTGACGTGCTCGACGCAGGATGCAAGTTTACAAGTGATTGCCCAGATTACGAAGGCTTGTACGTTTTCGATGCCAACTTGCCAATTTTGCGCAACTTGCGTGCAGGAGACGGTCCGCTTGCTCAAATGCCAGAAGATCAGCGCGCGTTGCTGTTCCAAGAAAAAAGCTACGTGCACAGCTATCCTCATTGCTGGCGTTGCGCAACTCCGCTTATTTACAAGCCTGTTTCCAGCTGGTTTGTTTCTGTTACAAAGATTAAGAAGCGTTTGCTTGAGCTTAATCAGCAGATTAATTGGATTCCTGGAAATGTTAAGGATGGCCAGTTCGGTAAATGGCTTTCTAACGCTCGCGATTGGTCGATTAGCCGTAACCGCTTCTGGGGCTCGCCAATCCCAGTGTGGGTGAGTGACGATCCAAAGTATCCGCGCGTAGACGTGTATGGCTCTTTGGATGAGCTTAAGGCTGATTTTGGCGACTATCCTCGCGACGACGATGGCAATGTGAATATGCATCGCCCGTATATCGATCGCCTTACTCGACCAAACCCAGACGATCCTACTGGAAAGTCGCAAATGCACCGCATTACGGACGTTCTCGATTGCTGGTTTGAGTCTGGTTCTATGCCTTTTGCACAGTTCCATTATCCTTTTGAAAATAAGGACTTCTTCGAAGAGCACTTCCCATGCGATTACATTGTTGAATATATTGGTCAGACTCGCGGATGGTTCTACACGCTTCACATTATGGCTACGGCTCTCTTTGATCGCCCAGCTTTTAAGAACGTGATTTGCCACGGCATTGTGCTTGGTTCCGACGGCCAGAAGATGAGTAAGCATTTGCGCAACTACCCAGATGTTAATGGCGTTTTCAACGAGTACGGTTCGGACGCAATGCGATGGTTCCTTATGTCTTCGCCAATTTTGCGCGGTGGCAATTTGATTGTGACTGCAGACGGCATTAGGGATACTGTTCGTCAGGTTATGCTTCCAGTTTGGAGCTCTTACTACTTCTTCACTTTGTATGCTAACGCTGCAAACGGTGGCAAGGGCTACGATGCTCGCATGCTGCGCGCGGACGAGGTTGCAAGTCTTTGCAATATGGATCGCTACTTGCTTGCTCGCACGCGTTTGCTTGTTGAGCGCGTAGAAAAGTGCTTGAACGAGTTTGCGATTAGCGATGCTTGCGCTGCAGTTAGCGACTTTATTGACGTTCTTACTAACTGGTATATTCGCGGCAGCCGTGACCGATTCTGGAATGAAGACGAGACTGCTTTCAACACGCTTTACACTGTGTTGGAAGTGTTTATGCGCACGATTTCCCCTCTTGCTCCTATGGAAGCGGAGGCTGTGTGGCGTGGTCTTACTGGCGGCGAATCAGTGCATTTGGCTGATTGGCCTTATTTGGTTGAGCCGCAAATGCTTTCAGATGGCGAGAAGAACCCTAATGCTGGCGAAGTCACTGAGCTTGGTGCTGTTCTTGCTCACGACGATGCTTTGGTTGCTGCTATGGATAAGGTTCGCGAGGTTGTTTCTTCTACGCTTTCGTTGCGTAAGGCGGAGCAGTTGCGTGTGCGCCAGCCGTTAGCAAACTTGACGGTTGTTGCAGAAAATACGGCTGCTGTAGAGCCTTACGAGCAGGTTCTTGAGCGTGAGCTTAACGTTAAGAATGTTACATTCTGCACTTTGGAAGACGCAGGCGACCACGGTTTGAAGATTGTTCACGAGCTTAAGGTGAATGCGCGCGCAGCTGGTCCTCGTTTGGGTAAGCAGGTGCAATTTGCTATTAAGGCTTCGAAGAGTGGCGATTGGCGTGTTGACGGCTCTGGTGTTCCTGTTGTTAATACTCCAAACGGCGAAGTTGCGCTTGAACAAGGCGAATATGAGCTTGTAAATCGCGTTGAGTCTTCGGATGCTCAAGTGGCTGCAAATACTGCTTCTGCTGCAATGCCAACTGGTGGCTTTGTTATGCTAGATACTGCTTTGACTAGCGATTTGCTTGCGGAAGGCTACGCTCGCGATGCTATTCGCGCTGTTCAGGACGCGCGTAAAGAGAATGGCTTAGACATTAGCGATAGAATCGCTTTGACTTTGAGCGTGCCAGCTGTGGACGTTGCTAAAGTTAATCAGTTCCGTGATTTGATTTCCGAAGAGACTTTGGCTACAAGCTTAGAAGTTACAGAGGCTGATCCTAGTGCAACCGAGCTTAGCGTAAGTCTTAAGCGTGCGTAAAAGCTAAGTATTGTATAGTGTGCCTTCGCGTTATGTAGTTAGCGCGGAGGCAATTTTATTTTGGATATATAAGCAATTAGGCATTTATTTGTTTTGTGGCGTGCGTTTTGTTGGTCTTCGGATTTCGCCTAAGTGTAGGCGAAATCGGGGTCGCGCTTGCGTGGAAAGCGTATTAGCTTTCCACTTTGAGCAAGCGCTATCGCATCAATTTGCTTTTTCACGCTACGCTTCAAGTGAAAAAGCAAGGTGATGCGACACTCCGATTTCCATACCTTCCTATAGATTCGTTATAACAACAGTACAAATTTACTCATGTTTGTATTTGTCAGTTTTATAAGAAAACATGCAACACTTTGGGCATAAATTCGCCATTGCATTAGTGGGGACGCTCCATATGTGCGCAGCGCAGTGGGCATTGGTAAACTCGTGGTACTTAGCTACTAGGTTTATCTCTGCCACTGCTTGCGTTTCACTAAGAATTTCTACACGCGCAACCTTATTGACTCCGTTTTGTAAAGCTTATGTTTGTGCTAAAAAGTAACATAATAAGAGTCTATTAGGAGGTTTTTATGACTTCATGCGCTCCAATTGGTGTGTTTGACTCAGGGCTTGGTGGCATTTCTGTAGTTCGTCAACTTCACGCATCTATGCCTAATGAGCGCATTGTTTATTTTGGCGACTCTGCAAACGCGCCTTATGGCATAAAAACTCCTCAAGAAGTTCGAGATCTTAGTTTTAAGATTGTTGAGCATTTTGCAAGTCTTAATGTTAAAGCTGTTGTAATTGCTTGCAATACTGCCACTTCTGCTGCTGTAAAAGATTTGCGCGCACATTACAATATGCCGATTATTGGCATGGAGCCTGCTCTTAAGCTTGCTTGCGATTTGGGTGGTGGCAAGCCTCAGCGCGTAATCGTTGCAGCTACGCCTTTAACTCTTAGAGAACGCAAGTTTGCAGAACTTATGAATCGTTTTACGCAAAATCACAAGATTTTTTCTAGGCCTTGCCCCGATTTGGTAGAAATTGTGGAAAATGGCGATTTAGGCAATAAAAATATTGTTATGAGCGCTTTGCACAAGTATTTTGATTCTTACGATTTAACGAATATTGATTCAGTTGTTTTAGGATGCACTCATTTTGTGTTTTATAAAAGCTACTTCCGTGAGTTTTTGCCTGATTGCGTGAAGATTGTAGACGGCAATGATGGCACTATTCATCATCTTAAAAGCGTTTTAGAATCTAACGATTTGCTTGCGCCAATCGAAAATAGTGGAAGCGTTCTGCTTACTAACTCCGATTCAAGTAATCGTATTGCTAAGCTATCGCAATCGTTACTTAATGGTGATTTCTGATTGAAAATTAAATTGCGACTTATTACTTGCGACTTTACTTGCGACTTAAGCAAATATGGCATTGCCGTATTTGCCTAAAATAAGCAATACAAGAGCAAAAATCCAAAGCAAATCCACAATTAAATCGTAATTTAGTCGGTAGTAAGCGCTTAAAATCTTATTTTTTAATCCAATCTCTTGCACACTAAATGTTGCGTGTGTAAGTGACATAAATTGCAAAGTTGTGCAAAACATTAAAACAAGGCACCAGGGGCAAAGAATTTGTATAACAAACATTGATTGCGTAAACAGCCAATAAGCGTACACGAGTGCGCATAATCCACCAATCCAGCTAAAAGTTGCCAGCCATTTTGGAAGTTTTACTTTTGCTATTCCAACTACAGCAAGCGTTACGAAAACGCTTTCTGCTGCAATCCCAAAGAAAGCATTAGGGAAGCTTAGTTCTCCAAATCTTATGAATTCCGCTTGCCAAGATTGAGCCACTTTAGAGCATGAAACAACGGTGTTTACGTCGCATCCAAGCGCTTTATGCGGTGCGCGTGCAAGAGCTAAAGTTTCGGAAGAAAGTATTAGCGATGTTAAAAGTGCAATTGCGGATGAAATAAGCATAATCATGTAAACCCAAGCGGCAGAATGTCGCCAAGAATTCATGCGATTATTGTGGCTACCCATAAACACTCCTCAAAGCGCTAATGTATTTAGATATTGTTTAGACTTAAAAACGTTACATGCCACAGTTTACGATAATTATATGACTGTAATAGGTAGTAGTGCGAATAACGACTTTAATTTGGATTCTAAATCGCAAGATTTAGGATGGGATTTGCATTGTCATACTTTATATTCCGATGGCACTAAAACTCCAAAAGAATTAGTAGATGAAGCTAAAAATCTTGGCCTTAGTGGAGTTGCTATTAGCGATCACGATACTACTGCTGGTTGGCATGATTTTGAAGAAGCTGCTAAAAACGCTGATTTTCCAGTTATTTTTGGATCAGAGATAACATCTGTAGAGGGAAATATATCGGTTCACGTGCTTGCTTATAACTACAATCCAAACGACGAGTGCATTAATGAAATGTTTGCAACTACAAGAAAACGCCGATTGGAACGTACGCGCAAAATGGTTGACCTTATGTCGCACGACTTTCCGATTACTTGGCAAGATGTTCTTGCTCAAGCAGGACAAGGTGAGCTAACTACGATTGGTCGCCCGCATATTGCAGACGCTCTTGTTGCTGCAGGCGTTTTTGAAACAAGGTCGCAAGCTTTTGCAGGTCCTGTTGCTCCACGCGGCCCATACTACATTCCAACGCCATCTCCAAGTGTTGATGAAGTTATTAAAGTTATTAAACACGCTGGGGGAGTAAGCGTTATTGCGCATCCCGCGGATTATAGCAGGAATCTTGTTATTCTTTCGGACTCTCAAATAGAACACTATGCAAGCGTTGGCCTTAATGGACTAGAAGTATATCATCGTGGAAACTCTTTAACGCAAAGACAAAGACTATTGGAGTTAGCAAAAGACTTGAATTTGCTTGTTACTGGTGGCTCCGATTGGCATGGAAGTGGCAAGCCAAATAAAATCGGAGAAGAAACAACAAGTTGCAATGTTGTTTCTAAAATCCTAAATTACCAGATGAATTAAAATTGCGCTGTTAAAACGTTATAAACGTGTTAAGCGTTCTAGTAGTGTTCTAGTAGCGTTCTAGCAGCGTTAAAACGCGTTAAAACCAACGGTATGAGTTGGCGTATCTCCTATAATCGCATATGCAAAAGAGTCTGCCATAATAAAAATTTTTCGATTGTTTTTATCTGTAAGATTAATCGCCTTTTCGTCTTTAATAGCGTTTTCAATAATGTTTTGTATATCTTGCTCGCTTTGATCGCTTTCAAAGCTAATAGTGTCTTTTACGTGCTTAACGCCAATTGTTACCTTCATTTTTGTTCCTTAATTGTTTTCGCTGTTTTCGGTATTGTTTTCTAGTTTGTTTTTTGCGGCTTTAATAGCAAGTTCTGCATCTTTTAGCATTGGAATAATAATCGTTGCTGGCTTGTCTGAATCTTCAGTTTTATTGCCATTATTTTCATTATTGCCATCATCTTCATTATTCTTGCTATTGGTGTCATCACTATTTTCTGCATCAGCATTATTGCTACTGTTGGATTCGTTGTTTGAATTGTTATTTGCATCGTTAGATTTACTAACGCTGCTTATAACTTGCGTTTCTAAGCCGTCTGCAATAGTGGCGGTTTTAGTGGCAGCTTCAGTGGAATTAGTGTTGTCGTTTATAGTTATAGTTTGTTCGTATGTATTATCTTTATAGTCTTTTTGATCCTCTTGCTTGAGTGTTACAACAGTTTTTTCGTTAGTAGCATCTGAAGATATAGTATCGTCTTTAACAACATCATCTTTAATAGAATTATCTTTAACAATATCGTCTTTAACAATATCTCCTACAGTAAGAGAAGACGCTGGATTTGCGCTATTATTGTTTTGATTTGCGCTTGCTGCTCTAGAATTATTTATGCGAGTAAGCTCGTGAGCAAGACGTTCCACTTGCGCTTTAAATCGCATTATTCCAGTTGTATCTGCGCGTTGCAAAGCTTGAATAAAGTCTCCAACTTGCTCCATTTGCAACCAAAGATTTGCTCGAAGCATAATCATGCTGTCTAATCTAGACCCAAGTATTCTTCCATATGCACTTAGCAAAGCGTTTCTATGCTGCTCGTTAAGCTTTGCAAAAATCCACGCTAAATCGCGAGCAGGATCGTTGATTTGCATGCTTTGCCAATTGGTTACAGCTGTAATCGTGGAGCCAGAAAATAGAAAATCACCATCTTTGAATCCGCCGTGAACTGGGCAAGTGTCGAATGACCATAATCCATCAGTTTCTAAAACTCTAGACCAATTGTCTGTTATTTCTGTAGGAATATGGCCTGCTTGACGCAATCTTTTAATCCAAGACGTTAATTGCGTGCGAATTTGACCAGTAGTAAAGGAAGGATAATCGCTTTTAGTTAAAAATGACGGACTTAGTCTATGAATCGCGCCTATTGCCGTTCCAGCGTTTACGCAATCATCTGTTGTAAGAAGACTTAATTCTCTTGCATTTCCGTTTAGATGATTACAAATAAGTACTGTTGGATTGTTAAAATCAGCTTCTCCTATGGAGCCAAAATGTAATTCGCTTTGACTTTGATTATTAGTAGAATCTTGTTGATTTGCTTGGTTTTGCTGGTTAGTTTGATTTGCCTTATTTGAAAGCGACCCAGGAACAAACTTAAGCATTTCTTCGTGAGCAAATCCAAGAGCCGCGAGCCCCTTAGTTTTTTGCAATACCCATGCTGCTCGTGCTCTGTCGTGCAAACGTTTTTGACCTTTAGTGTTAGAGCTAACAAAAATGTCGTAAAGGCTGCCCGAAACGTCTTGAATAACAGCGTGAGATATGCCAGCAGCGGCATCGGTGGCGTTTGCCTGCTCGCTTTGGCGCGTTCCGGCGAATTGTACTTCTGGCATGACCGATGAGGCCAGCGCTACCAACTTGAATCTGCTTATCTGTGTCACAGTTCAACATTAATACAAAGCAACGAGATATAGCTAAATAGCCTTTAACCACATTAGCGTTTTATGCTTTTATTTTTCTTTAATTGTTGTAACAATAGAATTATGATTTCTACTCAAGAGTCTTTAGAAAGCAAAAAGCGCGAATCTAACGAAAATCATGGTAAAGATTATGCTCAATCTTTGCTAGAAGGTTTAGATGATTCTCAACGCAAAGCAGCAATGGCGTTACAGGGGCCAGTGCGCATTACTGCATGCGCTGGAGCAGGTAAGACTCGCACTATTACACGAAGAATCGCGTATGCGTGCGCAAAAGGAGAGTGGGACGAAAATCGCGTTTTAGCTGTTACTTTTTCTGTAAAAGCTGCTAAAGAAATGCAAAATCGCCTTAAAAAATTAGGCGTAAATAATGCAACTGTTGCAACTTTTCATTCCGCAGCTTTACAACATTTAAGACGAGTTTGGAATGACGTTTGCGAAGCTCCTTTTCCAAATATAATGGATGATCCAAAAAGCGTTACTGAGCAAGCATTAAGTCATTACACGGATTTTGCAGATATGACTTCTGCGCAAATAAGAGATATTGTTGCAGAAATCAACTGGGCAAAAGTTAGTCTTATTGCGCCAGATGATTACGCGCGAGCATATTCTTGCATTAGTCGAGATCTTCCTGCAGCTCTAGACGTTAATCAATTTGTTGAAGCATATAAAGCTTACGAGTTAGAAAAAAACACAAGGAATCTTATTGATTTTAACGATTTGCTACTTCTTGCATGCCATGTTTTGCGCGCTTTTCCTAAAGCATGTGAGAAAATACGTAGCAAAATCGGCTGGGTTACTGTTGACGAGTATCAGGATGTTTCTCCTCTTCAACATGAGCTTCTTAAATGTTGGCTTGGCAATAATCGAAATATTTGCGTTGTTGGAGATCCTGCGCAAACGATTTATTCTTTTGCAGGAGCAAGCAGCTACGATTTACTTGAATTTCCTAACGAGTTTGCGCCGCTTTGTGCAGACATTAATCTAAATACGGATTACAGATCTACGGAACGTATTGTAGGGCTTGCTAATCGTGTTCTTTCTAAGTCTGCTTTTAGATGTGATTATTTAAGACTTGTGTCAAAAAATAAGGGTGGCGCTCGCGTTACTAAAACTGTTTACAACACGGATCACGACGAAGCTGTTGATGTTGCTCAACGAATTTATAATGCTGTTAAATCAGGCAAAGCGTGCCCTACAGATTTTGCAATTCTAACTCGCACTAATGCTCAACAGAATATATTTTGCAAAACTTTGGGTGATTTAGGAATACATTTTTCTGTTAGAAAAGATGCTGGTTTGCAGATTGATGTTTTAGAAAACAATTTTGAAGATTCAAATGCTAGCGATTTGAGTGATTCAGAAAAATACGTCGAAAGTGGCGATGCAAAAGACATTGACTTTGCAAAAGAAAGCGAAAGCGAGCGCGAAAAAGTAGATTTAATCAAAAAATCTTTACTTCCTGTAACGATTTCTACGATTCATGCATCTAAAGGCTTGGAATTTAAGCACGTGTTTTTAATCGGCTGCAGCGAAGGCTTACTGCCATTTGGAAGCGTTAATAGAACTCAAGATGCAGACGAAGAAGAGCGCAGACTTATGTATGTTGCAATAACGCGCGCAGAAGCAACCTTGCACATATCTTATGCAATTTGCAAAGATTACGGCAACGGAATGCAAAGGTCTGTAAGCCACTTTTTAGAATAAATGCATTTTAGAATCAACGTATTTATGCAATTGTTCTAACGTAAATCGCTTATAAATTAGTTTGTGACTTTATTCGTTGCTTTTTTGTTGATCAGAATCTGTGCCAGAGTCTTCTTTAGAATCTTGGTTTGAGTCTTGCTCGTTGTTTTGGATGTTGGTGTTATTGTCGTTAGATGCCAATAATTTACTTAATTCGTCGTCCCAATTAACGTCTTTAAGTTTTTGCTCTAAATCGTCACTGTTCTTAAAATCTTCTAAATCAAGCATATTCTTGCTTAATTCTTCTAGATTAACGTTTGCTAAATTATTGCTATCTGTTTGTTCAGATTCTTTTTTAGTCGTGTTATCGCTGTTTTGACTACTATCGCTATTTTGACTATTCGTATTGTTTTGACTATTAGTGTTGTTTTCGTTGTTTTCGTTATTTTCATTTACTTTATTAGTATCGTCTTTATTATCTTCTTTATCTTTATTATCCTTATTATCTTCTTTATCTTCGCTAAAATCTGGTAATTCTGGCAAAAGATCTGGGTGGTTCCACATGGCATCGCGTTCCTCAATGCCTTTTTCGTTTGTAATCGCATCCCACATTGCAGCAGCTTCGCGCATTGCTCTAGGACGCAACTTTAATCCAGTTAAAGCTTGGAAAGTCATTTCGGAAGGACCGCCTGCAGCGCGTTCTCTCCTAGTCATCTCTCTAAGCTGCTCAATGTGTGGAATATGTGCCATTCCAGCACGCCAAATAACGCAATCAACCCAACCTTCACTAAGTGCAAGAAGTGTTTCTAATCCTTTTAATGCTTGTTTTTGACCTTCTGTATCGTTTCGAGCAATATTGCATAAGTCAACAGCTCCCGAAATAGACTCTGGGTTCATTCCTTCAATATCTCTAAGCTGTTCTTCCATAGCGCTTAAGTCGATAGAAATTCCAGCTGCATACTTTATTATTAGTGCTTCAAAACGAGGCATAAGCCAAGGTGCAGACGCAAACAATCGTGCGTGAGCAAGCTCTCGCAATGCTAGATAATTCATAACTTCGTTAATGTCTAATCCCCACTTTTTTGCGTAATCTATGCAATTGTAAGGAACAAGACCGCCTGCAGGGTTTTTAAGAAGTGAAATACCTTGATCAAAGCTTCCGCGAATCTCGTGAGATAAATTTCCAGCAGCATATCCTAATTGCATTGCAAAAGACGTGTTAGCAAGAAGGCTCATCATTTGTTCTGGCTTTTTTACGCCATCTGGCATAGGTATTGGCATAACGCCGTCGTATAGTCCTTCTACTTCTAAGTCTTGGTCTTCTCCAAATTTTTCGGCAATAACATCCGAAAAAGCGTTACTAACCGATTTGGCAACAGGATTTGCAAACTTAATCCACGAATCTATAGTTCCATTAACCCAGTCTTCTCTTGAAAGAACATCGGGGGTTCCAGATACTGGATTTAGATTGCAATTCGCGTCTAGCCATAAGTTTGCTTCACTTAGCGCTCTTCTTGTTGCATCTGCAACTTGTGCATTTACTGTACCGCCGTCTCCAGTTGCTTTTTGGCAAGCAAGCAATTGTGCAAGTCTTTTATTGATTGGACCTTCTTTAAGTGTTTCCGTCATCTCAAAAGGCGTGTTTAAGCCGCCATTGGCAAAGGCACTCATTAACGAATGAACTTCTTCTGGAGATGGAAGGCCTCCGTTTGAACATCTTGTAAGAATGTCATCGCGAACTTCAAAAGGAAGATTTTCAAAGTTAGACCAAGCTCTTTCTCCTTCTTCGGGGCCAAAGCAGCTAACAAGCCATTGGTGAATTTCTTCTTCGCTCATATTCAATCCTTATGAAGTTTGTACCTAAGTTAAATATATTTGCGTATATTTTATGTTTGTTTACATAGTTTTTAACTATACAGTTTTAACTACGTATAAAAGATTCTACTCGATACATGGTGATTTTTGCTAATAAATTAATAATGTGTATAACTTTTTCAAATTTTTTTCAAAAACCGCATCTTGTGAGGGTTTTTAGAGTGTAGGTTATGCACATTTACATATACTATTAATTTTATGCCTAATAAGATGCCTAATAAGATTACGTACGTGTTTAATAAAATCAATAGAAATATATTCGCTACTCTTAAAAATACTGTTGGGGATCTTATTGAATATTTTTCCGCTAAGTCATTTAGGTATTTTGTTGGGTTATTTATTGTAGTTATGTCGATTATCGCGCTTTTTCTACCAAGTGCATACGTTGTTGAAGAACCTGGGCCAACTCAAGATGTTCTAGGAAAGTCTTTTGGAAAATATGTGATTAATGTTAAAAATAGCGCTGTTAAGAATACTGACTATAAATCTTCGTCAAAAAGTGGAAAGCTTCTTTTAGTAACAGTAAATACGTCTGGAATACCAGGTTACGAGATTCCAAATATATATGCGATTGCATCTTGGTTTGATTCTAAAAAGCAAGTTTTACCTAGAGAAGTTCTTGTTCCAGTAAATCAAAACGCAAGCGATTATAAGAAAGAAACAAATAAGCAAATGGCTTCTTCGCAATCTTCTGCGCAAGTGTCGGCTTTGGATTATGCGAAGAAGCATCTTAATGTGAATGTAAAAAACGTAAAAATTAAGTTGCATATAGACGATATTGGTGGACCTTCTGCAGGCATGATGTACGCTTTGGGTATTTTGAACAAGCTTACAAACACAGATTTGGCTGGTGGGAAAATAATCGCTGGAACGGGAACCATTGATAACTCTGGGAAAGTTGGTCCAATTGGCGGTATTCGATTAAAGATGATATCTGCAAAAAGAGACGGAGCTAAATGGTTCTTAGCGCCAAACAGCAATTGCAATGAAGTTGTTGAAAGCGGAAAGTGGGCGATGAGGGACTCGAACCCCCGACATCCACCGTGTAAAGGTGGCGCTCTAGCCAGCTGAGCTAATCGCCCGCTTGAAACAAGATACAGTATGGTGTGTACTAGAACGTTGATTTGTGTTTTAGGCGTGTTTTGCGCATATATCATTTGCGTGTTTTGCGTGTTTTTTGTTTATGCGTCTTAACAATCGCGTAAAGTGTATTGAATACGAATCTGTTCAGGAGGTCTATTGTTTATGGCGAGTAAACCTGATACCGCGCGTAATTCTTCGGGTATTGAGCGTGTAGGTAAGCGCAAGAAGGGTTACAGCGTAGAGCAAGTTAATGATTTTCTTGAGCGTGCTCATTCTTTGTATGAATCTAGCGACATTAGTCTTACTCAAAAAGATATTCAAGACGTATCTTTCGATTTAGAAGATGAAGGATATGCTATTCCTCAAGTAGATGCTGCTCTTTCTAGATTAGAGCGTGCAGTTGTAGATAAGACTACGCAGTACGAGATTTCTAATCGCGGCAAGATTGTTTGGAAGGCACAAGCAGACGAAGAATATAGAGTTTTGCTTTCTCATTCCCAGCGCGATTATAAAATGCGCTTTGATTCCGCGCAATCGCGTAAGCCTTCTTACGATAAAAAACAAGTAGACAATGTTGTAAATAAGTCGCTAGATAAGATTGCTGTTCTTCTTGGATATAATCCAGTTTGGGGAAGCAGTTTAAGTGATTTAGACAAAATTGACGCAATGTTTGTTTCTAATGTTCTGTTTACTCAACGTTCTGGAAAACGAGGATATGACGAGCGTCAGGTGGACTATTATCTAAATGCTTGCGTTCGCTTATTAAGCAGACTTGAGTCTTATGATCGAGTTGCTAAGTATACAGACTTCGATTCTAGTGATTCTGTTGATTCTGCTAATTTTGGCGTTTCTGCTAAGTCTAATAATGATTTACAAGAAAATGTTGTTTCTAAAACATCTTCTGCGCCTAGTGTTGTTGAACCTAGTGTTGTTGCGCCTAGTGCTGTTGAACCTAAGGCAGCTCCAGCTCCCTCTCCATTAATGCCTCCAGCAATTCCTCCATCTATTCCTGTTGAGCATCATGCACAGAAGGCGATTTTTACTCCTCACTCTGCGAGTGTTGAAGCTAGTGACGATACAGACGACGAAATGTCGCAAGCGTCTACTGTTATGCCTCCAGCATTCCCTCCGTCTTATGCTCCTAATGCTGCTTCCAACAATTTTGCTACTAACAATAATGATTTTGGAAAAGTTAAAGATGCAGAAAAGAAGGAAGATAGCGCGAATGTTGTTAGTGCGAATGCTGATGGTGTAAATAATGCAAATGCTAACAATGCAAGTAATAACAATGTAAATGATTCTAAATCCATTGGAGATTTGAATCTTTCACTTCTTGCTTCGCCTAAGTTCGAGCCTTCGCAAAGTCTTAATTTAGATATTCCAGATCTTTCGTTCCCTGTTATGAACCATTTTGACACTTCGGTTGAAGATTCTTCTCGCGAAGCAAATAATGATTCAGATGATTTTGACGATACTGGTGAATCTAATTTTGGTGGATTTGTAAACCCAAATCATAATTAATAATCTATTTTTCACTTAGATTTAGGGATTATACAAGCTAAGAGTTATTGATTAATGCCGTTATATAACGATGAAGCTGTTGTTCTTAAGACTTTTCCTCTTGGGGAAGCTGATCGAGTTATTGTTATGCTCACTAAAAAGCATGGCAAGGTTCGAGCTGTTGCAAAAGGTGTAAGGCGGTTAAAATCTAGATTTGGTGGGCGCTTAGAGCCATTTATGCGTGTTAATGCACTTTTTGCAACTGGCAAAACTTTTGATGTTATTTCTCAAGCGGTTTTAGTTTCGCCTTATGCTGGTAGCATTTGTGCGGATTACAATCTGTATAGTTGCGCTAGCGTGATTGCAGAGATTGCGGACGATTTAGTCTCGTCTTGTTTGCAATATTCGGATTCTTGCTCACAATACAATCTTCTTATAGCTGCTTTGTCTGCTCTTTCTAAAAGTTTGCATAGTGCTGAATCAATCGCGCTTTCGTACGTTTTAAGAGCATTGCAATTAGCTGGATGGTCTCCTAGGTTAAATGAGTGCGTTATTTGTTCAACACGCAATGATTTAGACTATTTTTCGGCAGCTAGTGGTGGAGTTATGTGCTCTAAAGATCATGCTTTAGAGTCTATTAAGTGCAATGATCTAGCGCGTTTTCAAATGATTTCATTAATTAATGGCGATTGGCAAAATTTAGACGGAACAAGTATAGACGATTTAACATCTAAATGTGTTGAACAATGGTGTGAATATTGGTTAGAAAAGCCTATTAGATCTATGCGTTTAAGCGAAAAAAATTCTAATTCGCTGTATTTTGATTAGAGTTTCTATTATCTTAATGAGCGATTTTGTTAATTTTATGTTTGAATTTTATAAAATTTGTCCTCGCTGTCTGATGCAATATGAATGATATCAGGCACGGGTGCTCTTTTAAGAGCTGAGAAGATTACTGTCTAACCGTTTAACGTGAATCGGGTAATGCCGACGTACGGAGTTTTCTGCAGGGTCGCCTTTGTTTGATTGGTTAAAGATGAAAGGAGACCCTAATGGGTACATCTGTTGAAGAAGAGACCGTGCGTCCATCCTTGCGTTGGAACGTAGCCGATGTTACGCTCACGGTTGTTATTGCTGTAGCTTCTGGTATTATCTTCTGGGGCATCGGCTTGATTAGTGAGCCTATTTCTGCTGCTCTTAAGCTTATTCCAGTTCCAGGCGTTAGCGCATTGTACTATGGTTTGTTCTACTTCGCTGGTCCTTTAGCTGCTATTATGGTTCGCAAGCCAGGCGCTGCACTATTCGGCGAGTTTATTGCTGCAATGGTTGAGTTGACTGTTGGTAGCCACTGGGGCGGTATTGGTACCGTTCTTCCTGGTTTTGTTCAGGGCTTGTTCGCTGAGTTTGCATTCTTGTTTGTTATGTATCGCAAGTGGAACGTTGGTTTGACTGCACTTTCTGGCGCGTTAGCTGGTTTGGGTGGAATCGTTTCAACCTATCCGTTCTACTACGCAGGTGTTCCAATCTTCGGCGCATTCATGATGATTCACACACTTTGCAGCATGATTTCTGGTGCTGTAATTGGTGGTGTAGTTATGTGGTACTTGTACAAGGGTATTGCTGCTACTGGCGCATTGAGCCGTTTTGCTTCTGGCAAAGAAGTACGCGCTTAAGTCTTAACTTTTGCTAGTAAGATTTGATTTGTGGGCGGGGAATTACCTCGCCCACTTTTGTAAAGTCGCAAATAAAAGTGGCAAATAAAGTCGCAAGTTAGCAGCGCGCAAAAGTCGCAAATAAAAGTCAAAATAAAATCACAAATCACTATAAAACAAAGGAGTTAATATGCTAAGAGTACGTCTTGAATATGTGCATCCATGGACGAATCACGCAGGTATGTATCTTGCAAGAAAGCGCGGATTATATGCACAATACGGATTAGATGTAGAGTTTACAAGCACAGATACAGAGCGCGGAGATGTTCCAGCATGCTTGGAGCGTGGAGAAGTAGACATAGCTCTTGTTCGCTTAAATCAGCTTTTGGCTCATCAAAACGGTGCAAACAAGCTAACGTCATTTGCTGTAATGAATCAATCGCAAATTGGTGGAATCATAACAAATAAAAACACGGGCATTACGCGATTTAAAGATCTAGAAGGAAAGCGCGTAGTGATCCCTATGGGTGTTAAGCGCTTATACACGGAGCTTCAGCAGGCGGTTGCTGCTGACGGCGGAGATTTTAGCAAGCTGATTACAATTGACCCAGGCCCATGGGAGCCAGACATTCGAGCCGTAGAGCGCGGAATGTGTGATGCGTTTATTAACGTAGCTTGGTGGGAGCCATACCAGGGGTCGCTTCCGTTTGATCAAGTTGTTGTTCTTCCATTCGATTCTATTGGCGTAGCTCCGCATCATTCTTACTATGTTTGCGCTCGCCAAGAGATGATTGAGCGAAATCCGCAATTAATACGTAACTTTGCAAGTGCAACAGTTAAGGGCTATGAACTTGCAGGAAAAGACCCGCAGGCTGGCGTTGATGCTTTGCAAAATGCGCTTTGCCACATTAGCCCGGAGGCTTTGCGCGCCTCGCTAGACGAAGTGATTCCGTCTTGGTACGACAAGAATGGTCGCTGGGGTACAGCAGACATGGCTTTGGTGGAAAACTACACTCGTTGGATGGGTGAAAATGGCCACTTAAGTGTGCCTCTTGATTGCGCGCTAAAGAGCCTAGAAAGCGGATGCGTAACAAACGAGTATTTGCCAGAATAGTCGTTAGTTTTGCAATAGTTAACTTTGCGATAGTTAGTTGTGCATAAGAAAAGTCGCAAGCAACCGTGCATAAGCTAGTTGGTGTCAAATAATCTGCGAAAAACAATGAACCTGTGGCAATAATTGGAGCGAATATGGAAAACGAAAGCAACGACCCTCAACTAGATATTGTTGCTCAAAGATGGGCAAATGTTGATTTAGATGAGGCAAATATTGTGTGTTCTCTTTTAGAGGATCCGCTAGAAGCTGATTGCGTTTTAAGCCATAGTTTGCGCCCGATGGCTGCAGGTTCATTGATTCGCGCGCATTACAAAGATGATTCGTCAAAGAAATCGCAAAATTTAGACGTTTATATTAAAAGATGCAGCACAAAAGTTAGGCAAGCAAGCACAATTAGGCCGTATCATCGTTTTGCTGAGCATCTTTTACAAAACAAAATAAGCACGCCAAAGTACTTGTATTTTAACAAAAATAGCGAGTTTTTAGGTTTAGAAAAGAATGCTTCTGGCGATACTTGTGACGATACTTCTGGCGATATTTACGTAGACGGCACTCTTCTTGTAATAGGCGATTGCGCTTACGAAGTGACTTTAAAAGCTAGCGGAGAAGATAGATACAAAGACGCGTACACTTGGGATCCGCCTAAAACGTGCGAAGAAGCCAAAAATCTTGGAGTAATGATGGCAAAGATCGCCTTAGCTTCGCAAAGTTTTGATGAGCCAAATCCTAAGGAAATCAACGCTTTTCAATCAAGATTTAGTCTTTGTGCAAGTGAAGATGTGCAAAATGCTGCAGAAGTTTGGTTAAAAAATAGACCCGATTTAGCAAAATTCTTAAAAGAGCAGAATCGTGATTTTGTAAAAGATTTAAGTGAATTTGCTCCAACATGCAAAAAAATTTACGATTTAGGGTACGCGAATCTAAAAAAGCAGTGGACTCATGGAGATCCGCATATATCTAATTTTATGTGGGAAGGTAGCGCTCCAAGTGCAGTGTTTGACTTTGGAATGGCGTATAAAAACACAGCAATCTACGATTTAGCAATGACTTTAGAACGCAACACAATTCAGTGGGTAGATATTGCGAATGGTAAAAAAGATTCATTTAGAACTGACTTAGTTAAGTCAATTTTGCAAGGATATGCTAGCGTTCGATCATTAACAGATGTTGAAAAAGAGCTGCTTCCGCTTGTTTTATCTGTAAGTCAAATCGAGCAATGCGTAGAATTTGTAGACTATTACTTAAAGTCAAATGGATCTTACGATTTTAAGATTTGGGGCTACGATACTGGATTCTTAGAGCATGCTAGATGGTACAAATCTTGCTTTGGGAAAAGATATTTGAATTATCTAACAGAAGTTTTGCAAAAAATATAGCGGACTTTTTTAGTGTGCTTTTTAGTGTGCTCTTTAGTCAATCTTTGCAAAACGCTTTAGCTATTCGTTCAATGGGGTTGTTAGATTTTAACTATGAGTTTTGAAAACGTTGACTACACTTCGTTAAATATTCCAGCAGCTCCATTTAGTGATACTAGCCGTGTGCCAGATTTCCCTA
>QWCU01000043.1_pt1 | contig 33068 bp, 29 predicted proteins | sample 1972601 | NCBI WGS metagenome assembly QWCU01 (sample SAMN09866700, study PRJNA288562) | Human vaginal metagenome isolate pre2_vaginal, whole genome shotgun...
TCTTGTTGTGCCTAAACGAATTGTGAATGACTCATTTCGTAAAAGCGAGTGCAAAGGTATAGAGTTTAGAACAAAACACCAAACTTTAACAAGAAAAAAATGAGAAAAAAGTTGGTTTTCTACCTCAAAATAGAAGAAAAGAGGAAATACACATTATATTATTATATATAGGCATAATAAAGAGGGAGGGATAGCTTTACAAAATAGCGAAAGACCTAAATAAGCTAATCCTGACCTAAACATTTCTCAAAAATAAAAAAAGAAAATAGATTTAGGCAAAAACCCTCATCTTAATAATAGTGGTAATGCCATATAATCCGATTTTTAAAATAAGAAATGCTCCAGAAGAAGAACCATCAAAATTCTCCATAATGGAATATATTTTTCCAAAGAGGAGGGTAAGTATTCAGATTTTATTACTACTTTTGCTGTGTCTTGAGTAACATTTACTTAATTGCTTTTGCAACACTAACCTAAGTAAAGTTATAGACATAACAAAATATTAAATTAATATCGCAACGAAGAGTTATATGGCAAAAAAAGATTTAGATGATATGATGGAGTTTATCTCTGATACCCCTATGTTTAACCAGAACTCCCTTGAACAGGAGGACTTAACGTGGATGTTTGGTAATCTGAAAAAAGATCAAATGTTGCGCGTCCTTTACACACAGACCCCTTTAAAGAAAGGAGAAATGGTTACTTATTGCTTTAAAATCCAGCTAAGAGGTATTACCAAGCCCCCTGTTTGGCGCAAAGTAGAAGTTCCATCGCAGTTTACTTTTGGAGCTTTCCATCTTATTATCCAAGCCGCTTTTGGCTGGTATAATTATCATCTTCATAAGTTTGCTTTATTACCATACGGATCACCCGATGAAATTTTCCATAAAACTCCCGACGACTGGAATGAACCTTGGAAAGATGAACGCAAGCTAACGTTAGGCGAACTTTTCGGAACTGGCGAAACGATCCAAAAGCTCTGCTATGTTTACGATTTTGGCGATGACTGGATACATGATATAAAAATAGAAAAGGTTATAGCAGAAAAGCGCAGCCATGCCATCTGCACAAAAGGCAAAGGAGCTTGTCCTCATGAAGATTGTGGAGGACCTTACGCATGGCAGGCTTTGAAAGCTATGGGCGTTGAACCCTATAAAGACTATGATGATGATTTCGACCCAACAGATATAGACCCAAACTACTTCGATTTAGATGAAGTAGCAGATGAGGTAGCTTCGATAAAGGCAAAAGATTTTGAGGATTTCTAGTTCTAGACTATGCTTAATAAGCATTACATTACCAGCATCAGGCATTGTATATTGTACAAGTCAATGTACAATGCCTGATGCTGGTTTAAGCAAATTTTAAAATTTATACCCTTGCCTGCTTACATCAAATTTGCAAATTACTGATATTCAATATAGCCAATTGCAGAATAGTTACTAAACGTGGACGTCTTTGTTAATTAATCATAAACGCATAAAATGTATACAACTACACATTTGCCACAAAACTCGCCATAAACTTAACATAGAAAATAGATTGATCATAATATACTTACAAAAACAGATTATATCTTGCGGAATACTAAAAATAATACTTTTTCTTTTAAACGAGTAGAATTTTATTTTTTATTATAAAGATTTGGAGGTATAAGAAATAATTCGCAATTTTGCTCATAATTATAACTTAAACAATATATACACGTTTATTATGGACGCACCTATCGAAGTTAAAAACTTAGATCATGTTGTTGTACATTTCTCGGGAGACTCGGGGGATGGTATGCAACTAGCTGGTAACATTTTTTCTACAGTTTCAGCCACTGTAGGTAATGATATTTCTACTTTTCCAGACTATCCTGCAGACATTCGCGCCCCGCAAGGCTCCCTAACAGGTGTTAGCGGTTTCCAAGTCCACATTGGAGCAGGTAAGGTTTATACCCCTGGCGATAAATGTGATGTCCTTGTAGCCATGAATGCTGCTGCACTAAAGATGCAGTATCACCACTGCAAGCCACAAAGTACCATTATTATAGATACCGATTCGTTTGGATCTCGCGACCTTAGGAAAGCCGATTTCTCAAGTGATGACTATCTAGGCGAAATGGGTATCGACCCCGATCGCGTTGTGGCATGCCCTATTACCACTATGGTCAAAGACTGTTTAGCCGACTCTGGTATGGACAACAAATCAATACTAAAGTGCCGCAATATGTTTGCACTCGGCTTGGTATGCTGGTTATTCAACAGAGAGCTAGCATTAGTTTTTGACTTTTTAAGAAAGAAATTTGCGAAAAAGCCGAACCTTGTAGACGCTAACATCAAGGTGGTACAAGCTGGTTACAACTATGGTAACAACGTTCACGCATCAGTTCCTAACACCTATCGTGTGGAAACCACTGAAAAGGTGCCAGGTCGTTATATGGATATTACTGGCAACAAAGCTACAGCCTATGGTCTAATAGCAGCCGCCGAGAAAGCTGGTTTGCGCCTCTTCCTAGGCTCCTACCCTATTACCCCTGCAACAGACATTCTTCACGAGCTGACTAAGCACAAGTCCTTAGGCGTAACAACCGTGCAGTGTGAGGACGAAATTGCTGGTTGTGCGAGTGCTATCGGTGCAGCTTTTGCTGGTGCTTTGGCTGTTACTTCTACCTCTGGACCAGGTATTTGTTTGAAAAGCGAAGCCATGAACTTGGCTGTTATTGATGAGCTTCCACTCGTTATTGTGGATGTTCAACGTGGTGGTCCCTCTACAGGTTTGCCTACAAAGAGTGAGCAAACTGATCTTCTTCAAGTACTTTACGGACGAAATGGTGAAAGCCCTATGCCTGTTATCGCTGCTACAAGTCCTACCGATTGTTTTGATGCTGCTTACAACGCATGTAAAATAGCTCTTGAGCACATGACCCCTGTTGTACTTCTTACCGATGCTTTTATTGCAAACGGATCAGCAGCATGGAAACTTCCTAACATCGATGATCTTCCTGACATTAAACCGCACTACGCTACTGACGCACAGAAGTATAAGTACTCTCCCTACAAACGCGACAACCAAACCTTAGCACGTTACTGGGCTATCCCTGGCACAGAAGGCTATGCTCACATTCTTGGAGGTTTGGAAAAGGACGGTGAGACTGGTACAATCTCTACCGACCCTGAAAATCACGATATGATGGACCACTTGCGCTGGGATAAAGTGGCTCGGATCCCAGTACCCGACCTAGAAGTTTTAGGCGACAAGGACGATGCTAGCCTACTAATAGTGGGCTTTGGTAGTACCTTTGGGCATCTTTACGCTACGATGAAAGAGTTGCGTGCAAGGGGGCGTAAGGTAGCTTTGGCTCAGTTTAAATATATCAACCCACTGCCCAAAAACACAGCAGAGATATTACATCGCTACCCTAAGGTCGTAATAGCCGAGCAAAACCTCGGTCAGCTTGCAGCCTTGTTGCGTATCCGCTTAAACAACTTTGTACCTTATCAGTATAACCAAGTAAAAGGACAACCTTTCGTTGTAAGAGAGCTTGTTAAGCAGTTTGATGAATTAATTACCGCACCACTACCTAAAGAAATAGGTGGTACATTCTATAATAAGATCTTACAATAAGAAGGAGGAAACAACAATGACTACATATACAGCACAAGATTATAAAAAGGGACTTGCTAGATGGTGTCCAGGATGTGGCGACCACTTCTTCTTAGCAAGCCTACAAAAGGCAATGGCAGAAATAGGGGTAGCTCCATACGAAACAGCCGTTATTTCAGGTATTGGATGCTCTAGCCGCTTGCCTTATTATGTAAACACATACGCCATGCAGACCATTCACGGTCGTGCAGCAGCAGTTGCTACAGGCGCAAAAGTTACCAATCCTAACCTTACCGTATGGCAAATTTCAGGTGATGGCGATGCGTTGGCTATAGGTGGTAACCACTTTATCCACGCTATGCGCCGTAACATCGACCTGAATATGATCCTTCTGAACAACCGTATCTATGGCTTGACCAAAGGACAGTATTCGCCTACCAGCCCTCGCGGCTTCGTATCTAAGTCGAGTCCTTTCGGTACTTGTGAAGATCCTTTCCGCCCTGCCGAGCTTTGTTTTGGTGCACGTGGCAAGTTTTTCGCACGTAGCGTGGCTAGCGACAACGCTGAAACAATGAAAATTCTTCAAGCAGCTTACAAGCATAAAGGTGCTGCCGTTTGTGAGATTTTGCAAAACTGCGTTATCTTCAACAATGGTTGCCACGATGCTGTTTACTCTTCAGAGGGTCGTAAGACCAATGCTATCTATGTTCGCCATGGCGAACCATTGGTATTTGGAGAAAACAACGAGTACGGATTAATGCAACAAGGTTTCGGACTAAAGGTCGTAAAGATTGGTGAAAATGGTGTTAAACTTGAGGACATCCTTATCCACGATGCCCATTGTATGGAAGACACCTTACAGCTAAAGCTCGCTATGATGAGCAACGAAGACGGTTTCCCTGTGGCATTGGGTGTAATCCGCGATGTAGAAGCTCCTACTTACGATGCTGCTGTGAATGCACAAATCGAGGAAGTAAAGGCGCAAAAGAAGTATCATAACTTCATGGAGCTACTCGAAACAAATGATATTTGGGAAGTAGAATAATATTCCATTGTTACCAAATTAATAAGTTGCGACCACCTTTCGTAAGCGAACGAAGGGTGGTCGCTTTTTATATTCTCAATAAAATATCGAACATCGGCATCAATCAGTACAAACTTTTTCGTCATTCTGCATCCGGTTAATGCCCATATCATCAAGCAACTGATAGTATTTAGCTTGTGATATTAATCCTTTATCATATAGTTCGCGCGCCTTAATATTATAATCGCCTACTAATTCTTTTTTTATTAGTAGGTAAATATAATTCTGTACTATACCCAAACTCTAATGCACTCTTGATAACGCTTATTTTTATCAAAAAAAATAGCGATATGATGTTAGTTGCAAAGAATATAATTATATTTGAAAAAAATATACTTATGAGCAAATCACAAATAAGTTATAATACCCCACGATTTTTCTTTAGTGCTTTCTTTTTATTGTTTGCTATCTCGCCCTTCTTTGAAGAAAATGATATGTACTATTACATCAATTTTTCACTATCAATGATATGTTTTGAAATTGCTGTTATTAGTGTTATTTTGTATTTGACAAAGAATAAAGAAGATTTCTTCAAAAATTTAACAAGTAAAAGTCCATTTATATACATTGATGTTATAATTTCCATTCTTGCACTTATAATTAGTTTTTGGCTGCATGCTTCTTATAAAGTTTGGATATTTTTCCTCATACTTAATACCTTTAATTTAATGGTATCGGTAGCAGGTAGCAAGCGTTCAAAAAAACATTAAATAAATTGCTTGTTTTTACTATTTAGTAATACTCATTTTACAAGCACTATTAAGAATATTATTTACAACCCACCCGACATAACGAAACAAAACACAAGGCTGTATACCGCTCATTAACAGAGCATTACAAAAAGGTAACCTTTTACGTTTAAAAAGGTTACCTTTTGCTTAGCAAACGATGACCTTTTGCGGGGCAAAAGGTCATGTATTGCGATGGGAAAGATTACGTCTAAGAATTGGACCGCAAATATTTTTTACATCACATCATAAAGTTTACTAAAAATTCGGGTTCAACAATCCCTACTTAATACTTAAACGATGACCCACCTAAAAACTCGCGAAGCAAAGATGTTGGAGGAAGATTTTTATTAGAAAGTGGTGAGAAATAGCGTAAGAACTTACGCAGGCGATAAGCTTCGGCATACTCTTCGCAGTTTTCAGGCACCTGCTCCAATATTTCAATAGCTTGCTGCTTGATTACAGCTAGTTCAAAAAGCATGGCAGTGTTAAACATCACATCGGCTTCTTCCTGATAAGGGAAAATCCATTTATTTTCGCCCGCCCGCACCGATGGCCAGCGGTGAATAGTGTCCTTAGCCGAACAACCACGATACTTATAATCGCGCACAATGCGACGAAGCAAGCGGTTATCGGTAGTAGGAATATAGTTGTGATCGTCGAGGAGAATAGTAGTGAGGGCAGAAGCATATATCTTAAACTTCTTTTCAGCAGGTATTTGCTGGGTAAGATGAGGGTTGAGCGCATGAATACCCTCCACGATGAGGATATTATGCTCTGACATCTTCAGCCGTTTACCACTCTTCTCGCTCACGCCCGTTTGGAAGTTATACTTAGGTAGCTCTACCTCTTCACCACGGAAAAGCGCATTAAACTGCTCATTGATGAGCGGAATATTAAGCGAATAAAGACTCTCATAGTCGAGTTCTCCTTTTTCATCCTTCGGTGTATCGGCACGATTAACGAAATAATCGTCTAACGAAATCTGAATAGGTTTTATCCCACAAGCTAGCAACTGCACCGAAAGACGTTTGCAGAAAGTGGTCTTTCCACTCGATGATGGTCCTGCAATAAGGACTACTCTCACCTTATCATTGGCTGCTATGGTGTCGGCTATCTGTGATATTTTCTTCTCTTGCAATGCTTCGCTCACATTTACCAAGTCGGTAGCCAATCCCTTTGACACTGCTTCATTAAAGTCGCCCACTGTGCTAATACCTAAGAGGTTTTGCCACTGGTGGTGTTCCTTAAATACTTCAAACATCTTATCTTGCTTGATGAGTTCGCCCAATTGCGAGGGATCTTTCACCGAAGGAATACGCAACAACACACCATCATAATATTGTTCCAGTCCAAAAAGGGTGAGCTGAGCCGTGTTGGTGAGCATAGAGCCATAGTAATAATCGGTGTAATCGTCAAGCACATAATACACAGTGTAAAGCGAACTAGAGTTTTTCAACAGTTTTACCTTAGCCTCATCGCCCAATTTGGCAAACATCTCAATAGCCTCCTCCGTAGTAGCCTCAAAACGCTGAAGCGGTAAATGGGCATCAATAATCTGCTGCATACGCTCTCTTATCTTATCGACATCAGCTTTGGTAACTTTATGTCCCAAACGAAGATTGCAGTAATAACCATTTGAAACAGGAATATCAATAACCACCTCACTACCCGAATAGAGATCGTGAACAGCCTTACATAGCACCATAAAGAGCGACCGCGTGTAAGTACGGATGCCTGAAGATGTGTAAAGATCCAAATATTCTATATCCTTATCATGATATACACGATAATGTAATCCTTCCACCTTATTATTTACCCTTGCGCTGACAGGTCCGTACTGGAGACCTAAATCAAGCTGTTTATAAATCTCAGCAAGCGTACTTCCGATAGGAGCATTTAGCACCTTCCCATTATTTTTACAACGAATTCTAATTGTCTGTCCCATAGTCTGTTTTTATTTTTAAAAGTTAGTGCAAACGAGCGAAATACGAAAGTTTACTTTCAAGTATTTCCGAGTGCAGCCTAACTTATGTAAAGTTAGTGCAAACGAGCGAAATACGAAAGTTTACTTTCAAGTATTTCCGAGTGCAGCCTAACTGATGTAAAGTTAATCAATTTAATTGAGAGAAATCTTTTTTTCGACAGAAAAATAACACTTAATATCTTTGTAACACGTGATATGTTTTTGTAAATTTGCATCAGAATATAGGAAAAATTAAGTTTTTCGAGACAACACTTTTATGAATACAAATCACTACATGCTCATATTCATGCAAGTACTAGGGTCGCTAGCACTACTTATGTATGGTATGAAAGCAATGAGCGAAGCCTTACAAAAGATGGCTGGCTCACAGTTGCGCCACATTCTTGGGGCTATGACTACCAACCGCTTCACAGGAATGCTCACAGGAACTTTCGTTACATGTGCTGTCCAATCATCATCAGCCACCACAGTGATGACAGTGAGCTTTGTAAATGCAGGACTTCTCACCCTTGCACAAGCCATCTCCGTTATTATGGGTGCCAACATAGGTACTACGCTGACAGCTTGGATTATGTCGTTAGGCTTTCGTGTTGATCTTACCATTGCCATTTATCCAGCCTTTTTCTTAGGCATCCTTCTTATTTTCAGTCAGCGAAGAAGATATGTTGGCGACTTCCTATTTGGTATTGCCTTTCTTTTCTTCTCCCTCGTACTCTTGAGCGATGCAGGAAACAAGCTCGACTTATCTCATAATTCTGCAGCCATACAGTTTTTCTCTTCTTTCGATACAAGCAGCCACAGCAATATATTATTGTTTTTACTCATAGGTACGGTTATTACTTGTGTTGTTCAGAGTTCTGCAGCCGTTATGGCTATAACTATTCTTCTTTGCTCTACAGGTGTACTGCCCATTTACTTCGGTATTGCCCTCGTTATGGGAGAGAATATAGGAACCACTGCAACCGCTAACATTGCAGCCTTAGGAGCAAACACACAAGCACGTAGAGCAGCGCTAGCCCATCTATTGTTCAACGTAATAGGCGTAACTTGGGTGATGTGCTTATTCTATCCATTCGTTGATTTAGTATGTGGTTTTGTGGGATATGATCCTACTAATGACACATTGACCATTGCCCAGCGTACAAGCATTCTTCCTATAGCACTTGCAGCATTTCATACCTGCTTTAACGTAACAAATACATTTATCCTCATTTGGTTTATACCACAACTTGAGAAGATAGTATGCCTATTCATCAAGAATAAGAATAAAAAAGAAGAGGACGATTTCCGTTTACGCTTCATCCAAGTAGGTATTATGAAAACTCCTGAATTATCTGTACTAGAGGCATCCAAAGAAATACAGTCCTTTGCAGAGCGTATTCACAGAATGTTTACTATGGTACGTGAGTTGCTATATACTAATGACGAGAGCAAATTTGATAAGCTGTATAAGCGAATAGAAAAGTATGAGCGCATATCTGACAACATGGAAGTAGAAATTGCAAAATATCTGGACCATGTAAGCGATGCCCACCTTAGTGATGAAACAAAGGAGAAGGTGCGCGATATGTTGCGTGAGATTAGTGAAATAGAAAGCATTGGCGACTCATGCTATAACCTAGCTCGTACCATAAATCGTAAACGTAGCTATAAAAATGAAAACTTTACCGATGAGCAACTGAGCCATATTGAGCAGATGTTTGAACTCACAGACAGTGCGCTTTCACAAATGGATAAACTGATTATAAAGCGTAAGGATAATGATCTTAATCGTGCTTTCATGATAGAAAACGAGATTAATAACTTCCGCAATCAGTTGCGCGATCAGAATATAACAGACATTAATAGCCGCAAATATACTTACGCCATCGGTACTATGTATATGGATATTATCCAAGAATGTGAAAAACTTGGCGACTATGCTATCAATGTAGTAGAAGCACGGATGCACGTTAAACAAGGAGCGTAAAGCACTAGTATAAAAATTGTTCTGTAGCTCACATCCTCATTAGTATATCGCTTTACATTATAATATTAGGAGAAAATAATGATGAGCAAAAGAAATTTTATATTGGCATTAGCCATATTAACTGTTATTATAGCCTTTGGATACAAAGGTAATAAGGCGATAATGGCTTATGAAGCTGACACTATAAGGACAGAGCGGGTGCATCAAACAACATCCGACTCTGTCTGTATGGGTGATGTAGAAATAGATTATCCCGTGGCGGGACCACAATGTCTGATGGACTCTTTGCGAGCAAATATTAATAGAGCGCTTTACGACTCATTCTATTACACAGAAGATAGTACACATATAGTTTGCTTTAAAGGCTCGCTTACCGATGCTAACAAGCTTGCAAAATTTTATAGCGAGGCTTATTACGACAATCTAAAGTCTCTCTGTGATTATAACGATTCGCGCACACTACAACTCGAACACAACGTTGGAATATTAAAGAAGTATGAAAATAAGCAGGTTATAACCTATCTTGTCGACTCCTATGGTTTCTTTGGTGGCGCACATGGTGCAGCTTCTTCACATGCTTTTATGCTTGACAAAGCGACGGGAAAGCAGTTGGGTTACATCATAGATACCACCCAAGTAGAGGGTATACAAGAGCTTTTAAAGCAAGGATTAACCCGTTATCTCACGCAAGAAGGTGATACTCTAGAAAGCGATGTGGTAGAGATATTATCGCTAGAAGATAACAACATAATACCCTTACCATCTGCTTCACCTTACTTTACCGCTAAGGGAATTACCTTTGTATATGGTCTGTATGAAATTGGTCCTTACGTCATTGGTATGCCAGAGTTTACGATTAGCTATAAGGATATTTATTGTTACTTGACAGATGAAGCTAAAAAGTTGGTAGATATGAAGAATTTAGATGGTAGATATGAAGAATTTAGATGGTAGATAGGTGGTATTTAAAGAAATAAATACTCACCCAATAATACCAAAAGCAGCGACCCTTTGTGATAAGAGTCGCTGCTTTGGGTATATAACTAGTCGATAAAAGGATCTTATTAAGCTATTGCCTCCTTAATTGATTGCACTATATAGGCTACATCGTCATCGGTTACTAATGGACCACTTGGCAAGCATAACCCACGATGAAAGAGATCAACGCTCACTCCATTGTCGTAAGCAGGGCATGAAGCATAAACAGGCTGCTTGTGCATAGGCTTCCAAAGTGGACGTGCCTCTATATTAGCTTTATCCAAAGCCACACGCATAGCTTCTACATTGTTATGAGGTTCACAGTCGGTATGAGCTGTTTCCGCAGTATGTACCACACCAGCAGCACCTCCAACAGCACCTGTAATAATGGTTTTATAAGCATTTTCCTCACCCTTTACCTTGAGGTTCTCATCTAAAAGAATAGTATTCAACCAAAAGTTTGAATCGTATTCAGTGCTTGGGTTGCCATGAAAAGTAATTCCTTCGATATCTTTGAAAGCTGCCTCGTATAGATGAGCAATATGGCGATGGTGCGCAATATGCTCGTCAAGTACCGTCATCTGTCCACGACCAATACCTGCACAAATATTACTCATACGATAATTAAAGCCAATGTGTACATGCTGATAATAAGGATAAGACTCACGAGCTTGTGTAGCATAATACATTACTTCTGTCTTAGCATCTTTATTTGGACATATCAAAGCACCACCACCAGAGGTAGTTATCATCTTATTACCATTAAAACTCATTACACCATACTCGCCAAAAGTGCCACACGCTTGCTCGTTATAACGTGAACCTAGCCCCTCGGCAGCATCTTCTATCAATGGTATATCATATTTCTTAGCAATAGCCACAATCTCATCGAGCTTTGCAGGCATACCATATAGATATACAACTATAATGGCTTTAGGCTTCTTACCTGTTTTCTCAATACGATCATTAATCGCTTTTTCTAATAAGATAGGATCCATATTCCAAGTATCTATCTCCGAATCGACAAACACAGGAGTTGCTCCTTGATAAGTAACAGGGTGAGATGAGGCACAAAATGTGAAACTTTGACAAATCACTTCATCACCAGTCTTTACACCAAGTGCTACCAATGCAAGATGAACAGCAGATGTTCCTGACGAAAGCGCTACAACCTCTTTTCCTTGCAATTCATCAAACTGCTCCTGCCAAAGTCCTTCCGAAGTAGTTGTATGCGCTTCAATACTTTTAGGATAACCCTCATCTGCATACGTTTTAGCAGTTGGTTTAGATGTAAAAAAACGCTTCAAATCGTCTTCAAAACCGTTAACATTAGGTCCCAATGGTACTACCCAATTTTGCTCAAAGGCTTCCTGAATATATTTCTGTTCATTGCCAGACATATGTGCTAAACACAACAATACTCTTTTATTCATAATATAACAAGTTCTTTAAAGATTTACAAAGGTAAAGATTATTATTAAAAAGTAAAAATTAAGAGCTGTAAATTAAGTAGTTAGTACCCACAAAAAGAAAAATATTCCTCTTATATCTAACGAATATAAATATTAGACAACTAGTTATTTAAGCACTACTTCACTATTATTATTCAACAATCTATACTTTTCATCGCCCACACAAACCCCTTTGCTGTACGTGTACCATTGTCTTGAAAATGGTTTCCAGCGTTCCATTCTAAGATTGTATCAACACCTTTTTGTTTGAATATTTCAGCAAGACGATAAACATCTAACTTGATCGTTTGCATGATCTTTGTCTTAGTATGATCTTCTGTATCACCCAAACTAAGGTAAATATGCGATACCTTTGGCTGATGCTGCTCCGCATAAGCTAGCCAATCTTTATACCATGCAGAAGGGGATGCCGACACTGTGGCAATAAAAACAGAAGGTTGATATGCCACCCAAAGTGCAAATAAGCCTGCTAAAGAATATCCACCAAGAACAAATTGCGTTGTATTTTGAAAAGAATAAGCTTCATTTAGAAAAGGAATAAGCTCGCGTTCTATATAAAACAAAGTAGCTGAAGCACCATTACCAAAAGGAATTTTACCAAAGACTGGCGGTGCTTGCCAAGGCGTAAGCTCCTCATTCCATCGCTTGATAGGCACAGCCACATGCAGAAACGACTGCGCTGTATGGGCAAGAAGATAAGCTATAAGCTTGTCAAGTTCCTCTATATCATGCCCATCCACAGGCTGAATAAGTACTATCGTAGCATTACAGCTTCCTTGAACAATGCAATCTCTGCCACCAATCGTTAGTATTTCCTTCACCATATAAACTTACGATTAAAAAGAAAAAGCGCACATAGCCTCACACAAATGGTATTAAAACGAAACTTTGTGTGAGACAATGCACGCATTATCTCTATTCTTCACAGCTAGCCAAGGGCTAACTATCTTATTAAATTTTCTCGCCGTAGCAAAGATCACCAGCGTCTCCGAAGCCCGGTACGATGTATTTATACTCATTTAGTCCCTCGTCAATAGCTGCACACCATATAGTAGTAGTGCTATCTGGGAAAGTCTTTTTAATATGAGCAATACCCTCTGGAGTAGCCAAAACGCAAGCCACATGTACATGTTTTGGAGTACCTTTGCTAAGAATAGCCTTATACCCTAGTTCCATAGAGCCACCTGTAGCCAACATAGGATCGGCAATAATTAATGTTTTTCCATTAATATCTGGGGTAGCCAAATACTCCACATGAATGCCCACTTCATGATGATCCTTATCCGTATATTCACGATAAGCGCTGACAAAAGCGTTGCCAGCGTGATCAAAAATATTAAGAAAACCATTATGAAAAGGAAGACCTGCACGGAAGATAGTCGCTAAAACAATCTTATCTGAAGGAACATTAACCTTAGCTACACCTAAAGGAGTTGTGATATCTTTTGCTTCGTAATGCAAAGTTTTCGAAATTTCAAAAGCTTCAAACTCTCCTATACGTACAACGTTGTTACGGAATAATAAACGATTTTTCTGATAATCCTTATCACGAATCTCTGCGAGATACTGATTAATAATGGAGTTGTTCTCCGAGAAATTAATAATTTCCATTCTTTCATTTAGGTGTTGAAGTGCCCACTTTCGTTAAGCAAATTACAAAATTTTGGCAAAAGTACTAATTTCCTTTCTATTTTGCAATACACAACTAGCAATTATAAACACCCGTGTAATAATTTTTAATTATTTAACCTACTTCTATCTCTCTTTGATAGAATTTATAAGCGTAATCTTTGGGCAAGTTTATTAAAAATGCTACCTTTGCGGTGTGTAAAAAATAACACACTTCGGAAACAACAGAATTTATTTTTCCAACTAAATACATTTTATAAAATGGCACAGTTTGATAAAAGCGTACTAGAAAAGTACGGTATTACAGGTACAACAGAAGTTGTTTACAATCCTTCGTACGAAACATTGTTCGAAGAAGAAACTAAGGCAAGCCTAGAAGGCTTTGAAAAGGGTCAGGAAACAGAACTTGGTGCAGTTAACGTTATGACAGGTGTTTACACTGGGCGTTCTCCTAAGGACAAGTTCATTGTTGATGATGCCAACTCTCGCAACACTGTATGGTGGACATCAGATGAATATAAGAATGACAACAAGAAGATGACTGAAGAGGCTTGGGCTGTTGTTAACGACCTAGCTAAGAAAGAACTTTCTAACAAGCGCCTATTCATCGTTGACGGTTTCTGTGGTGCAAACAAGGACACACGTATGAAGATCCGCTTCATCGTTGAAGTTGCTTGGCAAGCTCACTTCGTTACAAACATGTTCATCAAGCCAGTTAACGACGAAGAACTAGCTCAGGAGCCAGACTTCATCGTATATAACGCTTCAAAGGCTAAGGTTACAAACTTTGCTGAACTAGGTTTGAACTCTGAAACTTGCGTTGCTTTCAACGTAACAACTAAAGAGCAGGTTATCCTTAACACATGGTACGGTGGTGAAATGAAGAAGGGTATGTTCTCTATGATGAACTACTACTTGCCATTGAAGGGCATCGCTTCTATGCACTGCTCTGCTAATACCGACCTAAACGGTGAAAATACAGCTATCTTCTTCGGTCTTTCTGGTACAGGTAAGACTACATTGTCAACAGATCCTAAGCGTCTTTTAATCGGTGATGACGAACACGGATGGGACGACAATGGTGTATTCAACTTCGAAGGTGGTTGCTACGCTAAGGTTATCAACCTTGACAAAGAGTCTGAGCCAGACATCTACGCAGCTATCAAGCGCAACGCTCTTCTTGAGAACGTTACCGTTGCTGCTGACGGTAAGATCAACTTTGCTGATGGTAGCACAACTGAGAACACTCGTGTTTCTTATCCAATCAACCACATTGAGAATATCGTATTAAAGAAGCATTCAGTTTCTGCAGGTCCTGCTGCGAAGCAAGTTATCTTCCTTTCTGCTGACGCATTTGGTGTACTTCCTCCAGTATCTATCCTTAACGCTGAGCAGACTAAGTACTACTTCCTATCTGGTTTCACAGCTAAGCTAGCTGGTACAGAGCGTGGTATTACTGAGCCAACTCCTACTTTCTCTGCATGTTTCGGTCAGGCTTTCCTAGAGCTTCACCCAACTAAGTATGCTGAGGAATTGGTTAAGAAGATGGAGAAGAACGGTGCTAAGGCTTACTTGGTGAACACTGGTTGGAACGGTACTGGCAAGCGTATCTCTATTAAGGACACACGTGGTATCATCGACGGTATCTTGAGTGGTGCTATCAACGAAGCTCCTACAAAGACTATCCCATTCTTCAACTTCGTAGTTCCTACACAGCTTGAAGGTGTTGATACTAACATTCTTGACCCACGCGACACATACGCTGACGCAACACAGTGGGAAGAGAAGGCTAAAGATCTTGCTGGTCGTTTCCAGAAGAACTTCGTTAAGTACACAGGTAACGAGGCTGGTAAGGCTCTTGTTGCTGCTGGTCCACAACTTTAATCGCAAACAACTTCTGAATATTTTAGAAGTTAAGCATACAGAGGGAAGAAGGCTTCACGGTCTTTTTCCCTTTTTTTATTATACAACTAATTCTCCCAAATTACGTGCTAAGCCAGTATAAAATGGTCTTATGTAAGGTTATAGCCTAGGTAAAATCTAATAAAAAACTATCTTCCTCACTATAACCAATCACCTTTCTTGCGATAAAAGGTAACCTTTAATCTGATAAAAGCTTATCTTTGAAAAGTATTTTTAATTTATTTTTGCACTAAAATCAAATTAAAAATAAAACAAAAATAAATTATTTTTGCACACAAAAGTTTATGTTTTACTTATCGAAAGGTTATCTTTTACCAGCAAAAAGACAAACTTTTACTACTTCATTGAATATCTTTTACTTACCTTTGCATAAGCTAGGCGGCACTCGGCAATTTGAAAGTAAACTTTCATTGCACTAGCTTTGCATAAGCTAGGCGGCACTCGGCAATTTGAAAGTAAACTTTCATTGCACTCGCTGGCACTAGCTTTGCATAAGCTAGGCGGCACTCGGCAATTTGAAAATAAATTTTCATTGCGCTCGCTTGCACTAGCTTTGTTTTAAAATTTTAAAATAATGACAGTTTTAACATTTACGCTGATCTTGATCCTTGCTGCATTTCTTGCTGGATTATTAGGATCGCTCACTGGACTAGGTGGCGGAGTGGTAGTGATACCCGTACTCACCTTATGCTTCGGTATCGACTTCCACTATGCTATTGGCGCAGCCCTTATAGCCTCTATTGCAACCTCTTCAGGCTCGGCTAGTGCCTATGTGCGCGAAGGTATTACGAATATCCGACTAGGCATGTTCCTCGAAATTGCAACCACCATTGGGGCTGTATGTGGAGCGTTCATCGCTATTTGGATGCCTACAAATATCATTGCCGTTATTTTTGGTGTTGTAATGATTATGACAGCCGTCCTTCAGCAACGTCGCAAAGTGGATCACGAAAATGTTGTAGGAAGCACAATGGCTAAAAAGTTACAACTCTACGGTAGCTATCCCACCAAAGAGGGCATGAAGAGTTACCAGCTCACTAATGTAGCTGGTGGCTTCTCGATTATGCTTAGTGCAGGTGTGCTATCGGGACTATTAGGTATTGGTAGTGGCGTTTTGAAAGTATTAGCAATGGATGCTGCTATGAAAGTACCATTTAAGGTTAGCACCACCACTAGCAACTTTATGATTGGCGTTACAGCCGTTGCTTCGGCAGTGGTTTATCTTCAACGTGGATATATCGACCCAGGTATCGCCTTTCCTATTATCATTGGCGTGTTAGCAGGTTCGATGTCGGGGGCTCGATTGCTTAAACGTATGAATGTAAGCGTATTGAGAAAGATCTTCTCGGTAGCTATTGCCTTGGTGGCATTGAACATGATTTATAACGGAATAATGGGTAAATTCTAAGCACATGGAAGCAAACAATGAAAACAAGAAGATGCAGTTGCTCATCAGCTCTACACTTCGTATTGGTGTCATCACCGCATGCACCATCGCTCTAGTGAGTGGTATCTATTATTTAATCAGTCATGGTATGGATCCGATGCCTGACTATCAATCGTTTCATGGCGAAACAACAAGCCTCACCACACTATCGGGGATCTTCACGGGAATGCTTCACATGCAGGCAGAAAACTGGATCCAATTCGGTGTTATCGTGCTGATGCTCACCCCTATTTCGCGAATTGTCCTTTCCCTTTTCGACTTTGGTATTCAGCGAGATTGGCTCTATGTAGGCATCACAGCCATTGTACTATTCGTAATTGTAGCCAACTCTATAGGTGGGTTTTAGAAAATGACTAATACAAAATAATAATGCTTTATGCGCTTGTGCGTGTGGAGCATTATTTTTATTAAAGACTTCGGACATCATAGCACAGCCATAAATTATAGAAGAAGAATAACTATAATAAAAAGCATTACGATAGAAATACTGCACTACTAAACAACCTTAAAAAACAAATTTATTTCGCTTATTTTCATAATAAACCGCTAAAAGGCAGTGGTATATAAAGATTTCTAACTAAATTTGCAGCTAAATCATTTATTCGAATAAAGATGAAATACAAGATATTTACGCTTATCGCGTTAGCTGCAACTCTGTTTACAACAACATCATGCTTAAAAGATGATAGCCAAACAGACATTGCTACTTACGATGATACAGCGATCACAAGTTTTTCCTTAGGCGCAATTAAACAAGTTGTAGACACCATTGGGAAGAGTGGAAAAGATAGTACTTATACCAAAAAACTTATGGGTAGTAAGTGTAAATTTTATATTGATCAAGCCAATGCAAAAATTTATAACACCGACTCGCTGCCTTACGGCACAAAGACAAGTGCGGTATTGGCTAACATTAAGACTAAGAATGGTGGTGTAATTGCTATTAAATCGCTTACAAACGAAGCCTTTAAGCCATATTCCAACACCGACTCTATCGACTTTTCTAAGGATCGCCAGCTATACGTTTATGCAAACAGCGGAAAGGCATACCGCATCTATACCGTTACACTCAACGTAAAGAAGCAGAAAACGAACACTGCTATATGGACTAGCGTAGCCGATAATACTACCCTTGGCACACTCTCAGCTACTAAGGCAGCGAGCATTGGCGACAAGATTTTTGTAGCTGGTGTGAGTGGCAATGCTACTAAGTTGTTTGTTACAACCACCTCTGACGGCAAGACATGGACTACTGCTACCAAAACTTTCTCGGCTTCGGCTTATAAAAATCTTGTAGCACAAGGGGCTACCCTCTTCATTCTTGACAACAACCAAGTATTGAGTTCTATAGATGGTAACACATGGAGCGTAATGGGCCAAGATAATACTTTATCAAGTCTCTTTGCCACCTCATCAAGTCTTTATGCTGTAACAACCGATGGCAAGATAAAAGCATCGAGAGATAAAGGTAAGACTTGGACAGAAGAAACATTATCTGGCAGTGTGGCAAACCTCCCTACAGACAACATTAGCAGTGCTTTATTCACTACTAATTCGGGCAAAGACCTAAGCCGAGTGCTACTTGTTGGCACTAGTGCAAGCAATAAAGTAGTGGAATGGACACGCTTGGTAAACACAACAAACGCTAGTATTAGCTATAATTGGGCAACCATCGATGCAGTTTCATCTTACAGGCTTCCAGCATACAAGTGCCTCACCGTAGTCAACTATAACAACCTTCCACTAGCTTTAGGCTTAACCAGTGAGAACAAAATTGCCACCTTATTATTAAGTGGTGATCAAGGCATTACATGGAAGAGCAATAGCACATATACCGTTCCTCCTACAAAAGACACTGCAAACACGCTAGCAGCTACTGTGGACAAAGACGGTTATTTGTGGGTGATAAGTGGTAACAAGGTATGGAAAGGTTTGTTCAGATAAGGCTTTGTCTTACCCATATAAACACCATAATTATAGTAGAATACATTTTAGAAAAAGCATTAAAGCATATTCTTTTTTCAGTATGGAAAAAACTTTAGATATGACTCGCATCCCTGAACACATAGCCATTATCATGGACGGCAATGGCAGATGGGCACAAAAGCGCAACCTACCACGTACCGAAGGGCATAAGGCTGGGGTGGAAACTGTGCGCCGTATTACAAAGGCTTGTGGCGAACTGGGAGTGAAATATCTAACACTTTATACCTTCTCTACCGAAAACTGGAGCCGCCCTTCTGAAGAAGTATCTACCTTAATGGGGCTAGTACTCTCATCGCTTGAGGACGAAATCTTCATGAAGAACGATGCTCGACTTCAGGTTATTGGCGATATTGAGCGCCTTCCTAAGGAAGTACAGACAGCACTTCAGCAAACCATCAACAACACTAAGAATAACAAGAGCATCACGCTAGTAGTGGCACTAAGCTATTCTTCACGATGGGAAATTACAAAGGCAACACAAGATATTGCACTCGAATTACAACAACAAAACATTCAGCTCACTGCTGATAACATAAAAGAATACATTACAGAAGATACAATCTCAAAGCATCTTACTACTGCTTTTATGCCAGAACCCGACCTATTAATAAGAACTGGTGGAGAGCTGCGTATCTCTAACTATCTGCTTTGGCAAATAGCTTACTCAGAATTATACTTCTGTGATACCTTTTGGCCTGACTTCTCGGAGAAAGATCTACACCAAGCAATTGCCGACTATCAGCGCCGTCAGCGTCGATTTGGTAAGACAGGCAATCAAATAGAAAACGAAAACAAATAAGCAAATGCGATATAAATGAGGAATATAAATAAAATATTGATGCTTCTCGCCATAGCAAGTGGTGGTACATACACAGCTAATGCGCAAGAAAAAATCGTTAATCCCAATATTACTTATGCAGGTAATCCTGTTACCTATCGCCTTGCAGGCTTACGCGTTACGGGTGTAATAGGTTATGAGGATTATGTATTGACAGGTATTTCTGGTTTGGCTGTTGGACAAAAAATTGAAGTTCCGGGTACTGCCATATCAGATGCTGTAAAGCGATATTGGAAGCATGGACTCTTCTCAGATGTATCTATCAGTGCCGATTCTATCGTTGGTGAAGACATCTACCTTAACATTCATCTAAAAACTCGACCACGTGTTTCTACCATTAACTATAATGGCATCTCTAAAAAAGAGAAGGAAGACATGGAAAATAAGCTAGGACTATTGAAGGGAGGACAGATTACTCCTAACATGATCGACCGTGCAAAGGTGCTTGCTAAGAAATACTTTGAGGACAAAGGCTATAAAAATGCCGAAATAAATATTGTTCAGCGCGATGATAATAACAGCAAGAATCAAGTAACACTTGATGTTAATATCGACAAAAAGAAGAAAATGAAGGTTCATAAGATCTACATTGACGGCAATAAAGAACTTTCAGATAAAAAGCTAAAAGGTGGTTTGTTTAAGAAAGGAGCCTTCTCAAAAATCCATGAATCTGGCACTCTTGCTAGCTTCCTAAAGTCGAAGAAATATACACCAGAACGTTGGGAAGAGGATAAGAAAAACCTTATAGCAAAATATAATGAGTATGGTTATCGCGATGCTACCATCGTTAAAGATAGCGTGTGGAACGTTGATGATAGCCATGTTGACATCTATGTAAAGGTGGACGAAGGTAAAAAGTACTACATTCGTAACATTACTTGGGTGGGCAACACAGTATATACCACAGATCAATTGTCGCGCTTGCTCAATATGCACAAGGGTGATGTATATAACCAAAAGTACATGAACAAGCGTCTGTCTGAGGACGAAGATGCTGTGGGCAATGCTTATTGGAATAATGGTTATTTGTTTTATAACCTTCAACCTACCGAGGTAAACATTGATGGCGATAGCATTGACCTAGAGATGCGCATCTTTGAAGGACAACAAGCACACATCAACCGTGTTCGCATCAATGGTAACGACCGTTTGTATGAGAATGTAGTTCGCCGTGAAATGCGTACCAAACCAGGCGACCTCTTTTCTAAAGAGGCACTGACACGTACTGCTCGTGAATTGGCATCTATGGGACACTTCGACCCTGAACATGTTAATCCAGATGTGAAACCCAACTATGAGACGGGTACAGTAGACATCAATTGGAACTTGAAACAGAAGTCGAACGACCAAATTGAGCTATCACTTGGTTGGGGACAGACGGGTGTTATCGGTAAGGTTGGTTTAAAGTTAAACAACTTCTCTATGGCTAATCTCTTCCGCAAGAAGAGCGAACGCCGTGGAATTTTGCCTGTAGGCGATGGCGAAGTGTTGGCTTTGAGCGCACAAACCAACGGTACTTACTACCAGTCTTATAGCGTTAACTACTCTACAAACTGGTTTGGTGGCAAACGTCCTATTCAGTGCTCTGTGGGTGCATACTATAGCAAGCAGACCGATGTAAGTAGCAATTACTACAACAGTGCCTATATGAATAATTTCTATAACTATCAATATGGTTATGGTAATTACAACTATAATAGCTACGAAAACTACTACGACCCAAACAAGTCGATTAGATTGTTTGGTGTTAACGTGGGTTGGGGTAAACGCTTAACATGGCCCGACGACTACTTCACATTGTCGCTTCAGTTGGCATATCAGCGTTATATGTTAAAGAACTGGCGTTATTTCATCATGTCAAATGGTGCTGCCAACAACTTAAACGTAAATGTTTCATTAAACCGTTCATCAACAGATAACCAGCTCTTCCCACGTCGTGGCTCAGAGTTTACAGCCTCGCTCACCATTACTCCACCATGGAGCAAGTGGGATGGCAAGGACTATCGCAACTTGGCTAACGATCCAAAGGCGGCTACATACAGTGCAGAACAACAAGAGAAATACAAGTGGATAGAATATCACAAGTGGAAGTTCAAGGCTCGCACCTTTACCTCTTTAACAGGTGGTCAGAAGAACTTAGTGCTGATGACACGTGTAGAACTTGGTTTGTTGGGTAGTTACAATAAGTATAAGAAGAGTCCATTCGAAACCTACTATATGGGTGGTGATGGTATGAGTGGATACTCTACAGGTTATGCCGAAGAAACTATCGGACTACGCGGATACGAGAATGGCTCGCTAACCCCATACGGTGCTGAAGGCTATGCTTACAATCGCTTCACTCTTGAGCTACGTTATCCATTCCTCTTAGGCAATACTACAATCTATGGTCTTGGCTTTATCGAAGCAGGTAACGCATGGACTGATACAAGTAAGTTCAATCCTTTCGATATGAAGCGCTCTGCTGGTCTCGGTGTTCGTATCTTCTTACCTATGGTGGGTTTGATGGGTATTGACTGGGCATACGGCTTTGACAAGGTATATGGTCAGAAGGGCGGAAGCCAATTCCACTTCATCCTTGGACAAGAGTTCTAGCATTAACCAGAGAGTAAATAACTAGAGAGTAATCAAATAGAGAGAACAAATGAAGAAATTAATATTAATGTCTATGCTAGCCATCTTCTCGATGGTAGCTAGCGCACAGAATTTTGCACTTGTCGACATGGAGTATGTCCTAAACAACATCTCCAACTATACACAGGCTAACGAACAGTTAAGTCAGGTTAGTAAGAAGGTACAAGAGCAAATAGATGTGGTAAATAAAGAAGCTGCCAACCTTTACAAAGACTATCAGAGAGATATAGCGACCTTAACTCTCGACCAAAAGAAGAAGCGTCAAGATGCAATTATGGAAAAGGAAAAGAAGGCTGCTGATCTAAAGATGAAATACTTTGGACCCCAAGGCGAACTCGCAAAGAAGCGTGAAAAAATGATCACTCCTATACAAGAAGCTGTTTATGCTGCTATCAAGCTCATTTCTGAAAAACGTGGATACAGTATGGTCATCGACCGATCAAGCCAAACAGCAGGTATCATCTATGGATCGCCTACTATTGACATCAGCAACGAAGTACTACTAGTACTCAGTGGTGGTGCCAAATAATAATCAAGAAATTTTATAAACACTTTAAACAAAAAACGAAAATGAAAAAGTTATTATTGATGTTGATGCTATGCGCACCAATGACAATGTTTGCTCAGAAGTTTGGTCACCTCGATTCACAAGCGCTTTTACAGTCGCTTCCTGAGGCTACTGCTATCCAAAACAAACTTCAAGCAAAGGGTAAAGAATATCAGAAGCAAATAGAAGATATGCAAGCTGAACTACAGCGTCAGGCTGAAGCTTACGATAAAGCAAAAAGCACTATGAACGCAACAAAGCAAGCTGAAACCGAAAAGACCCTACAGGATCTATATAATAAGATCCAGCAAACTGCACAAGATAACCAGAAAGCTTTCAATGAAGAGCAGCAGAAGCAACTAGGTCCTGTGCTTGAGAAGGTTCGTAACGCCATCGCAGCAGTTGCAAAGACTGGTGGTTACACCTACATTATGGAAAAGGCAGCTGGTCAACCCATCTACATCAACGAAGCTATTAGCAAGGATGTAACAGCAGAGGTTAAGGCTCAGCTAGCTAAAATGAAGTAAATATAACATTGGGGTGTCTTTACCCCCATATAATTTCTAACCCTAGCGTCTAGCAAACAGGGTTTAAGGGTGAGGTCACCGCATGAATTTTAATTCTTGCGTTGACCTCTTTTTTTTATCACACGGCAGTTAATATCTATCCAGAAAAGAATGAAAAAGTTCTGTTTTACACTGTTACTCATAACATTACCACTCTTAGTGAATGCTCAAAACTTAAAGTTTGGCTACTTTAGCTACGACAAAGTGTTCCATGCTATGGCAAGCTATGCCACAGCATCAACCACATACGCTTCGATTAAAGCTAAGTACGATGCCGAAGTTAAACGTTCGGAAGACGACTTCAATCGTCGCTATGAAGACTTCCTTGAGGTGCAACATAATCTCAATCCCTCCATTCTGCGCAAGCGTCAAGCTGAAATAGAGGAATTATTACAGCGTAACCGCGCCTTCAAAATAGAAACAGAACGTCTCTTAAAGCAAGCCGAACAAGACACTTTTGCTCCTGTTCGCGACAAGCTTAACGCTACATTGCAAGAAATGGGACACGAGAGTGGTTACGCATTTATCCTTAATACGGATAACAACACCATGCCTTACGTTAACAATGCTGTAGGCGAGGACATCACAAACGCACTGATTACAGTGCTACAATAGTTGAGAATTGAGAATTGAGAATTGAGAATTCATATCAACTTATCAATGCTTATCAATGCTTATCAACACTCATTCCTTCACAAAATCACCCTCAAAAATATGCCCTTCTATCCCCAACAGCCAGGTTCTATTGGTGTATTCGACAGCGGTTATGGTGGCTTAACCATTCTTCATGGCATCCAACAAGTGTTACCTGAGTACGATTATATCTACTTAGGCGACAATGCACGTGCCCCATACGGCTCGCGATCGTTTGAAGTAGTGTATGAGTTTACACGCCAAGCAGTGCTAAAACTCTTTGAGATGGGCTGCCATTTGGTTATCCTTGGCTGCAACACAGCATCTGCAAAAGCACTTCGAACCATACAGCAAAACGACCTGCCCAAGCTAGCTCCCGACCGTCGTGTGCTAGGCGTTATCCGCCCCACAGCCGAGGTTATCGGCTCGCTCACTAGCTCAAGACACGTAGGCATCCTAGCTACAGAGGGTACTATACGCAGTCAAAGCTATAATATTGAAATCCAAAAACAATCGCCCGACATACAAGTAACAGGTCTTTCCTGCCCACTTTGGGTACCTATCATTGAGAACAATGAAGCCGATTCGCCAGGAGCCGACTACTTTGTAAAGAAGCGTATCGATCACATCATGCGCCTAGACCCACAAATCGACACCCTTATTCTTGGCTGTACCCACTACCCTATCCTCATGCCTAAGATTCTAAAATATGTCAATCGAGGCGTGAAGATTGTACCACAGGGCGAGTATGTAGCAGCATCTTTAAAAGATTACCTCCACCGCCATCCAGAGATGGATGAGCGATGCACCAAGCATAGTAGTACAAAATATTACACAACAGAAAGTCCTACCAAGTTTAAAGAGAATGCACGTATCTTTATGCCCGAAGAAATCAATGTAGAACGCATTACTTTAGAATAGCAAATCCATAGTCAGAACATGGCACAAGACAATAAAATATCGGTAGTGATCAACACCTATAACGCTGAGAAACACCTCCGAGAGGTGCTCGATAGCGTAAAAGATTTCGATGAAATCGTAATCTGTGATATGGAAAGTAAAGATAATACACTTGCCATAGCAAGAGAGTATAGGTGCAAGATTGTAACCTTTGAGAAGAAGAACTATACCATTGTAGAGCCTGCCCGCAACTTTGCTGTACAAAGTGCTACTCACTCATGGGTACTTGTTACTGATGCCGATGAACTTGTTACCCCTGAACTTCGACAATATCTCTACCAATATATCGCTACCCCCAACTGTCCTGAAGGACTCTTCATTCCACGTCGAAACCGTGATATGAACGTGTTGGATATGGGACGATTGCGCGATTTTCAGCTACGTTTCTTCCGTCGCGATAAAGTATATTGGCCGCCACTTATCCATTCTATCCCTGAAATAGAAGGAAAAACAACCAAACTCGTCGATAACGATAAAGCTGTTTTCAATCACCTCGATGAGAATTACTTACACGATAGAATGGAAAAACTCAACCGCTATTCCGACGAAGAACTTGACAAACGCGCTAACAAACAATACGGTTTGGGCGCACTAATATGGCGTCCCACTTGGCGTTTCTTTAAAGCATACGTCATGGATCAACAATATAAAAAGGGGCTTCCCGGTCTCATCTCTAGCTACCTTTCGGGGTTTTACCAATTCCTAATTGTAGCTAAAACAATAGAAAAACGAAAATACAAAACGAAATGAAGACAATAGATTTAAGTATCAAGATAGGCTTTTGCCAACTTGATGAGCTCTCAGAGCAAGATCAAAAACTCATCAATAGTGCTATCGCTGCCACAGCCAATAGCTATTCACCTTACAGCCATTTCGCCGTGGGTGCAGCCCTATTGCTCGCTGATGGTACAGAGGTACGTGGCGCAAACCAAGAGAATGCCGCCTTTCCCTCTGGACTGTGTGCCGAACGTTCGGCTATCTTTGCAGCACAATCGGTCCACCCCGACAAAGCCATCACCACTATAGCCATTGCGGCAAAGAATGGTTATGGCTTCACGCAAGACCCTATTGTGCCTTGTGGATCGTGCCGTCAGGTAATCCTTGAAATGGAAGACCGCTACAAACAACCTATCCGCATTCTCCTCTATGGCACGGATGGCATCTATGTCATCAACAATATTAAAGACATTTTACCCTTACAGTTTGTAGCCAACTCAATGAAATAACCCACTATGGAATATCTACCTAAAGACCCCGCAATACTCGTTAGCACCATCAATATGCTATTACGCGATGAAGAGTTCGACGAATTAGAACCACTTTGCTACTACTTCAACGAAGAGCCTAGCGACATCAAAGCGCGTCTCAAAACAGAAGGATACGTATATAGCGAAGCACAAAAACAGTTCCGCCCTATTGGGTATGATGAATAAAAACATATACAGATAAGTAGCTAAAGGTTAGCTTTTTACAGGCAAAAGCTAACCTTTTTTGTTGCAAAACATCAACTATTAAGAGCAAAAATAAATTAAAAACAGAATAAAAATAAATTAAAAACAGAATAAAAATAAATTAAAAACAAAGCAAAAGTAAATTATTTTTTAGAGCTAAAAATCACCTTTTTCTACAAGAAAGGTTAGCTTTTACAAGTCAAAAGGTTAAGCTTTGATACCATAAAGGCTATCTTTCATCAACCACTAAAATAATGAATATCTTTGCAATCATCACAATTATTTCATTACAAGAATAACTTTATTTGCACACTCCACCGATAATCGCTAACTTTGCCTATGATAGAACAGCCAAACATTCTTTACATTTGGCAAGCAGCTATCCACACAAAAATACATAGATATGATTTTATTAAGTTTTGATACAGAGGAGTTTGACGTACCTAAGGAGCATGGAGTACCCTTTACGCTTGCAGAAGGAATGGCGGTCTCTGTGGAGGGAACTACCAGAATACTCGATTGTTTGAAAGCAAACAACGTAAAAGCCACCTTCTTTTGTACGGGCAATTTTGCGGAACAAGCTCCAAAAATTATGCACCGCATTGTGGCAGAAGGACACGAAGTGGCGTGCCATGGGGTGGATCATTGGCAGCCTAAACCAGAAGATGTGTTCCTATCAAAAGAGATTGTAGAACGCATAGCAGGCGTTAAGGTATATGGCTATCGCCAGCCACGTATGTTTCCCGTATCCAATGCGAACTTAGAAAAGGCAGGCTATCTTTATAACTCATCGCTCAATCCTGCCTTTATCCCAGGGCGTTACATGCACCTTACCGATCCACGCACCTACTTTATGGAAGGAAAAGTATTACAGATCCCAGCTTCTGTTACTCCTATCATTCGCTTTCCACTTTTTTGGTTATCCTTACACAACTTGCCACAAGCACTTTATCACGCTATGGTGCGCCGCGTTTTACGTCATGATGGCTATTTCGTAACTTATTTCCACCCATGGGAATTTTACGATCTGAAAGAACATCCAGACTTTAAAATGCCTTATATCATTAAGAAGAATAGTGGCAGAGCGATGGTTAATCGTTTGGATAAACTTATTAAAATGCTAAAACTTAGAGGTGAAACGTTTGTTACTTACACCCATTTTACAGAACAAAAAAACAAGTAAAATCATGATAAAACTAGCCACCGTATCACCTTGTTACAACGAGGAAGAAGTTCTTATATCCTCTATTCATAAGCTAACAAACCTTTTTCAAGAGCTTATCCAAAAGGAGATTATTTCAAAAGATAGTTGTATAGTGCTTGTAAACGATGGGAGTAGCGACCGCACTTGGGAAATCATCAACGAAGAGCAACAACGTAATAAGTTTGTGCGTGGTATCAACCTAAGTTACAATGTAGGACATCAAAATGCTATTATGGCAGGTATGATGAAAGCAAAGGATTGGGCAGATGCAGTAATCACCATCGATGCAGATTTGCAAGACGACATTCAAGCTATTCCCAAGATGATATATGAGTTTACAGAAAACAAGTGTGAAGTAGTATATGGTGTTAAGACTTCACGTAAGGCAGACCCTGTACTAAAACGTATATCAGCACAAGCTTTTTATAAATTACAGCATAAGATGGGAGTAAATAGCGTGTTCAATCATGCTGATTTCCGGCTGATGAGTAAGAAAGCACTCAATATTTTAGCCCATTTCCATGAACGAAACCTTTATCTTCGGGCTTTAATTCCGATGTTACACTTACCTTCGGCAACTGTAGAAGATGTAATCAGAGAACGTGAAGCAGGGCAGTCAAAGTACACGCTACGCAAAATGCTCAATCTGGCACTAGATGGTATTACCTCGTTTTCTATAAAACCCATCTATTATATTCTTACTACTGGCTTAGCTTTTATCGCTATGAGCTTCATCATTGGCATTTATGTACTTCATGCTTTAATTATTGGTACAGCCTATCCCGGTTGGGCATCAATTATGATGAGTATATGGCTCATTGGTGGCTTGATGCTTCTTTCTATAGGTATTATTGGCATTTATATCGGTAAGATTTACACAGAGGTAAAGCAACGCCCCCTCTATGAAATAGAAGATATTGTGGGGGAAGAAAATTAAAGATTGAGAATTGCAAGTTGAGAACAGTATAGGCTAAACACTTTTCTCACTTCTCTCATACTTTACTGTGAGCATTTCATAACAAAGCCTCAACCAAACAATAAGGCAGGGCAAGGCTTTAAGGGCATATTGCTGAATAAGTCCGCGCTTAATGCAACGAGGATAAAGGTCGGACGAGCCAAAACCAGAGATCATAAACACAAATACGAGCAAGGCTATAGCCCACATTCCACGCTTCTCAGGACTGCTATACCACCAAATACTCACACCACATAGCGCAATAATATAAGAACTCGACTCGCTTCCTGTACTAAACAATACTACGAACAGCAATACCGAAGCAAGCAGAGCCTCACGAAATTTCACATACTTATATTGCTTAAAACGCAAATAAGGTAAGGCAAAAAGCACCAAAGCAGGAGCTATTATCCATAAGTCGGAATACGTATTGTTACCCGATATACGACGAACCAAACCCAAAGCTGATATGTTTTGAGCAATAGATCCTAGGTTTTCACCATTTTTTTCCACTAAACAAGTAAACCATGCTTGATATTGTTCCACCACGTATACTGGCGAACTGATAAGCATTGGGGCAACAAACATCACTACAGCCCAAAATAATAGTGAGAGGATAAACTTTCCTTTCTGCTTAGAGAAAAAGAAAAAGGCAAGCCCTACAATGCCATAAAGCTTCACAAAAGAGCCTAACATAATGAGGCAGGCAGCCCAAAAGTCGCGTTTATTCTCAATAAGATAAAACGAAGAGATAATGATTGCAGCAATGGCAATATTAAACTGCTGCATAAAAAGAGCTGTCGACAAGGTGTGAGCACAAAACCAATAAAGAAAGATTTGCTCCTTTTGCTTTAGATTGGAACGGCTCACGGATACAAAGAGTATCAGCGATAGTCCCACACACCAAAAGAACATACCTAGCCAATCGGGCATAATGGCAAAGGGAGCAATGATCAATGAGAAGAAAGGTCCATAATGATTGACATCGAAATACTCGTTAGGATAAGCCGCATAAAGCGAAGTACCATTAACAGTATGCCAATAAACACCACGAAATATCTCAAAGTTGTTATGCTGACGGGTAAACTTAAAAGCCCACGAGAGAATGCCAATAAGTGTCCAAAGACCTAAAAGCGTGCGCTTATCACGAAAAAAAGGATGCCTAAAGAATTGTTTTAGCGTTAACATAAGAGTGTATATAATTAATGATGGTTATCGTGGCATATCGCCATCTAACAGACGTCTGAACTTTTCTCCATTTACTTCCCATGTAAATTGCTTCTTATGTTCAGCTCTCCCCTGAGCAATGCGTTGCTGCAACGCTTTATCAGTCAATGCCTCATGCATAGCCTTCGCCAAAGCCTCAACATCGCCAACAGGGGTAAGGATGCCCGCTTTGCCGTCGTTGATGATTTCATGAGGACCAGTGGGGCAATCGGTAGCAACAATCATCTTATCTAACAACAACGACTCTATCATCGTAGTGGGTAGACCTTCATATTTTGAACTTTGCACAAAAAGCTGGCACTGGCTTATCCAAGGGTAAGGATTTGACATAAAACCAAGAAAATGTACGTAATTCTTGACACCTTGCTTCACGGCTTCATCTTGAAGTTGTTGTAGAGCATCTCCTTTTCCTATGATGTATAGTTCTTCATCATGACCATACTTTGAGCATAGAATAGCGTATGCCCTGATCAACGATGTTATATCCTTTGATCCTTCATCTAACCTTGATACACTTAACAAGAAAGGCTTCTCTATGCGCTTATCCTCCACAGGCATTTGCGCCTTTCTTTGTATTTGCTCCAAATCCATAGTGTTGTATATCATGGTTATGCGATCCTTAACATTAGGATAATATGTACAAGCCTCCTTGTACATATCTTTAGCTATAGTAATAATATGATCGTACACCTGAATTCTCTTTTTCATTTTAGCAACTACTTTTGGCTCTCTCTGTTGCTCTTGGCTTATAGACGAGTGGAAAAAGACTATCTTCTTAGCCTTGACCGACTTCAAAAATGAGGCTTGATCATGGCTAAAATCAATGATTACATCGTTGTTTCGATCCAACTTAGCCATACGATAGGTCTTTAATCCCCTACGAATGGGATTAATAAATATCTCGTCAAACAACTTTATCGGCTTAGGAAGGCGGTTCCTCCTTGACTGTTTAGCCCATACAAGAATAGGAGATTTCGCAAAGTAGACAATCTTCACCTCATTGGGTAAGTATTTTTTAAACACTTCTTGCTGACCTGTATATTCACCTATAACTAAAGTTATATCGTAGGTATCAAGCTGTACTAGGTAATTGAGATATTGGAGAAGCACTGTCTCTCTTCCACCATCCAAGAAGAAGCTGATAATAAATGCTATACGTTTTCTTGTCATAAGAATGTTTCAATAAGTTTACAAAAATATAATTAACCGCAAAAGTAGAAAAAATATCCGAGCCTCCCAAGCCCAATTAGAAGAATGCTTTCATAATATGAAAACTCCTCTAGAAGAGGTAATATGCTTCAATCGTATCTTAAATATTTTCCTAAAAATATTTAAGATACGATTGACTTTTTATAAAGTTTTTTCCCACAATATCGTTTCCTATTGATATTAAATTGCTTATTAAAAACACTTAATTGAGGATTATACCCTTCTGCTTTTATCTCCATTATATCCAAAATGGAATGTATCATATCATCTGTTACAAATGGACGATCTACACATTGCTTGATACGTTGTGCCAGTTTCGGGCGTTTAGAACGGAAACTTTTTGACATATAAACCAACATAGGGATTTCTATTATACGATTATTAATGCAAATTTCTCCATGACCTGCCACATTTTTATTTATTTCCATAACATCTTCTCCATGATCTGATGTATAAATAACAATAGCATCCCTATTTTCAAATCGCTTTATAATCTCATTCATAATACTATCATTATAACGGATAGCTGTGTCATAGTTAGCTCTTTCCTCTTTTGCTCTTTCAGATTCTCCCTGTTCTTCACTTACTGAATACGCTTTAAAGGTGTCGGGATAGCGACATCTATAACGTTGATGAGTTCCTAATAGATGTAAGACTATAAAATTTTTGACTTTTGGATGTGCCATCACCTTATCTAACAGTGGCAACAATGCAGCATCATAAGGTTCTACTATGGTCGCCTCTGAAGAATTACGAAGTTTTGTAAAAGCATACATATTACAACGTTCAGCATATACTCTACCATGATTTCCCCATTCTCCAGAAGACTCTTGATTTGACAGCCACATAGTATAATAACCTGCTGTTTTCAAAATACTAAATAAGTCTGTATATTCATACCATTTACCTCGTTCATGCTGTCTATAAAAAGTGAAAAGTTTTTCCATCACATGCAGAGTTTGCCCATTAGGGCTGATGACATCTGTAAATTTCAACAGATCTCCTTCAGCTTCTCGCTTACTCATATAAGGAGTGTTATTAAGATTATAGCCATAAATACCCATGTGATGACGTGATGTGGATTCTCCAAGAATATAAACAACATATGGAATAGAACTATTATTCTTCAAAATTCGAGAAACAGGGGGATTTTTAAGCATTACTGCCAATTTCTCCATATTAGAATAGCTTTCTGATAAATAAAAACAAGTACGCACCAAAGGAAAACATCTATACTTCAGATTATTCATCGTACTTTCACTTTCCTTACATGTATCCTTAACGATGTTCACAATTGTAAAAATAGACGAAAACACCATCCAAAAAGCAAAAATAGGAATAACCCTAGAATTATACTTCAATTTTATAAGTTGCCTTGAAACAAAATATAAAACTAAAAGAATACAAATAAGAGCAGCATACAACCAACCATTAGTTAAATTAGCCCTTGCATATTCCAAGGCTTCAGCTTTATTAGTTGCATATAATGCCTCTATAATAGCTTGATTAGGTATTGCATGGTAATAAATTAGAAAGAATACATCAATTATGAAAACAACAACTGCTATCCCTATCAATAATCGCCGTATGCAGTTGCGTAATTTGTTAGGACGAATAACATCTGTTACCCATGCTAAGCATAATGCTAGAAAAGTTGTATAAAAGTATAAGTGAATAATTCTTCCAAAAGAAATTGGAAGCATAAAAATAGTAAGACTCAGAAATAAAAGAATAGAGATAAATGCAAAATTTCGTACAGCAAAGTTTATTATAATTACTTTAGCGTTATTGAGAAATTTCATACGTTTTTAGAATAATGTTTCAATAAGTTTACAAAAATATAATTAACAGCAAAAGTAGAAAAAATATCCGAGCCTCCCAAGCCCAATTAGAAGAATGCTTCTATGATATAAAAAACTCTTCACAAAGAGATAATTTTTTATGGTTTATAACTATCTTTGTATAAGATAGGCGGCACTCGGGAATATACAAGCAAGCTTGTATTCCGCTCGTTAGCACTATCTTTGTATAAGATAGGCGGCACTCGGGA
>QWCU01004635.1_pt1 | contig 32116 bp, 26 predicted proteins | sample 1972601 | NCBI WGS metagenome assembly QWCU01 (sample SAMN09866700, study PRJNA288562) | Human vaginal metagenome isolate pre2_vaginal, whole genome shotgun...
ATAAAAACACAGCAATCTACGATTTAGCAATGACTTTGGAACGCAACACAATTCAGTGGGTAGATATTGCGAATGGCAAAAAAGATTCATTTAGAACGGATTTAGTTAAGTCAATTTTGCAAGGATATGCTAGCGTTCGGCCATTAACAGATGTTGAAAAAGAGTTGCTTCCGTTTGTTCTTAGCGTAAGTCAAATTGAGCAATGCGTAGAATTTGTAGACTATTATTTAAAGTCAAATGGATCTTACGACTTTAAAATTTGGGGTTACGATACTGGGTTCTTAGAGCACGCTAGATGGTATAAATCTAGTTACGGAGAGCANTATCTAAACGCTTTAACAGAAGTTTTGCAAAAAATATAGCGGACTTTTTTAGTGTGCTTTTTAGTGTGCTCTTTAGTCAATCTTTGCAAAACGGCTTTAGCTATTCGTTCAATGGGGTTGTTAGATTTTAACTATGAGTTTTGAAAACGTTGACTACACTTCGTTAAATATTCCAGCAGCTCCATTTAGTGATACTAGCCGTGTGCCAGATTTCCCTAAAGGTAAAGTTCCTCGCCATGTAGGCGTGATTATGGACGGCAATGGCAGATGGGCCAAAGAGCGCGGAATGATTCGCACCGAAGGGCATAAAGCGGCGGAACCAGTGGTTTTTGACACTATTGCAGGAGCCATAGAAGCAGGTGTTCGCTACTTGAGCTTGTACACGTTTTCTACAGAAAATTGGAAAAGATCTCCTCAAGAAGTGCATTTTTTGATGGGATTTTCTAGAGATATTATTCACCGCAGAGTTGCGCAAATGAACGAGTGGGGAGTGCGCGTGCGCTGGGCTGGAAGACGGCCGAAATTGTGGAAGTCTGTTATTGACGAGTTGGAAAAAGCTCAAGAGATTACAAAAAATAACACTACGATTGACGTTGTTTTTTGCTTAAACTATGGTGGTCGCGCGGAAATCGCAGATGCTTGCGCGGCAATTGCTAGGGAAGTTAAAAGCGGCAAAATTAAGGGCGATCGCATTAGTGAGAAGATGATTGCAGAACATTTGTATAATCCAGATATTCCAGATTGCGATCTTGTGATTCGCACTTCGGGAGAGCAGCGCACAAGCAACTTTTTGCCTTGGCAAGCGTCTTATGCGGAGCTTGATTTTGTGCCAGAACTTTTCCCAGATTATGGTCGCGAAGCGTTGTGGAGGTCAATCGACCGTTATGCGCATCGCGACCGCAGATTTGGTGGCGTAAAAACCGCTTAAACTTATCTGTTAGTAGAATTAATTTATTAGTCGCAAGCTAGCCATGCGCAAGCTGCAACAACAGCTGATTCAAGTCCACGATTTAGAGTTGGTTGCAAATCTGGAGCAAAAGCTGGATTGTGGTTTCCTGGAGCATTTTTCATGTCTTCAAATCCACCTAATCCCCAGTATGCGTAAGGTGTATTGAAAGCGTTCGCGACTATAGAAAAATCTTCTGAAGCAGAAGCGCGCGAAATATTTACAGAGTCTTCTCCAAAGTATTCATCAAAAGCTTTACGCACGCGCAAAGATGAATTCTGATCATTATTCGTAAGCGGATAGCGGTCATAGTATGTAAATTCTGGTTTCTTAGGACATCTTGCAAGCTCGCACTCTCCGCGCACAATTCGCTCAATAGCAGAGTGAACAAATTTTTGAGTATCTTCGCTGTATGTTCTAGTATTAATCAAAAGTTCCGCATCGTCTGGAATAATGTTTGACTTGCTTCCAGCGTTTATTGCGCCGACTGTAACTATTGCGTAATCTTTAGCTGCAAGTTCGCGAGACACAATCGTTTGCAATTTAAGCACAATTGACGAAGCAACAATCACTGGGTCAACACTCAACTCAGGCATAGAACCATGTGAACCTTTACCAAAAATGTGCACACGAATCGAAGCTGCAGTAGTTAAGAACGCGCCCGATCGAATACCAACTGTTCCTGCAGGAATAGCGCCCAACACATGCTGACCAAGGTAAACGTCAGGCTTTGGAATAATGCGTGTAATGCCATTTTCAACCAAGCTTTTTGCGCCTTGAGCTGTTTCTTCTCCAGGCTGAAAAACGCCAATGTACGTTCCTCTCCAAGCATCTTTATGCTTGTTAAAAGCCTTCAAGGCACCAAGTAGGCTGGAAATATGAAAATCGTGACCGCAAGCGTGTGAAACTCCGACCGTTTTGCCATTTTCGTCTTGCGTGCTAACTGTTGAATTGTAATCTTTTCCTGAATTTTCTTTAATTGGAAGCGCATCAATATCCGCTCTCATAGCAACAACAGGACCTTCGCCGTTTTTAATCTCTGCCACAACGCCTGTTTTGCCAACTCGCTTTGTTTCAATCCCAGCTTTGCTAAGAATATCAATAATTGTTTGAGCTGTATGATCTTCTTTCATTGACAGTTCAGGATGTTGATGAAAGTATTTGTATTGTCTTTCTCGTTCTGCTTGGGTTTTATCTAAATCGGACAATATTTTCTGAACTGCCGTAAGTTGCAGCATAAATTCCTGCTTTCTTTTGTTTTGTTATAACTTTGTTGAGTTTTGAGATTATTTGATTTTAGTTTTATTTTTCTTTATTTCGTTCTTCAAGAATCTTGTCTACAAGAGCAGCTTTTGCGTCGATTTGACCGCTAAAACCAGGGCGAATGTCTAGTTTTAAGATAACGCCTGTGCGGTAGCCTTTTTCAACAAGAACCATAGTTGCGTCTTTTACAACGCGCATAACGTCGTCGAATTCGCCTTCGATGTTTGTAAACATTGCGTTTGTTTCGTTTTTTAATCCAGAATCACGAATCACTTTAACGCAATCTGCTACGTATTCGCTAAGTTCTTCGCCAACTCCGCTAGGAGCAATGCATAATGCTGCAACTGTATTAGTTTTGTGGGAATTTTTGTTATTGCAAGTATCGCAAGTCTTGTTATCGTTAGTCTTTTCAACATTGTTTTCGCTCATTTTAGATCCTTTCAAAATGCAAATGTGTGTTCAAAATTATGCTTACACTTTATTGTATTCGCTTAGCTTATATATGTAGCTTTATACGTTTCTATTAGCGTCACAGGGTTTTTCTATAATAAACACCGTTTCACCCGAATTTTCTAGATTTACGAAAAAGGTGTATTGTGGCTGTTTCAAAACTTGATGAAGTTGTGTCGCTGGCTAAGCGTCGTGGATTTGTGTTCCCAGCTGGAGAGATTTACGGCGGAACTCGCTCCGCGTGGGATTATGGCCCTTTGGGCGTTGCATTAAAAGATAATATTAAGCGCGAATGGTGGCGTTATATGGTCACTACTCGTGGCGATGTTGTTGGCGTAGATACGTCTGTTATTTTGCCTTCTCAAGTTTGGGTTGCGTCTGGTCACGTTTCTGTATTCAACGATCCTCTTATTGAGTGCTTGAATTGCCATAAGCGCCATCGTGCAGATAAGTTGGAAGAGTCTTATGCCGAAAAGCATGGCGACAAGATGCCAGAGAATGGCTTAAAAGACATTGCTTGCCCAGATTGCGGTACTCGCGGAAATTGGACGGAGCCTCGCGATTTTAACATGATGCTTCGCACGCATTTGGGGCCAGTAGAAGACGAAAACAGCTTGCATTACTTGCGACCAGAAACAGCGCAGGGTATTTTCGTTGATTTTAAGAACGTTATGACTTCTACGCGTCAAAAGCCGCCGTTCGGCATTGCAAACATTGGTAAGTCTTTCCGTAACGAGATTACGCCTGGAAACTTCATCTTCCGCACTCGCGAGTTTGAGCAGATGGAAATGGAGTTCTTTGTAGAGCCTGGAACCGATGAAGCTTGGCATCAATATTGGATTGACACTCGCGTAAATTGGTATGTTGATTTGGGCGTAAAGCCAGAGAATTTGCGCATGTATGAGCATCCTAAAGAGAAGCTAAGCCATTATTCCAAGCGCACTGTAGATATTGAATACAAATTCGGATTCCAAGGATCTGACTGGGGAGAGCTTGAAGGCATTGCAAACCGTACCGACTACGATTTGTCTGCTCATGCTAAGCATTCTGGCGAGGATTTGAGCTACTTTAACCAGGCAACGGGCGAGAAGTACGTGCCTTACGTTATTGAGCCTGCTGCTGGCCTTACGCGTTCGCTTATGGCGTTCTTGGTTGATGCTTACGACGTTGACGAGGCTCCAAACACTAAGGGTGGAGTGGATAAGCGCACTGTTCTTAGACTTGACCCTCGTTTGGCTCCTGTTAAGGCTGCTGTTTTGCCATTGAGCAAGAAGCCAGAATTGCAATCGGTTGCTCAAGATTTGGCTGCGGATCTTCGACAGCATGATTGGGTTATTGACTACGATGAGGCTGGCGCTATTGGTCGCCGCTATCGCCGCGAAGACGAGATTGGTACTCCTTTGTGCGTAACAGTTGACTTCGATACTTTGGAAGATCACGCTGTTACAATTCGCGAGCGCGACACTATGCAACAAGAGCGTGTTTCCTTAGACAAGGTTGCAGATTACGTAGCAAGCCGCATTAACGAAAAGCGCGTTAAGTATCCGCAAGGTCCTGTAGAGATTGTTGGAACTCGCGCTGCAGATGGCGGTGTGGATGTTTCTAAGGAAGGCGGCGTTGACGAGTCGCAGCCTGTAAAGATTGCTCAAGCTGGCGGATTGTACTAATAAGTATTTAGTAAAAAGTCGCTAGTAAAAAGTCGCGTAAAATCGCTAGCAAAAATATATTAAAGTGAACGGAGTTAAAGCAATATGGATTTTTCTATTAAACCAGTGGATTTAGGGAAAATTCATATTGCAACTCCTGTTGTTTTATCTCCAATGGCTGGTATTACTAACTGGCCTTTTCGCGTGATTTGCCGAGAGTACGGGCCAGATGGCTTGTATGTTGCAGAAATGATTACTGCACGCGCACTAGTGGCAAGAAATCCAAAAGCCTTGCGTTTATGCCGTTTTGCGCCTAGCGAAAAAGTGCGCTCCTTGCAACTTTACGGAGTAGATCCTTTAATTGTGGAGCAAGCTGCTCGAATTGTTGTTGACGAAAATATGGCAGATCACGTTGACTTAAACTTTGGCTGCCCAGTTCCTAAAGTTACAAGGCGTGGCGGCGGTTCTGCTCTTCCTTGGAAAACAGATTTGCTTCAAGAGATTTTGCATCGCGTTGTAAGCGTGTGTAATCCAGCGGGAATTCCTGTTACAGCTAAATTCCGCGTTGGAATTGACGAAGATCACGAGACTTTTATGCAAGCTGGCCATATTGCGCAAGAAGAAGGATGTGCGGCTGTTACTTTGCATGCGCGTACCACTGCAGAATATTATGGTGGCCATTCCGATTGGAGCCGTATTTGCGAGCTTGTAGAGGCTTTAGATATTCCTGTTTTTGGCAATGGCGATATTTGGGGCGCGGACGACGCTCTTGCAATGTTTAAAGAAACAGGGTGTGCAGGCGTTGCTATTGGTAGAGGCTGCCAGGGGCGTCCTTGGATTTTTGCAGATATTCGCTCTGCATGCAATGGCAGCGATAATCGCGTTAATCCAAGTCTTGGCGAAGTTTGCAAGGTGATTTTAAGGCATTTGGAGCTTCTTGTTGACTTTTATGATGGCGATGAGCGAATGGCAGTTCATGACTTGCGAAAGCATATTGCTTGGTATTTGAAAGGCTTCCCAGTTGGAGGAGGAACTCGCAAAAGCTTTATGGAATGCGAGTCTATTGATGACGTTCAACGCAATATTGATGCGTTAGATTCGTCACTTAAGCTTCCTGAGCAGATTTTAGACACGCCGCGTGGTCGAGTTCGTTTTGCTAAAAAAGTTCATTTGCCATATGGCTGGTTGGATTCAAGAATTACTACTAGCGAGGAGCGCAAAGAGCTTTTTGGCAATGATCCAATGGATGCTAGCTACTAGCGTTTTTCTAGAGTTTTCTAGGGTTTAGTGGCTGGTTAAAAATGGCGTCTAAACTATTGCTTAATGTTCCAAACTTTTGTTGGTAAAACGCCTTGAATGATTTGCGTATAGCACGGTGTATTATCGAATCGGTGACATTTTTTAAGTTTTTATTTGTAAAACGTCGCCATTATCGAGCGTATTTGCGCTAAAGTATTGCGTAAAACGTGCGTGTGAGTGACAGGAGACAGACGGTGAGCGAGATTGCCCAGACTGACAATTTCAACGACAAAACCATAATCAAGGTAGTCGGCGTCGGTGGACCGACGCTGATGTAAAGATTTCATTATCTGATGCTTCAAGTCGTGGTCTCGGTGCTGGTGCTGATCCAGAAAAGGGTGCAAAAGCTGCACAAGATCATCAATCCGACATTGAAGAAGCATTAAAGGGCGCCGATATGGTGTTCGTAACTTGCGGCGAGGGCGGTGGAACTGGTACAGGTGCAAGCCCAATAGTTGCGCGAGCTGCACACCAGCAGGGTGCTTTAACAATCGCAGTAGTTACGCGTCCTTTCGGGTTTGAAGGCCCTCAGCGTGCTGCATCAGCAAAACTTGGTATTGAAAATCTTCGTAAAGAAGTCGATGCTTTGATTGTTATTCCAAACGATCGTTTGTTGGAAATTTCAGATCGAACTATCGGAATTATTGAAGCTTTTAAGACGGCAGATACCGCATTGCTTGCAGGCGTGCAAGGTATTACCGATTTGATTACCATGAATTCTTATATTCATGTTGATTTTTCGGATGTTACCGCCGTTTTGCGTGGTGCGGGAACCGCGCTGTTTGGAATTGGCGCTGCAAAGGGAGAAGACAGAGCTACTCAAGCTGCTGAAATTGCTATTAGCTCCCCATTGCTTGAAGAGAGCATTGAAGGCGCTCACGGTGCTTTGATTAATATTGCAGGTCCAAGCGATTTGAAGTTGCAAGAAGCAAGCGCTGCAACAGAACTTGTTCGCAAGGCAATTCATCCAGAAGCCCAGATTATTTGGGGTCTTTCTTTGGACGATTCTTACGGAGACGAAGTTCGCGTTACTGTTATTGCTGCTGGTTTTGATTCCCACCCTAAGGTGGAAGACGATAAGGCTGGTGCTTTTGTAGATATGCAAGCAGGAGTTGATTCTGTTGCCCCAGCTCAGTCAACAACTCCAGTCGCATCTCCTGCAAAGCCTGTTGTTGCTGAAGAATCTTCGCAGCCTGTTTCTTCCATGTTTGATTCTGTTGCACCAAGCCAGAATTACCAAGCATCGGCTTCTAAAGATAAGCCTCAAGACGAACCAGACGAATTGGATATTCCTGATTTTCTACGTTAAGCATAGCGATAGGAGGGCAGCTTAATGGCTGGCTTTATGAAGAACATGATGTCTTACGTAGGCATGAGTGATGTTCAAGACGACGATGATTTCGTTGATTCTCAAGCGCAAGAAACTTCGTTTGACAACGATCACAACGTTGCTCCTATAAGTCTGCATAATTCAGAATCGCAGTTGGGTAATGGCACTGCTTCTCGTGCTGGAGCAGTCCGCATGAGTCGCATTACAACGATTCATCCAAAGTCTTATGACGATGCTCAATTAGTTGGGCGTGCGTTAAGAGATGGAACTCCAGTTGTTTTGAATCTTACTGGTGTTAGTGAATCTGTTGCGTATCGCATTGTTGACTTTTCTGCTGGAGTTGTATTTGGTGTTCGTGGGTCTATTGAGCGAGTAACGCCAAGAGTGTTTCTTCTAAGTCCTTCGCAAGTAAACATAAAGGTTGAAGACGCTCCTAATGGCGGTTCTGCTAGAGAATTGTTCTCGTAAAGATACAAGCTTAGTAACAAAGACCGCTTATAGCATTTGCTTTATGCGTTATTTAGATTTAAGGCAGAGTCTCTTTGAGATTTCTGCCTTAAATTATCTAATATCAATTATCGAATAAAAATTATCTAATAACAAAAATCTTCTTAACTTTTATTGTGATGATTGTTTACTTGTGATTGTTTTAAGAAAGTTTATTTACGGAAGTGAGTTTATGATTTTTAACAGCTTAATATTAATCATTAATCTTTTTCTAAGCGCATACTTAACAGTGCTATTTATTCGCGCAATTTTAGACTGGATTCCAATCGTATTCCATTCATTTAGTCCAAATGCGATTGTTAGAAAATTTGCTCAAATCATATATTATTTAACGGAACCGCTTTTAAGATTTGCGCGTAGATTCATACCACCCGTAAGGCTTGGTAACATAAGTTTAGACGTAAGTTTTATGGTTGTTTACTTTTTGATAATTGTTTTACAAGTGATTTTATCTATGATCTATTAAGATTTTTTTATTAAGACTTTAAGAATGTTCACTATACGCGCGCAATCGTCACTATTTTTCAACGATGTTCGTATTATTATCTATTAATCACATTATTTACTAAACATTTACTAAACGTAAGTCTTCATAATAAAAATAAGTCTGAATAATAAAATATTGGCAGATTTCGTAAAAAAATAATTACTTTTTACACAATTTTTTCTATGGACGTGATAGCATCGAAGAGATATATCAAAAGGGCTGCGCGCCCAAAAGTGAGGTGTAATGCATTATGGCTCTGTTAACGCCTAAAGACATTCGCGAGCATACCTTCCAGATCGTTAGATTCAAGGGAGGCTATGACGTTGACGAAGTTGATGACTTTTTAGATCAGGTTACAGAAACAATCGAAGCGCTTGGTCAGCAGGCCGTGCAAGGACTCGGGGCTTCTACGCAGTCTCTTGGCGCTGATGTTGCTAGCTTAAACAATAAGATTGCAGACTTAACAAATCAGGTTGAATCTTTAACTAAAGAAAATAATGATTTGCGAGAAGCATCCAGCAATGCAAGCAAGAGTGATAACGATCTTGCAGCAAAGCTTAAGGAAGCGGAAGAAAACAACCGTGCATTGAGCGAGCAAAATCAGCAGCTTAAGGAGCAACTGGATGGATTGGGTGCTCAAGTAGATCAGCTTACCGCTCAAGCTGCAAATGCAGATAATGCTAAGGCAGACGCTGATAAGAAGATTCAAGAAGAGCTTGAAAACGTTACGCGCGAGCGCGATGACTTCCGTGCAAGCAGCGAAAACTTGGGTCGTGAGCTAGAAGAGGTTCGCCAGCAGCTTGTTGTAACTCAGCAAGAAAATGCTAAGGTTCAAGATCTTAACAAGCAGCTCGAAGAATCGCATAAGCGAGAAGAACAGCTTCGCGAGCAAGTTTCTAAGATGGAACCAAGCACAGAAACTGGTAGCTTGCAAAAGATTGCAGGCGCGGGTGCGGAAGCTCAGGGCTCGGAGCCAGAGCGTGCTACTGCTATGTTGACTCTTGCAATGCAATTGCACGATCAATATGTAGACAAGGGCAAGGCAAAGGCTCAGCAGATTGTTGAAGAAAGCCAGGCACGCTATAACGAGATAATTGCCAAGGCAGACGAATACTCTGGTCGCACGCACAGCGAGGCTGACGAATACAATAAGCAAACTCGCGGGGATGCGGATGATTATTCGGTGCGTACTCGCGGAGATGCCGATGCTTATGCGGCTCGTGCTCACAACGAGGCAGACGCTTACTCGGGCAAGGTTCGTCAAGCTGCGGATGACTACTCCAAGCAAACTCACGATCAAGCTGATCAATACGAAGCAGAAGTTCAGCACAGAGCTGCGGATTACGATTCCACTACTCGCACTTCTGCAGACGCATATGCTCGCCAAGTACGTGAGAATCTCGAGAAGCAAACTAAGGTTATTGAAGGAAACATTCAAAGCCTTAAGCAGTTTGAAACTGAGTATCGTACTCGCTTGACCGACTTCTTGGGTCAGCTTGTTGCTCAAGTTTCCGACGAAAACACGTATACATCTATGGAAAATCAAGATAAGCAGGATAAGTAGTATTTACTAGTATTTAGTAGTATTTACTAAATCCCTTTAGATTGGAAAATACATTGACGCATAGTTATGTGCGTGTAGAACGGCTGCGTAATCGCGCAGCCGTTTTTGCACTGATTGCTTTTATTGGCGTGGTTTTAGACCTAGTAACAAAAGTTTGGGCTTTAGCAGCGCTTAGTGGTGGAAAAAACATTGAGATTCTTCCACACTTGCTCTCTTTTACTCTTGTTAGGAATCCTGGAGCATCTTTTGGCTTAGGCTCTTCTTTTACTTGGGTTATTAGCGTGTTAGCTTGCGCTGCTTGCGGTGCTATGACTGCTGTTATTAAGCACACAAAATCCTTATATTGGACTATTGCGCTTGCTTTAGCTTTTGCTGGAGCTTTTGGAAATCTTATTGATAGAGCGCAATATGCTCAGGGCTTTTTGAACGGAAAAGTCGTAGATTTTATAAACTACGGATGGTCCGTTGGAAATGTTGCAGATATTGAGCTTATGTTTGCAGGAATCGCAGTTATATGCCTTATTTTGATTGGGATTCCTCTTATAGAGCGCGCTGATGAGTGATATTCGTTTTACAGTTACGAGTCAATTTGCAGGATGCAGGTTCGACGTGTGTTTGTCGAAGCTTATGGGAGTATCGCGTGCAAACGCAATATCGCTAATCGATAGTGGCAAAGCAAAAATCTTAAATAGAAAGTCGCAAAAATCGTCTATTTTGCAAGAATCAGATGTGATTGTTGTAAATAAAGAAGACGATTGTGCTTGCGATTGTGCTACTGCTCGCGATTCTTCCAGTAATCCTCAAAGCCAGCCTTCTATATGCGATTTAGAAATCGTATACAATGATGACGATGTTGTAGTAATAAATAAGCCTGTTTCTGTGGCGTCTCACGCAGCAAAAGGGTGGAACGGGCCTACTGTTCCAGAATGCCTAGAAGACGCTGGGATTAAAATAAACACAACGCTTTGCGACGAATCACGCAAAGGAATCGTAAGCAGGTTAGACGTTGGAACAAGCGGCCTTATGCTCGTTTGCAAAACGGATTTTGCGTACGAAAAGATGAAGCAGCAATTTGCTAGTCATAGTGTTAAAAAAACTTATACGGCATTAGTGCAAGGAAATTTGGAGCAAAACAAAGCGACTATTGAAGCTCCGATTGGAAGGTCGAAAGTATCTGACTTTAGGTTTACTGTAACTAAAAATGGCAAGCCAGCTGTAACGCATTGGGATGTTTTGGAGCGCTTTGGAATTGCAACTTTAGTTAGCGTAAATTTAGAGACGGGTAGAACTCACCAAATACGCGTGCATTTTTCTTCGATTGGCCATCCATTAGTGGCGGATAAAATGTATGGAGCAAACCCAAAACTCGCAGAAAAACTAGAGTTACAACGCCAATGGCTTCACTCAACTAAGCTAGAATTTAAGCATCCTAGAACAGGAAAATTAGTTAAGCTTGAATCGAAGTATCCGCTAGATTTGCAACACGCTTTACAAGCCGTGCGACAATTATAAAAGCGAGCATATTTAGCAAAACAGGTCATATTGCATCTATAAAATAGCAAGCATGACTAGGCCAGAAACAAACTTTGTACATTTGCATAACCACACGCATTATTCGCTTTTGGATGGTGCTTCAAAGATACCAGACCTAGTAGCGAGTGCAAAAGAATTGGGTATGCCAGCTATTGCTATTACAGACCACGGCAATATGCATGGCGCGTACGAGATGTGGAGCACGGCTGTAAAAGCTGGGATTAAGCCGATTATTGGAATCGAAGCTTATGTGACTCCAGAAACAGCCAGACAAGACAAAAGCCGAGTTCATTGGGGAACGGACGCGCAAAGAAGCGACGATGTTTCTGGCGGTGGTTTGATTACTCACATGACAATGTGGGCCGAAAATGATGAAGGCTTAACAAATTTGCTTAAAGCATCGTCTATAGCCAATTTGGAAGGTCGCGTTATGCGATATCCTCGAATGGATAAAGATGTGCTTTCAACGTATTCTAAAGGTGTTATAGCGTCTTCTGGATGTCCGTCTGGAATTATTCAAACGCGTCTTCGTTTGGGTCAATTTGATGAGGCTTTACGCGCTGCAGGTGAGTTCCAAGATATTTTTGGTCGAGATAATTTCTTTATTGAGCTTATGAATCACGGGCTTTCTATTGAAACACGCGTTACAAAAGATTTGCTTGAGATTGCTAAAAAGTTGAATGCTCCTCTTCTTGCTACTAACGACTTGCACTATGTGCACGAAGAAGATAGAGAAGCGCAAGATGCAATGCTTTGCATTAATTCTGGATCTCGCTTAGATGATCCAAATCGTTTTAAGTTTGACGGTTCTGGCTATTATTTGAAGTCTGCTGAGCAAATGCGTGAGCTTTTTAAGGAGTTTCCAGAAGCTTGCGATAATACGCTTGAGATTGCGCGCCGTTGCAATGTTATGTTTGATGACGGCGAAGATGGCGCTTTTATGCCGCAATTTGATTGTCCTAAAGGGTGGGATGAGACTTCGCTATTCCTTAAAAAAGTTGAAGAGGGTTTGGAACGCAGATACAACAACAATGTTCCAATGGAAGTCTTAAAACAAGCAGACTACGAGTGTGGCGTTATATGCCAAATGCAATTTTGTGGCTACTTTTTAGTTGTTGCAGACTATATTAATTGGGCAAAAGAGCACGGGGTTATGGTTGGCCCTGGACGAGGAAGCGCTGCAGGAGCAATGGTGGCGTATGCAATGGGCATTACAGAGCTTGACCCAATGAAGCATGGTTTGATTTTTGAACGATTCTTAAACCCAGAGCGCGTGTCTTTGCCAGATATTGACGTTGACTTTGATCCAGAAGGTAGAGCCAAAGTTTTGGAATACGTTGGCGAAAAATATGGAAAAGACAAAGTAGCGCAATGCGTGATTTATGGCACGATTAAAACTAAGCAAGCTCTTAAAGATGCTGCTCGAATAATGGGTTATGAGTTTTCTGTTGGAGAAAAAATTACAAAGATTTTGCCTCCTGCAAAAAATGGCAAAGATATGAGCTTGCATGAAATTTTTGACGAAAAGTCAAAGAGATACGCGGAGGCTCGTGAGTTCCGTGAGATGTACAAGGATGACCCAGATACAAAGCTAATTACAGAAGAAGCAAAGGGTATTGAAGGCTTGATTCGCCAAACGGGTGTGCATGCTTGTGCAACGATTATGGGTTCGGAGCCTATTACAGATACGTCTCCTCTTTTGGAGCGCACTGATGGCACAATTACAACAACTTTTGAGTATCACACTTGCGAAACTCTTGGCCTAGTTAAGATGGATTTTTTGGGTCTTTCTAACTTAACGGTTATTAGGGATACTATTCGAAATGTTGAGAATAATCGTCATACAAAAATTGATTATACGAAAAATACCTTTAGACGATAAAGAAACTTACAAACTTCTTGCAAGAGGAGATACTTTAGGAGTTTTCCAGCTTGATTCCGACGGTATGCGTGCGCTTCTTCGCACTCTAAAACCAGATAACTTTAACGATATTTCTGCTTTGATTGCGCTTTATAGGCCAGGTCCTATGGATATGGATTCCCATACAAACTACGCTAAGCGTAAGAACGGTTTGCAAAAGATTACGCCTATTCACCCCGAAGTTGCAGAGCCGCTAAAAGATGTTTTAGGCGAAACTTATGGTTTGATTGTGTACCAAGAGCAGGTGCAATCTGCTGCGCGTATTTTAGCAGGGTATAGCCTTGGCAAGGCAGATGTTTTGCGTAGAGCTATGGGTAAAAAGAAGCCAGAAGTGTTGGCTAAAGAGAAAATCCCGTTCTTTAAAGGTATGCAAGAGCATGGGTATTCTAAAGAAGCTGCTCAAGCTGTGTGGGATGTTTTAGTTCCATTCTCTGGTTACGCGTTTAATAAAGCTCATTCTGCTGCATATGGTTTGATTTCATATTGGACTGCTTACTTAAAAACGCATTACCCGGTTGAATTTATGGCTGCGTTACTCCAAAACGAACGTACGAATAAAGATAAGACTGCACTGTATTTGGGTGAAGCAAGGCGCATGGGAATTCGCATTTTACCTCCTGATGTTAATGAATCAGTATTAGAGTATTCTGCTGTAGGCAATGTTGTGCGATTCGGTCTTGGAGCAATTAGAAACGTTGGAGATAAAGCTGTAAAAGATATTATTGCTGAACGTGAATCTTCTAGAGGACGTTTTGTGAATTTCAAAGATTTCGTTAAAAGAGTTTCTTTCGATGCTCTTAACAGAAGGCTTGTTGAATCTTTGATTAAAGCTGGAGCTTTCGATTCTATTGATCCTAATAGGCGTGCTATTTGGGAAATTTGTGGACAAGCGATAGATTCCGTAATACCTATTAAGCGTAGGCAATTGGAAGGTCAGTTTGATTTATTCTCTAGTATTGATGAAGATAATACAGATAATCTGTCGTTAGGCGATGCTGAAATAAATGTTCCTGATGTAGAAGAATGGGATAAAAAAACAAAGCTAAACTTTGAGCGTGAGATGTTAGGACTTTATGTTTCTGATCATCCTTTGAGCGGTCTTTCTGCTGTTTTAAGTAGCTTGAGTGATATGAGTATTGCTGAATTGATTGATAAAGCAAAAACTATGAATGAACGCACTAAAGTGACTTTAGCTGGTCTGATTACTGGTGTAGATAGACGTGTTTCTAAACAAGGTAATGCGTGGGCAATAATCACATTGGAAGATATGGAAAGTTCCATACAATGTATGTTTTTCAGCAAAGCATACGAAGCTGCTGCAAATGATTTTGCGATTGATCAAGTAGCTCAAATTCGAGGTGAAGTTGAGGTTCGCGATGAAACAGTTTCTTTGCGTGGTAAATATTTTGAAATACCTTCTTTGGAATCTATAGATTCAAGACCTCTTAATATTGTTCTTCCTAATATGAGTATCGATAAATCTAAATTAGACAAGTTGAGTTCTATATTATGTGAGCATCCTGGGTGTTGCGAAGTAAGACTTGCTTTGATTGACTCTAAGGGGCGCGCAAAAGTCTTAGCTTTTGGAGATAGATTTAGAGTTAAGCGAGATATGTCACTTTTTGCAGAGCTAAAAATATTGTTTGGCCCAGCTTGTTTGCCAGGCGCCTAAAATGAGCCGATTAAAATAAGCTAATCGCGTAGAATATTCTTAGAGTGTTTTAGAGTGATTTTAAGCGTTTTAAGAAGTGGTAAAGATAAGTAAAGATAAGTAAAAACAAGTAAAAATAAGGCTTTTTGATTTAGAAGGTAAAAAGATATGTGTAAAGATAACGACGATTTGAATAAAAGCAATAACGTTAGTGATAATAATGGAGTTAATGGCAATAATGGCGTTGGCTCCAATGATTCCAACGATGTTCGTACTTCTTTTACCGATAAAGAGCTGGAAGATGCATTGCTTGGTTTTGAAAAAGAGTTTAGCGAAGAGCAAAATCGTGATTCAATCGATGATGCTGTAAAAAAGATTGAGCAAGCAGATTTTGAAGAAGATTTGCAAGGTTTGCTTGGAAAAAAGGCAAAGTGCGCGCTGTTCTTAACAGCTATAGAGCCGGGAGAGCTTCTTGCATCTTTTTGCAAAATGGCTGGAGTTAATGCGGATTGTTTTAACGATGAAAATGGTGGAGTCGCAGTTTTACGTGATTTAGACGAAGATAATCCAGAAAAATCAGTTAAAAAATTTACCGACTATTTTCGTGGAATGCCTGCTGTTCTAATGGTAAATCGCGCTAATAAGATTGATGCAAAAGTTTATGAATACAATCGAGGCGTTTTAGACGTTGTTCCTCCTATGATTCTTGCAATGGCTGCTAGATGTGTTGAAGACCTTATGATTTGTTACTCAAGTGTTAAAGATCTTAAAGAATCTGGGATTGAAGTTACAAGTACAGATGATTTAAGCGATGATCAAGCCAAAGAGATTTTTTATAAATATGGCAAAAAGATGTAATCCACGTTAAGTAGATTGCTATTAGATTGCTACATTAAAAATAAGTAAATTCATGCTCATAAAACTAAATAAAAGTGAAAAGTAAGAGATAATATAAATTAATCTCTTAAATATTAGTTAAAGAGTATGAGAGAAAAACACATAGTTACACACTTAAATTGATTGGACTGTAGATATGGATAGACAGCAAGAATTCGCTTTGCGTACAGTTGAAGAGCGTGACGTTCGTTTTATTCGACTATGGTTCACGGATGTTCTTGGAACTCTTAAATCGGTTGCTATTGCTCCAGCAGAGCTTGAGGCTGCGTTTGAAGAGGGTATTGGCTTCGATGGTTCTGCGATTGAAGGCATGACTCGTGTTTTAGAAGACGACATGATTGTTAAGCCAGATCCTTCGACTTTCCAACTTTTGCCATGGCATGGCGGTCCAGAAGGTACGGCGCGCATGTTTTGTGACGTTTTAACGCCAGATGGGGAGCCGTCTCTTGGAGATCCGCGTCATGTTCTTAAAACTGCGCTCGCAAAAGCTAAAGAAAAAGGCTTTACTTTTTACGTTCATCCAGAAATTGAGTTTTACTTATTTGAAGCGCAAGACGATTGGTCTAAAACACCTGTTCCTATTGATGAAGGTGGGTATTTTGACCACGTTCCAAGAAGTTCGGCAATGGACTTTCGTCGTAGCGCTGTGAGCATGCTTGAACAGATGGGTATTTCTGTTGAGTATTCTCACCACGAAGGCGGTCCTGGTCAAAATGAGATTGACTTAAGATATGCAGACGCTCTTACTACTGCAGATAACATTATGACTTTCCGCACTGTTGTTAAGGAGATTTCTCTTGAGCGCGGAATGTATGCGAGCTTTATGCCTAAGCCGCTAACTGACCAGCCTGGTTCTGGTATGCACACGCATTTAAGCCTGTTTGAAGGAGATTCAAACGCTTTCTATGAGGCTGGGCAAGAGTTTAATATGTCGCTTATTGCTCGCCAATTTGCGGCTGGTATTTTGCATCATGCTGCAGAAATTTGCGCTGTTACAGATCAATACGTTAATTCTTACAAGCGCTTGTGGGGTGGGGCGGAAGCTCCTAGCTATGTTTGCTGGGGTCATAGCAACCGTTCTGCGCTTTTGCGTGTGCCACAATATAAGCCTGGCAAAGGTAATTCTTGCAGAATGGAGTTTCGCGCGCTCGACCCTGTTGCGAATCCGTATCTTGCATACTCTGTTTTGTTGGCTGCTGGCTTAGATGGCATTGAGAAGCAAATGACTTTGTGCGATCCTACTAGCGACGACGTTTGGGAGCTTACAGATGCTGAACGTCAAGCTATGGGCATTCAGCCTCTTCCTGAGTCTCTGGATGAAGCTTTGAAGATTATGGAGAAGTCTGATTTTGTTGCTAGTGTACTCGGCGAGCATGCGTTTGAATACTTCTTGCGCAATAAGCACAAAGAGTGGGAAGAGTATCGTCGCCAAGTAACGCCTTACGAGCTAGAGAAATACTTGCCTAGACTGTAGGTTTTGCAACGTATTTGCGAATTTAGTTTGTGTTGACTATTAAAATCGCGCGATGTGCTGTGGTGGCGTGTCGCGCGATTTATTTTTAGGTTTTTCTTTGATTATTTTTTAACATTTTTCGCAAAATTTTTTCATATTGTTATATCTGAATGTTTATGTTTGAATGCTAGTTTCTAAGCATAATTTAAACGTTTGTTTATTTAATTTAACTTTTGTTGAAGATTGAAACATTTTATAACAAAAATCGCAAACTATTGCACAATAAAGAAACAATGATATATCTAAAATTATCCAATTGTAATGTTGATTTTCAAAATTATGAGAATAGAATTTTTGCTTGGTTGTATTTGAATAATTTTGAAAATATTCGCGCAATCCATGATTTACAACGACTGTAAAATCATGCCAAATACACAAAGGGAGGTAACTCAAGTGAAGAAGCTGATTCTTGATCTTGATACTGGTGTTGACGATACTCTCGCTATATCTTATGCTCTTGGAAGCCCAGAAATGGAGCTTATTGGCATAACTGGCACGTATGGCAACGTTTTAATGGAGCAAGGTGTTCGTAACGCGCTTGCAATCACAGACTTACTTGGGCATCCCGAAGTAAAAGTTTATAAGGGACTTTCGCACGCAAGCAAAAAAGATTCTTTTGAAGTTCTTCCAATTTCTGCATTTATTCATGGAGATAACGGAATTGGCGATGTTGAGATTCCAGATTCTGCGCGCAAAGCAGAAGATGAATCAGCTGTTGATTTTATTATCGATTCTGTAAAGAAATATGGCAAGGACTTGGTGTATGTTCCAACAGGACCAATGACAAATATCGCTGCTGCGTTGAAGAAAGCTCCAGAAATCAAGGACGAAATCGGAAAGATTGTTCTTATGGGCGGAGCGCTTACCATTCATGGAAACGTAAACGCCTGGACCGAAGCGAATATATCTCAAGACCCAGATGCTGCAGATGTACTATTCCGCTCTGGTGCTCCAGTAACAATGATTGGTTTGGATGTTACTTTACAGACTTTGCTTACCTACAAGGAGACAAAGCAGTGGCGTGACCTTGGTACAAAGGCTGGCAAGTTCCTTGCAGATATGACCGACTTTTACATTAAGGCATATGAAACAACGGCTCCACACCTTGGCGGATGCGGTTTGCATGATCCTTTGGCAGTGGCTGTGGCTGTGGATCCAACACTTGTTACAACGCTTCCAATCAATATGCAAGTTGATGTTGAAGGCCCAACTCGTGGACGCACAATTGGTGATGTTACGCGCTTGAATGACCCTGTTAAGACAATGCAAGTTGCTGTTGGTGTTGACGTTCCACGATTCTTGAACGAGTTTATGACGCGCATTTCTGGCTTGGCAAAAATCGCTGGCTGAGTGTGGATTTTACGCGTTTTAATTCCGTTTTAGCTCCGCTTTTTGTTGTTCGACACGCCGCAAATCGCAACATTTTCAGCAATATGCGATGTGCCTTATTTGCCAATGTAAAAACTAAAAATATTAATTGATTGGATTATTATGACTGAGATTGCAAAATCTAGTGCGGTAGACCCATACGAGGATCCAAAAACCCGCGACAAAGTGGCGATTTACTCGCTAATTTTACTTCTTATAACCTTTATTCTTGGAACATTGTGTTTGCAAGGATTTAATCTGGTATTTGATCAGATTGGTAAAGCTGTTGGCGCGCCTGATCAAGCTTCTCTTATTACGAGTTTGCCAATTATTGTTTTAGGCATTGTGTGCTTTATTTACGGTTCTTTGGGTGACTTTGTGTCGCTTCGTAGACTCATAACAATCGGACTTGTAACACTGTTTGTTGGATCGTTGTTTGGTTTTATTGCAAACTTCTTCTTCACTCCAAACTTGTGGACTGTTATTATTGCGCGTATTTTACAAACAGCTGGCGAGCAGGTAGCAGGTTCTTCCTTCCTTGTTATTGCAACTAAGTATTTGCGCAACGATCTTAAGGTAATTTTCTTTGGACTCTTTACTGCTGCTTATCAGCTTTCTGCTTCTATTGGCGTTTTTGCTGCTGGTGCTCTTAGCTCTATTGCTTGGCAGTATTTGTTCTTGATTCCTGCAATTACTATTCTGTTCTTGCCAGTTCTTGTTAAGTTCTTGCCTACAAAGAACGGTATTGGTGGAAAGATAGATAAGCTTGGCTTTACAGTGTTTGGTATTGCTGTTGCATTGCTGACTTTGTTCTTCTCGTACAAGGCATGGGGATTGTTGCTTGGATCCATCGTGCTGTTTGTTGTGTTTGCTGGATACATTATGAAGGCAAAGAACCCGTTTGTAACTCCTGCATTCTTTAAGAATAAGCGTTGGCTTTCGGGCATTATTTTGATCTTCATCTTCTACTTTACTAACTATTGCATGCCTCCAATTTACAATGTGATTGGTGGAGCTTTGTATCATATGAGCACTGAGGCAGTTTCTTCCTACCTTGTATGGGCATTCGTTGTAGCAGCAGTGTTTGGAACATGCTCTGGAACAATTATCGGTTTCATTGGACGTAAAGCTGGCATTATTATAGCTGCTGTTCTTATGATTCTTGGATGGGTTGGAGCTGCTGTATTCATCAATTGCGGATTCCTTGTTCTAACTTTGTGCGCATGCGTCTACTACGCTGGTTGCGGACTTATGTATTCGCCAATCGTTTCAACGGTTCTTAGCGCATTGCCTGTTGAAGAATCGGGTCGTGGATGCGGTATGAACGATTTAGTTATGAATGTTACAGCATCAATCGGTATTTCCATTTTCAGCGGATTCTTTGGCGGAAACTTGCTAAAAGGATTCTCTTTTGCTGGAATCCAAGGCTTAGGTGCAGGTTATTCTAACTTGCTTATGATGGGCGCTATTGTAGCCTTTATTGGCTTAGTAGTTTACATTGCTCGTAGCCTTATGGTTAAAGAGTAATTATTATTTACTCAATATGTTAGTGGTCACTATCTTGCAGTCATCTTTGGCTGCGTGGATAGTGACCATTTTTGTATTATTTTGCTTGCGTGCTATCAAATCTTTTTCATACGCTGAATACTAATTGGGTATGCTGTTCCAAGCTCTTGCGCCCAAAGAGAAACGTAGAATTCTTCGCACATCCACTTTAGTTTTTGAGCTTTTTCTTGAGCTTCATCTCTATTAGGCCCAGCAGGCAAGCTTTCTGCTCTCTTTTGAGCTTCTAGTACAAGCTTATGAGCTTCATCTGCCTGCCAAGCCCATTGAACATCTCGATCTTTGTTTGACTTTGCTTTGTTAAGTCGAATCAAATCCGCATGTAAGTAGCGCTCTATTGAACTAAGTGCGCTAGAATCTGCTTTTGCAATAAATCCAGGAAAAACAAGCGAAGATGCGTGTTCTTTAATCGATTGAAGAACACTAAGCATTGGCAAGTCGGCTTTGCCGCTAACAGCGGACTCGACTTTAGCAAATCGCTCCAAAATAGCAATAACACTGTGTGCAACGCTATAAACCGTGTCTTCGTAAACTTCGGCAATATTGCCAACGGCTTCTTTAAGTTCAACATCGTTAGTAATTTTTTGCGTATTTGGTATAAGTCGCTTAATAGCTGCCATTTGCAAATCTTGAGCCAAATCTTTAGAAGACTTATAAGGTGCAGAAGCAAGTAGCAAAGCCTCGCTGCCGAGCCATCTAGATGTAATGCGCTTATCGTCTAAAATAAGCATGTTAAGTGCGCCTTGCCAAACCATTTGAGATCTAGAAAGATTAGTTGCTCCAGACTTGTGTAACAAATCTGCTCTCTCAACAACATTTCCGGCCTCTGCTGCTTTAATCGCCTTGCTGTTAACAACATTTAACGCACACTCTTGAGCTGATTTTGCAAAGCGATGCTGAAGGCTTATTAGCGACTTATCTGTTCCTAAAACAGTAGGCTTAATGCGCTTGTTGCTTTGATTATGCGAATTGTTTTGATTAGGTTTGTTTTTATTAGTTTTCTTTTGCTCAACGCTAAAAGTTACGCGCAAATAAGGAGATAGTCGTTGTAGCTGATCTTCGCTTAAGACTTCTGGGTGGATTTGTGCTCCAACAACATTAATCGCAGCTTTAGTAAAGACTTCGCTAAAGTCTTGCCAAATAAAATCTTCTTGCGGATTCTCATTTATTCCTGGAAGATAATCGTAGTTTTCGTCAATCCACTCGCGGATCTTACGCGCAGTATCTGGAGCTGGCACGAATTGCACGCGCAAAGTCTTAGGAAGAGACTTAATCATGCCAATAATAAGCTCGTCTAATAAGCCTGGCACATTCCAAGTAAACTCTTGAGGCTTAAGTCGCAAAAGCGCATGAAGTGGAACGTGTACGGTTACGCCATCTAAAGGATTATGCGGATCGTAAATGTAGCTTAAGCGCAAATTAATTCTCTGGCCGTCTGTTCCAATCGTATGCCAAGTATCGGGGTAGTCTGCTAAATCAGTGTCATTTGCGTATTGCAAGCGCTCAACACAATCTGGGTTAAAATCAAGAAAATGTGGGTCTTGAAGCCTATAATTTTTCCACCATTTAGCCAAATCTGCAATGGTCGTAGCTTCTTGAGGAAGTTTATTATCGTAAAAAGTAAACAAATCCTCGTCGTTTACGGTTTCGCTTGCTTGTCTAGTGCGATTTGTTTGATTATCGGCATCGTTCAAAACGTTAATATTTGAGGAGATAAAATCGTTGAATGGAAAACGCTGTTGAACGTTTCCTTCGACTAAGCCTTGACGAATCATTAACATTCTAGATTCGTAAGGGTTGATTTTAGACCATTGAACAGTGCGATTTTGCACAATAGGCAAGCCGTACAAAAGCACTTTCGATTGAGCAATTGCAGCACCTTTGCTTGCGCTCCAATGAGCATCTAAATATGTTACGCGAGTAAGGTTCTTGGCTAAAGACTCCGCCCAAGCAGGGTCTATTTGCGCGCAATACCTTGCCCAAAGTCTAGAAGTTTCAACTAATTCCGTACACATAATCCAAGAAGGAGTTGTTTTAGAAACAGATGAAGATGGGAAGATTGCAAACCTTGTGCTTCTAGCGCCTTGATAATCGTTTTTTGCCATTTTTTGAGCGCGCTTAATGGCACGAATTTTGGCTGTTCCGCGAAGTCCTGCAAAATCCGAAGCCTTAGGCTCGCGAATAACTTGCATGCCAATCATAGAAAGCAAGCCAGAAAGCATAGAAGCGTGGATTCCTTGATAATCCCAAGTGCAACAAAGACTGTGAGCTGCTTGTTGATTATTTGGCAATTGGCGGATTTGCAAGCTTGCGCGTTTAATCGGCAGCGCTTCGCCAACATTATAATGAAGCTCCTTGCATAAATCTTTAAGCTGATTAACTAAATCTTTCCACTGTTTTAGGCGTAAAAAGTGGAAAAATTCCTCTTTGCAAAGTCGCCTTAGCGCGTTGTTGCTGATTTCGCCATCCGCCTGGAATATGCGATCCCAAATATTCAATGCTGTTAAAAAGTCACTTAACTCGTCTGCATAACGATTGTGTAATCTATCTGCTTCCTCGCGCTTTTCCTCGGGGCGCTCGCGCGGATCTTGCAAACTCAAAAACGCAACAATAACAAGAATCGCAGCTAAAGTATTAGGCGTAGTGTTTCGCGCAGCTTCAATAATCATGCGTCCAAGGCGAATGTCAATTGGAATATGACTAAGCTCGCGGCCGATGCGAGTCAAACTTATAACACCAGATTTTCTGCTTATTGCGCCAAGCTCGCTAAGCTCGTTAAAACCGTCGCTCACAGCCTTAATATCTGGAGGATCAATAAATCCAAAATTCGTTATATCTTCGCCAGTTTTAGCAACACCAACAGAGAGCATGTGTAAAACAACATCGCCAAGTGAAGTGCGCAAAATCTCGGGATCGGTAAAGCGCGGGCGAGTATCGTAATCTTCCCTAGAATACAAGCGAATAGCAATGCCATCTGCGATTCGCCCACAACGTCCAGAACGCTGATCTGCACTCGCTTGAGAAATAGGTTCTATAGGAAGACGCTGAACTTTGGCAGACTTAGAATATCGCGAAATTCTAGCAAAACCAGGGTCTACAACGTAGCGGATCGAAGGTACTGTAAGAGAAGTTTCTGCAACATTAGTGGCGATTACAATGCGCTGATGCGTGTGGTGTTCAAAAACGCGATGCTGGTCTTTAGAAGAAAGACGTGCAAAAAGTGGAACAATCTCAATGGCGTCACTACGATTCATGTCGCTTGTGCGCGCACCAAAATAAGAACGCAACGATGCTTCAAACTCGCGAATATCGCGCTCGCCAGAAGCAAAAACCATAATATCTCGCGCGCCTTGAGTGTGTGTTGAATGAATCACAAGTTGAGCGCATGCGCGAGTTACAGCAGAAGAAATGTCTTCATCGCAAATATCTTCTCGATTGCTTTCGTTAGATTGGCTTTGCTCAACGCTTTCATCGTCCATAGCAATATCTGCAAAACCTGGAACATGCTTCATAAGCGAAGGTGCGCTTCCAAGCGGCTCGTAAAGTACGCGCACGGGGTATGTTCGCCCAGAAACCTCTATAACAGGAACTTTAATATGTAAAGCTTGCTCAAAATGGTCTTTGAACTTTGCAGAATCGATTGTTGCAGAAGTAATAATAAGCTTTAAGTCTTTGCGCTTTGGCAAAAGAGTTGTTAAATATCCAAGCAAAAAATCAATGTTTAGGCTGCGCTCGTGAGCTTCGTCAATAATAATAGTGTCATAGCGCGTAAGAAGTGGGTCGCGCTGAATTTGAGCAAGCAGAATACCGTCCGTAACTATGCGAAGCTTTGTTTTAGATGAGCTTTCGTCGTTAAAACGCACTTGGTAGCCGATTTCTTCGCCAAGCTTAACATCCATTTCGCTTGCGATTCGCTCTGCAACCGTGCGTGCAGCAAGTCGGCGGGGTTGTGTGTGAACAATTTGCTTTCCGCGACCGCCTCTGCCAAGCTCTAAAGCCATCTTTGGTATTTGAGTGGTTTTTCCAGAACCCGTTTGACCAGATACGATTACAACTTGCGATTCTTTAATAGCTTCAATAATCTGGTTGCGTGCGGAACAAATCGGCAGTTCACTAGGATAGTCAAAATTCATATTAAATCCTATTAAATCCTGCTAAATACTATTTTCTTAAGACTTCTATAATCCTGTATCCCTTAGAGCTTGCGTATTTTTCAACGCTAAAATCTTCACCAAGATTTTTAGAAAGCCAAGGGATTAAGGAGTCAGAGCCAAGATTTTTTTGAACAACCAAATAAGCCGCTCCACCAACTTTTAAGCGAGGAAGCCACGTGAGCAAAATATTGTGTAAAACGTCTTTTCCAACGCGGATTGGAGGATTAGACCAAATAAGATCAATGTTTTTAGATGAATCTTCTTTTAGCGCATCTTCTACAAGATAAGTGTGAATGTTATTTAATCCAGCATTCTTAGCGTTAATATTAGTAAGCTCTAGAGCGCGCTCGTTAACGTCTACAGCGTAAATTTGCGCATTAGGGGATTCAAAACCTAAAGCCAAGCTAATAGCGCCCCAGCCGCAACCGATGTCGAAAAATCGCCCATTTTCTGGGGGTTGTGGAGCGTGTTTAAGAAGAACTGCAGTTCCTAAATCAAGTTTAGAAGAGCTAAAAACTCCGTTAGAAACTTGCACGCTAACTTCTTTGCCTCGCAAATCAACTTGCAAAGTTCGTCTTAAGTCTAAAGAATTTGGATTAGCGGAAAAATACTGTTCGCCGCTAGTCTTAGATTCTTTAGCATTTTTGTTTGTTTTAGTAGCATTAATGCTGCTCGTCTTTTTAGTTTTATTAAAAGTGTTAATAGTCATTTTAGTGTTGCGTTAAAAATTATGTCTTCTAGATTCACAATAATAAAACAAACGTTGTAAATCGCGTATTAATAAAGGATTTAACGTAAGTAGTTAAAGAAAAATAGCAAAGGGCATAGTTTTGGTAGATACTTTAGCAAATAGTGATTTGGCAAGTGGTGATAATAATATGCCCGAGCATAAAAATGAGCATAAAGACTTTCTTTCAGGCCATAGTGAAGTTCTACTAGACGATGCAAACGCTGATTTCGGTGAGCAAATCCATAACGAAGCTTGGCAAGAGCGCGAATCAAGAAACGCGTTAAAACGAGTTGCTGGTCTTGGAGAATTACAAGACGTAACCGAAGTAGAGTACAGAAAACTAAGGCTGGAACGCGTTGTTTTAGTAGGCGTGTGGTCTAGCGCTCGCGGAACTCTAAGCCAAGCAGAAGAGTCTCTTAGAGAGTTGGCAGCACTTGCTAAAACAGCTGGAGCAGTAGTGTGCGACGGCATGTTGCAGCAAAGATACAGACCAGATGCAGCAACGTATGTTGGTTCTGGAAAAGCGCGTGAACTTGCAGCGGTTGTAGCTCAAAATGATGCGGATACGATTGTTGTAGACGACGATCTTCCACCAAGCCAGAGAAGAGCTTTGGAAGACGCTACTAAAGTCAAGGTTGTAGACAGAACGGCTGTTATTCTAGACATTTTCGCTCAACATGCAACAAGCAGGGAAGGAAAGGCACAAGTCGAGCTTGCTCAGCTTCAATACATGCTTCCGCGACTTAGAGGTTGGGGTGCTGCTCTTTCTAGGCAGGCTGGTGGCCGCGCTGCTGGAGACGCTGGAATAGGCTCTAGAGGCCCTGGAGAAACAAAAATCGAAATGGATAGGCGCGCAATTAGGAATCGAATTTCAAAATTGCGTCACGACATTGCGCTAATGGCACCAACTCGCGAGACAAAGCGCGGATCTAGGCGTCGTCAAGATATTCCAACCGTTGCGGTAGTGGGGTATACAAACGCTGGAAAATCTTCGATTATAAATAGACTTACTGGCTCTAAGGAGCTTGTAGAAAATGCGCTTTTTGCCACTTTGGATACTGCTGTTCGAAAGTCTTTAACTAAAGATGGTCGCGCGTACACGCTTGTAGACACGGTTGGTTTTGTGCGAAGGCTGCCAACTCAGCTAGTAGAAGCGTTTAAGTCCACTTTGGAAGAGGTTGGCCAAGCAGACGTTATTTTGCACGTTGTTGACGGTTCTCACCCAGACCCTGTTTCTCAAATTGAGGCAGTTAACGAGGTTTTAGCTCAAATTGATGGAGTAGAAGACATTGCGCAAATTATTGCGTTTAATAAGTCGGATGTTATGCAAGAGCCAATGCGTTTGCGTTTGCAGTCGTTGTATCCTGATTCTCTTATTGTCTCTGCGCAAAGTGGCGAAAATATTGAGCATCTAAAAGCACGCGTAGAAAATTTGTTACCTTCGCCACATGTTCACGTTAAAGTTAAGCTTCCTTACAGTGATTATTCTGGATCTTTACTATCTAAAGTTAGAGAAAATGGCATTGTAAAATCAGTGGAATATAAGGATTCTGGCATAGAATTAGATGCTTTTGTTGGAGATTCTTTGTCTTCAAAACTTATGCAAATTGCGTTTTAGTCGAAATTCCTTAGGTGTGATTAAAGTAAAAACTGTTCATGCATATATCTCTATTGTTAGAGCAGCCCTTATATTTTGAGTTATTTATTAGCTAGAGGGTTGACTCTGTTTTGTGGAAAAGGGGTTTTTCTAATGGTGAATTCTCAGGTTAAGCCAACAAAGCTTGCGATTATTGGTGCTGGCGCAGTAGGTTCTACGCTTGCGTTTGCTGCTGCTCAGCGCGGTGTTGCTCGTGAAATTGTGCTTGAGGATATCGCTAAGGAACGTGTTGAAGCAGAAGTGCTCGATATGCAGCACGGTTCTAGCTTCTACCCAGCTGTTTCTATTGCTGGCTCCGACGATGTTGAAATTTGCCGCGATGCCGATATGGTTGTTATTACTGCTGGCGCTCGTCAAAAGCCTGGTCAGACTCGTTTGGAGCTTGCAGGTGCAACTATCAATATTATGAAGTCGATTATTCCTAATGTTGTTAAGGTTGCTCCAAACGCAATTTACATGCTTATTACAAATCCTGTTGACGTTGTTACGCATGTTTCTATGAAGCTTTCTGGTCTTCCTGCTAATCAAATGTTTGGATCGGGTACAAACCTTGATTCTGCACGTTTGCGCTTCCTTATTGCTCAGCACACTGGTGTGAATGTTAAGAACGTTCACGCTTATATTGCTGGCGAACATGGCGATTCCGAAGTTCCTCTTTGGGCTTCTGCAACTATTGGTGGCGTTCCAATGTGCGAGTGGAATGCTCTTCCAGGTCATGAGCCATTGGATGAAGCTAAGCGCGAAGAGATTCATCAAGAAGTTAAGAACGCAGCATACAAGATTATTAACGGTAAAGGCGCTACAAACTACGCTATTGCAATGTCTGGCGTAGATATTGTTGAGGCTGTTCTTCGAGACACCAACCGCATTTTGCCAGTTTCTTCTTTGCTTGAAGACTTCCATGGAATCTCAGACGTTTGCATGTCGGTTCCAACTTTGTTGAACCGCAACGGCGTAAATTCTCGCTTGAATACTCCAGTTTCGGATCGTGAGCTTGCTGCTTTGAAGCGTTCTGCAGAGACTCTTCGTCAAGCTGCGGCACAATTTGGATTCTAATTAGTTTTTGCTTTATGATTTAAGCTTTTATGCTTTTATGCTTGGCTGTTCGTAAAGCGCTAATTACTAAGATTTAAGTATTGAAAGTCGCTCCTTCAATCTTTGTTTGGGGGAGCGGCTTTTAAGTTATAAATTTGATTAAAAGGTGATTTGAATGTTTAATCATAAAAATCTTGATACAGACTTTGCGCTAATGCGTGATTTTGAAGATTTAAGGCTCCAATTTCCGATTTTAAGTCGCAAAGTACATTCAAAACCCTTGATTTACTTGGATTCTGCAGCAACTTCTCAAAAGCCGCAAGTTGTAATTAATGCCGAAAGCGAGTTTTACAAAACGATTAATGCTGGTGTTCATAGAGGCGCGCACGAGTTGGCAGCGCTTAGCACTGTTGCGTTTGAACAAGCGCGCGCAAAGGTTGCAAAACTCGTTGGTGCTTGTAGCAAAGAAGGCAGCGAAGAGATTGTTGTTACGCCTGGCGCTACAGGAGCGCTGAATCTTCTTGCTACTTCTATTGGAAACGCAACTATTAACTCTAGGTTAAATCGCCCTGGTTTTGCGGAAGATAACTTAACTTTGCGCCAGCATTTTGTGATTAATGAGGGAGATAATATTGTTGTTTCTCGCGCAGACCATCATTCCGTTTTATTGCCATTACAAGAGCTTGCGATTCGCTCTGGCGCGGAGCTTCGATGGATCGATGTAAGTGAAGATGGTCGCGTGCGCGCAGACGCGGATTATTTGAGCACTGTTATTGATGAGCGCACGAAAATCGTTGCGGTTACGCATATTAGCAATGTTACGGGTGCAATCACGGATGTCTCGACGATTTGCAAGCGCGCGCACCAGGTTGGGGCGATTTTTGTTCTTGACGCTTGCCAGTCCGTTCCGCATATTCCAGTTGATTTTCACGCGTTAGACGTTGATTTTGCAGCCTTTAGCGCGCATAAAATGTACGGACCGACNGTGGCTTAACAAGCCAGCGCAATATATGCAAGCGCCTTACCGTTTTGAGGCGGGAACTCAGCCAGTTGCACAAATGGTTGCTGCAGGAGTTGCAGCGGATTGGCTTTGCTCGTTGGGCATGAATCGAGTTGCAAAGCATGAGCAGGAACTTGCTGAAGAATTGCTTAAATTGCAAGATGTTCCAGGAGTTCGCGTGCTTGGCCCGCTTGATTTAAGCAAGCGCATTGCAACGGTTTCTTTTGAAGTTGAAGGCGTGCATCCTCATGACGTTGGCCAGTTTTTGGATGCGCAAGGGATTGCGATTCGCGTTGGGCATCATTGCGCTCAGCCGATTCATCGCCATTTTGGCGTGTACGCTTCGAATCGCGTTTCTGTTGGAGTTTATAACACAATCGAAGAAGCTCGCGAATTAATCGAAGCTGTTTCCCAAGTTCGCGCATATTTTGGCGCATAGTCGTAATATTTTAATGCAAGGAGAGCGCATGTTTGATATGAGTTTTGATGATGACGGTAACGGTGCAAGTAGCGGATTAGAAAGCATGTATCAAGAAGTGATTTTAGATGCTGCTAGAAATCCGCGCGGAAAGGCGCATTTTTTAAGCACGGAGAGTCTTTCTAAAGCAGAAGAGCGTGAAGAGAAAGTTGAGGAGGCTTCTGGTAAATCGCCAGCAACCGATGAGCTAAAAAACGATTCTAATATAACAATTACAAATCATCACGAAAATTGTGCTGTAGAAGCTAATAAAGATTATGCTTTTGGCGAATCTCATCAATTTAACCCAACTTGTGGAGATGAGGTTACTATGCATGTGGAACTCGCTAAAAACGTTGATAATTCAAGCAATGCGCTTATTAAAAGTATTAAGTGGGATGGCCACGGTTGCTCAATCTCGCAAGCAAGTCTTTCGATTATGGTTGATTTGGTTGAGGAGAAAACTGTTGCGGATGCCTTGCGATTGGCCGCTCTTTTTCACAAACTTATGGAATCTAGGGGAGTTGGATTAAAAAGCGAGCAAGACGAGGATGATTTGGAAGATGCTATGGTTTTTCAAGGCGTTTCTAAATATCCAATGCGAATCAAGTGCGCGTTGCTTGCGTGGGAAGGCTTAAAAGACGGTATTGCAAAGGCTATTGAGGATTTATAAAATCGTAGTGTAACACTAAAAATAAGGAATATTATGGCAGAAAATCAGTCTCAATCTCAAATCGACGTGAATAGCATCGGTCGCGTAAGTGAGGAAGATATTCAAGAGGCTTTGCACAATGTTGTGGATCCAGAGCTTGGTATTGATGTTGTTGACTTGGGATTAGTTTACGGGATTGAGATTGACGAGCTTGGTCGCGCGATCCTTACGATGACGCTTACAACGCCTGCTTGCCCGCTTACGGATTTGATTGAAGACGAGTGCGCGAGTGCGCTTGTTGGATTAGTGGACGAATTTAGGATTGATTGGACTTGGAAGCCGCGTTGGAGTGTTGAAAATATTACGGAAGATGGGCGCGCGCAGCTTGAGGCGCTTGGCTATAATTTGAACAATTTGCCTGCTAGCTTTGGCGCTGGGGTTGGTGTTTCTGGCGTTGGTGTTGGGGCTCCTGGTGCTTCTGGCGCTTCTGGAATGTCATCCTATGTTGGCGGAATTTCGCCAACCGAATAATTTAGGATTTTTAATGATTTGCACAGAAGATTTTTCGCCTAATTGCAATGATTTTAAGAATAGTGACGATTGCAAGAATGGCGATAATTTTATTAAGAATAGCGACGATTATTGCGATTTGTGCGCGCAAAAAATTATTGAAAACGGCATAACAGATGTTGTTTTTGACTTGCATCTTCTTGTTGATTGGGATGCGCGCCGCACATTGGAGTCAGATTACCCAGATTATATTGGCGAAGTTCTGTTTAGTTACGAGCCAGAATGGGGTTTTGAGTTTCACGAAGCTTTGCGAGAGGCTGCATGGAGCAGCCAGCGCGCACTGGAATCGTTTAGTGAGCATCACGGTCCTGCTGTAACTTGGCTTTATCGCCTGTATTTTAAGAATTTTTCACGCGGATTTTTAGGGGAGCGAGCGCGTTTTGCGTCTCTTGCTCGCGATTTAATCGCAAAAGGTGTGCGCGTTTGGGCGTTGGGAAACGCTTCGCAAGAGTGGATTGATTGCGCGCGCGCAACTTGCCCAATACTTGGCGAGATAAATGGCGTTAGTGCATCTTGCGAATCTCATTTGCGCAAGCCGAATATTATGATTTATAGAGATTTTTTGAGCAAAAATGGTTTGAACGCATCTTCTACTGTTTTTGTTGAATCGGATTTGCGTAGCTTAAAAACTGCGCAAAGAATCGACTGTGCATTTGCAAAACTATTCACACTATAGTTGCCTCAACATTTGTTGGCCGCTTCGAGTGAATCGTAGCCATACATGTGCACAGTATTTTCAATAATCATTTGCGTAAGATTTAGATTTTTTGCTGTTAAATCTTCTATAAAAGACTTATATTTAGCAAAAGTTTCGGCGGAATACGTGCTTAATTCTCCTCGTAAATACGTTTCAAAAGATGTATTTTCTTCTGTATCTTCGCTTGTTTTTAGAACGCGCATTGCAAGACCTAAATGAGGGTATCGATCGCGAAAATCATCCGCCCATCTAACTTGCGTAAAAATAATCTTCTCCTGCTCGCTTTTTCTAGGCTCTAAAATCGGCTTAATATAAGGCTTAATTGTGCGCTCAAAAATTTCTGGCGCAGTAGACTCCATCATTCGTGCATATTTTTCTGTTATCAAATTTCTGCCATTGCTATCAGCGCGCTCAAGATCTTTCTTATAAGACTCTTGCAAATCCAGAGGCCAAGTTAAAAATTGACTCATGCGCATAATGCGGAACGTTTGCCAATCTTCCTGGCAATTCGCGCGTCCGCCTTCGTTTTGCGTAAGCTGGAATTGCTGCCATTCTAGTTTTGTAATTTCTTCTGCAAGATTTTGCGTTTTTGGATTTTGCGTTTTTGGATTTGATAATGAATCGCACATCATAAGCTCCTTAAGCACGTTGCGCGCGAATTAATATGCGCTTCAACATACGGGCGTTGCCATTCTAAAAACGTTTCATTGCAATCGCTCAAACCTTGATATTTAAGCTCTTGCACTACTTCGTTGCACACGTTTTGAATAATCTCGTTTATTTTAGATTCAGCTTCGCTGCTGCCTTTTGTGCCTTCGCCAAATCCGATTCCGCCAAAGCACGCCGCACTACTTAGTCGCATAAGCGATTCAAGTTGATTTGCTACGCCAAAAAGCCTAGACG
>QWCU01004629.1_pt1 | contig 32002 bp, 21 predicted proteins | sample 1972601 | NCBI WGS metagenome assembly QWCU01 (sample SAMN09866700, study PRJNA288562) | Human vaginal metagenome isolate pre2_vaginal, whole genome shotgun...
CTTATTTAAGAAGAAGATCGCATCTGATCGCATCAATGAGAAATCATTGATAGTGTATGTATGTACCAAACCATTGATAGATAAGATGGTAAGGGCACACGGTGGATGCCTTGGCACAGGAAGCCGATGAAGGACGTGACAAGCTGCGATAAGCTACGGTTAGGGGCACATACCCGCTTGACCCGTAGATTTCCGAATGGGTAAACCTAATAAGAGTCATTTCTTATTACAGTGCGTTGAACACATAGACGCATCTGAGACAACCTGGGGAACTGAAACATCTAAGTACCCAGAGGAAAATAAATCAAACGAGATTCCGCTAGTAGTGGCGAGCGAACGCGGATAAGGGCCAAACCACAGGTCGCGAAAGCTCTTGTGGGGTTGTAGGGTCACAAATTGTACAGTAAGAAAATTTCTTAGAAGCAAAACGGTCTGGGAAGGCCGGCAAGATAGGGTAAAAGCCCCGTACGCGAATCTAAGAAATCTGTCTTGTGATACCTGAGTACTGCCGGACACGTGAAACCCGGTGGGAATCTGGGGGGACCACCCTCCAAGCCTAAGTATTCCTGTCTGACCGATAGTGTACTAGTACCGTGAGGGAAAGGTGAAAAGCACCCCGGGAGGGGAGTGAAATAGTTCCTGAAACCGTGCGCTTACAATCCGTCGGAGCCTTCTTTGTGGGGTGACGGCGTGCCTATCGAAAAATGAGTCTGCGAGTCAGTGGTATGTGGCGAGGCTAACCCGGGTGGGGGAGCCGTAGCGAAAGCGAGTTTTAAAAGGCGTTTTAGTCGCATGTCCTGGACCCGAAGCGGGATGATCTAGCCCTGAGCAGGTTGAAGCGCGGGTAAGACCGTGTGGAGGACCGAACCCACCTAGGTTGAAAACTGGGGGGATGACTTGGGGTTAGGGGTGAAAGGCCAATCAAATTCCGTGATAGCTGGTTCTCTCCGAAATGCATTTAGGTGCAGCGTCATGTTATTGCTTGCAGGGGGTAGAGCTACTGGATGCTTGCGGGCCCATACCGGGTACTAATAGCAGCCAAACTCCGAATACCTGTTAGGTTTATCATGGCAGTGAGTCGGCGGGGGATAAGCTCCGTCGTCAAAAGGGAAACAGCCCTGATCGTCGTCTAAGGTCCCGAAGCGCGTGCTAAGTGGGAAAGGATGTGGAGTCGCATAGACAGCCAGGAGGTTGGCTCAGAAGCAGCCATCCTTGAAAGAGTGCGTAACAGCTCACTGGTCTAGTGGTTCCGCGCCGANCAATGTAGCGGGGCTTAAGCACGCCACCGAAGACGCGACTGCATGATTTAGTTCATGTGGGGTAGGAGAGCGTCCTGTATGGGGTGAAGCGGCAGTGTGAACTTGTCGTGGACTATACGGGAGTGAGAATGCAGACATGAGTAGCGAGAGACAGGTGTGAATCCTGTCCGCTGAATGACTAAGGGTTCCGGGGCCACGTTCGTCGTCCCCGGGTGAGTCGAGTCCTAAGGCGAGGCCGACAGGCGTAGTCGAATGGATGAACGGGTTGATATTCCCGTACCGGTGTTACACCGTTCGAACTGAATCTGAGAGTACTAACCTTCGTTATTCTGGTTGATTGCCTTTCGGGGTTTTCTTCTGGTTTAGTGTTGGGACTGTATCGGTAGTAGGTTAGCGTGGGAGTGACGCGGGTAGGTAGCCGGCTGCGGAGGTGGTTTTCCGTGGCTAAGCGTGTGGGCTGTCCTCTAGGTAAATCCGGGGGATGTTTAAGCTGAGGCGTGATGGGTAGGCTGTAAGGCTGATTCCGGTGATCCTGCTTGCCGAGAAAAGCTTCAACGTGAGGTGTGATTCCGCTCGTACCCTAAACCGACACTGGTGGTCTGGTAGAGTATACCAAAGCGATCGGGCGAATCCTGGCCAAGGAACTCGGCAAATTACTCCCGTGCCTTCGGCATAAGGGAGACCCCTGATGGTGATGTTTTTTACAAGCGGAGCTGTTGGGGGTGGCACAAGCTAGGGGGTAGCGACTGTTTACCAAAAACACAGGAGCGTGCGAAGGCGTAAGCCGCTGTATACGCTCTGACGCCTGCCCGGTGCCGGAAGGTTAAGAGGATCCGTTAGGCCTTTGGCGAAGCGGTGAATTTAAGCCCCGGTAAACGGCGGTGGTAACTATAACCATCCTAAGGTAGCGAAATTCCTTGTCGGGTAAGTTCCGACCTGCACGAATGGCGTAACGACTTCCCCACTGTCTCGGCCAGGAGCCCGGCGAAATTGCAGTACGAGTAAAGATGCTCGTTAAGCGCAGAAGGACGAAAAGACCCCGGGACCTTTACTATACCTTGGTATTGTCGTTAGGTGTGGATCGTGTAGCATAGGCGGGAGGCTGTGAAGCGTGGGCGCTAGCTTGCGTGGAGTCGATCAGTGAAATACCGCTCTTTCCATATCTGGCGTCTAACCTCGACACGTTATCCGTGTTAGGGACAGTGCCTGGCGGGTAGTTTAACTGGGGCGGTTGCCTCCTAAAGAGTAACGGAGGCGCTCAATGGTCCGCTCAGCCCGGTTGGCAATCGGGTGTTGAGTGTAATCGCACAAGCGGGCTTGACTGTGAGACTGACGGGTCGAGCAGGGACGAAAGTCGGAGATAGTGATCCGGTGCCGGCGTACGGACGTGGCATCGCTCAACGGATAAAAGGTACCCCGGGGATAACAGGCTGATCATTCCCAAGAGTCCATATCGACGGGATGGTTTGGCACCTCGATGTCGGCTCGTCGCATCCTGGGGCTGGAGCAGGTCCCAAGGGTTCGGCTGTTCGCCGATTAAAGCGGCACGCGAGCTGGGTTCAGAACGTCGTGAGACAGTTTGGTCTCTATCCTCTGCGCTCGTTGGAATGTTGAGGAGACCTGCCCATAGTACGAGAGGACCTGGGTGGACGAACCTCTGGTATGCCGGTCGTCACGCCAGTGGCGCTGCCGGTTAGCTACGTTTGGAAGGGATAACCGCTGAAAGCATCTAAGCGGGAAGCCTGCTCCAAGATTAGCATTCCTTGCACTTTGTGTGTGAGCCCCCATGTAGAACACGTGGTTGATAGGCTGGATGTGGAAGCCCTGTAAGGGGTGGAGCTGACCAGTACTAATGGGCGATTGTGATACTACTTGTATTGCTTATCGTTTAATTCTCTTAGATAGTATGGAGTGTTAAACGGTCATTTTATGGTTAAGTTGTTGATTTTGATGATTGTTTCTTCTTGTTGCTCGCGTTCATGTCCGGTTCCCAAACCGCCAGCTTGCCGCTCGCTTATAGTGAGTGTATAATCTAGTTTTGCGGTGGTCATGGCTCAGGTGAGACGCCCGGTCCCATTCCGAACCCGGAAGCTAAGGCCTGATACGGTGAGGGTACTGCACTCGATAGGGTGTGGGAGACTAACACGCTGCCGCATTATTCTTTCTAGCGGGGAACTTGATTGTTCCCCGCTTTTTTTTTATTTAAGTTTAATGCTTAACACGTTTCATAGTTGAACATGTTCGTATTCTTGTAGTGCGATTGCGATGAAACATGTTAGTGCAAAGAATCTTGTTAGAGTAAAGAGTAGTGTGTAAGTATAGCTTTAATACAATTAAACTGATTAAACGGAAGTATGTATGAAAAAGGCTCTTATTAACATTGATTACACGAATGATTTCGTGGCAAGCGACGGCTCGCTTACAGTAGGAGAACCTGCGCAGAAGCTCGAGAAGCGAATTACGGAGATATCGCAAGAATTTCTAGACGCTGGCGAATTCGTGGTTTTTGCAATCGACACGCATCATCTAAATGATCCGTATCATCCAGAAACTAAGCTTTTCCCGCCTCATAATATTGCTGGAACTCATGGCCAGAAGTTATATGGCACGCTTGGCGATTTTTACGAATCAAATAAAGATAAAAGCAACGTGTATTACATTCATAAGACTCGCTACTCTTCGTTTAATGGCACGGATTTGCTGATTAAGCTTCGCGAACGTCACATTGAGGAGCTGCACTTGGTGGGTGTTTGCACGGATATTTGCGTGCTTCACACTGCTGTTGACGCGTATAATCTTGGCTTCAAAATCGTAGTTCACAAAGATGCAGTCGCAAGCTTTGATCCGCAAGGTCACGAGTGGGCGCTTCGTCATTTTAAGACCTGCCTTAATGCAGATATTGTAGAAGGCTAAGATCTTAGCTAAAAATATAAATAATTATTAAATAGCTATTAAGAACAATTGCGCTGGTTGCTTTGAGCTGCCAGCGTTTTTGTTTAATCGGAGTGTCGACTTGACTATTAATGAGAATCATTATTATTATTGATACACGTTGTATGGATATCTTCAATAGTCATTCGTGAAAGAAGAGCGCGAATAGGCGAAATAGAGAAGATGAAGTGTAGAGAGCGAAACAGTAATTATGACTCAGGTCATTAAGAATATGGTAAAACGCGCGTTTGCTATGTGCGGCGTTGCGGTGCTTGCGTTTGCGGTGCTGGTATCGGGGTTCAGTGCTGCAAATCCTGCGTACGCGGATGATCATAAAACGTCTTATAAGTATTATGAAAATAAAACGGATGAATTAAAAAAAGGTCATATGGATATTTTTTATCCGTTTATGCACAATGACAAGCTAATAATGGGTTTTGAAGCCAACTCAATGCTTTACAATCCAGAAAACGTAACAATGAGGGTTGGGAACTCTTCGTATAGCACTAAGCCTTTTGATAATTACAAAAACAAGTTACCATTCGATGCATCAAAAGGTTATTGGCTTTTAGACGAATCTGGTAATAAATCAGATACAGAGCTGTTCCCAGGGTGGGATACATCTATAGCAAGATACGCTGTTGACGCAGAAAATCCAGATGGCGCAACTGCAGACATTGTTGTGCAAAAAGTAACAGCTCCTAAAGGCGGAAAAGTCTTAGTATGGGAGACGGATAAAAATAAGCAGGGTGAGCATATAGCTAAGTCTTTTGAATACAAAGATAAAGACGATGTTGAAGGCGAAGAAGGTAGTCGTTTTGAGCTTCCAGGCGTAATCCATCAGCCGCAGGTTACGCATCAGCATACGAATTGGGTATTTACAGAGCCTGGAACTTACACATTAGAGGTTTATGCGGTTATTAAGAATCGAGTAACTCAAAAAACAATTAAAACAAGCGCTGCTAAATATACTTTTGAAGTTGATGCAAACAGCAGCCATATGGTTTCTAGCGATTCGGTTGTTAAAGAACGCGGAAAAGCGGAAATCCCAGTTTTGGACGCAAACACTAAAGACGAAGACCCTAGCGATAACCCTGAGTGCCAAGATGGTCAGCTATGCATTCTAGGAGTTAGAAAAACGGGGTCTCATCCTCACTATCATTCTTACGAAGAAGGCGGAGACGTAAACCTTTACACATACATGGATGGGTTAAAGGAAAAAATCGCAAGTGGAGAAATAGGAAGGCCTTCATATAAGTGGTGTATAACGCGCGCAGATGAGCAAGAAGGAACGGAAGGAACTTGCTTTGATGGAGAAAGGCTTATACTTCCGCCAGAGCCTGCAATGAATAATATGCAAGTTTCTGTTGTTGTTACTGCTTCTGAAGGCTTTTTTGACTTTGGAAAAGACCGCGCAACTGCAAAAATTGTTGTAGAAGATCATGGAGCAGATGGTAGGCCAGTTGTTGCGATTAGTGGCAAAAACAAGGTTAAGATTGGTGAAACCGTACATCTTAATGCAAAGCTGTATTCGCCTCGCGTTCCTGTTGTAAATGGTAAGGCAGGAGATCCAGAAGTGCAAACTACATCCATAGTCAAAAAATACAGGTGGATGATTAAAAAAGACGGCGAAAAAGAGTTTAAGAACATACCAATGGCAGAAGGAAAAACACTTGATTTAGTGATTGATAAGAGCATGCAAGATGCTGTTATACGCGCTTCGCTTGTTTTGGATAATGGAACTTTGTATAGGAATGCTGGATACGACGATTTTTGCGATTGGAATGTAAACATAAAGAGAGATAGGAAGGATGGGGAAGCTGGTGATGCTGGCGATTCTGGCGATTCTGGGGCGCATAAGAATCGCAAGCAAAATCGTAAGCATGCGAAGAATCGCAAGAACACAAAGAATCGCAAGAAGAATAAGAGTCATGAATCTGTAACGGATGAGAATGACGAAAATAATGGCGATGAAAATGGCGACAAAAACGATGCGGAAGATGAAAATAGTCAAGATTCTAACAGCAATAGCGATTTAGAAAAGAATCGCAAGAAGAATAAAAAGAAGTTAGACAATAAGTCCGACGAGAAGTCAGACAAAAAGTTAGATGAAAATGACGATAACAACGGAAGCCAGAGTCAAAGCGAAAACAAAATACAGAGTGTAACGCCGCTTGCTGCTGGACCTCTTTCTGGCGGAAGGCTTGTTAACGCTGGAAAATCAGGAAGATTAGGCGGTGGATTCGCAGGGCTTGGCAGCTTTGGAAAGTCAAAGAAATCTAAAGTGATAAAAAAGTCTAAGCCACTTAAGAGTGGTAACAAGAAGGTAAAAAATAGTCACGAAGATTCTAATGATTCTAGCGATTATAACGACAGTGAATTAGACGACGAGCAAGAAAATAGCGAAGAAAACAGCCATAAAACAAAGTGGGTGGCAGCAGCCGTTGGAACTGCAAGTGTGAGCTTGTGTGCAATAACAGGAGCTGGCGCATTCTTGATGAAGCCACGCATAAAGCTGTTGTAGAAAGCTGTTCGCAAAACTTTAGAAAAACTAATATAACAAAATCAAATTTAGGACTTAAGGATAAAAAATGAGTAAAAATAAGAATCACGTAGCAATCGCACTTATTGCTGCAATATGTTCGGCGATTACGTTGATTGCAACAGTTTTAATGCCATCTCCACTTGTTGGGTCAGCGAATGCTGTAACAAGCAATCAGCCAGTGATGATTCAAGCGGGTCACGCTGATTTTGGACCAACGCTTTCGGGTGGTAACTGGAAGATGAAAATCCGCGATGATACTGGCGATGAGCCAGTTTGGAGAGACCCAGAAAATGTGGTATTTAAGCTTGGCAGCAACTCGATTATTCCAATGCCAAACGATTCTACCTACAGTTTTATTGGCGAAAAGCCAGGAACAAAGCTTTATGTGATTCCGCAAACTCAAAATCCTGACGTTCCATGGCTTGGGTGGAACACTCAAGAAGGCGGAGTGCTAAACGAGCTAGACCGCGGAGCAAATCTTTCGCTTGATGGCGTAAGTGGCCCTGGAAAATTGCATGTTTACTTGGAAAATGGCAATAATGCTCCACAGCAATTATGGGATAGCACTAAAGGATATCCGCAAAACAGCTGGATTGAAGCGAACGCGCACACGCATGTAAATTGGGTGTTCTCTAAGCCTGGAATCTACCACGTAAAACTCACTTTTTCTGGAAAGCTTAAGAACGGCCGTGCTGTAAGCGATACTCGCGTTCTTAACTTTGCTGTAGGAGATAAAACGGATGCGCAAGCGGCTTTGCCAAGCGCAAGTGCTGGTAGTGCAGATCAAGGCGGAGCTTCGCAAACGGATGCGCAAGATGAGGCTAATGTAAGCGAAGGCGCGTATGGTAATGGCGACGGAAACGCAGCTAATAGCGAAAACAATAATGGCAATAAATTTGCAAATAATTCGAGAAAAAAGCATAAGTCCAACTCCGACGACACTGTAGCAATCGCGCAAATTGTGATGATTGTATTTGCGATTTTAACAATCATAATTATTGCGTTTATTGCATTCGCTGTAGTAAAGAGCAAGCGTGCGCGCCAAATGGCGATTAATCAGCATGATTCCAACTCGCACCAAAACACTTCGATTTTTAATAATTTAGGACAAAACAATGCGTAATAAAACATTGAGTAATAAAACTTTGCGTAACAAAACATTAATTTGCTTTAGACTAATAAGCGCGATTATAAGCGCAATAATATCTTTTGGATTCTTGGCATCAATGTGCTGCTGCAATTGCGGTAGTGCGTATGCGAGTGAAGCTGCGCAAGAGGAGTCTGCTGAGCAAGGTGGGCAAGATACATCTGATGCACAAGAAGATTCTTCTACAGTTTCCAATCAGAATGCTGAAGGTAAGAACAATGAAGATTCTAATCAATCTGAAAATGAAGAAGCTTGCAAATATGCTTCTATGAAAGACGATGATGAAAAGGTCGATGATTCTTCCATAATTGCAAAATGTAGAGTATACAAAGGTCATACAGACGCTTTTGCAACGTATATTAGCAAAAGCGGAAAGTTTGTTTTATCTACGCGCGGAGATGACTTCCCAGGCAATAGTGGTAATCATATTAGGTTTAGTACAAGTCGATTGATATTTGTACTTGGAAGTAACACTAAGCAGTCTAGTGAAGGCTTAAAATTCTTGCCAGAAAATGGTGCAAATGTGCCAGTTTGGGGATTGCCTCAAACACAAGATACAAGTAAATTGTGGCCTGGTTTTGCAACAGAAACATTAGACAAAAAAGCTGGAATAGTTGCTGTTCGCTTTGCAATAAAAAAGGCAGTTATGCCGAAGGGTGGAGCTGTGTATGCGTACCAAGAAGACGCTCATAGCGAAATAACGCCTGTTATAGGAACGCCTAATACAAAGTTTCCGAACAAAATGTATGTAGATGCAGAAAAGCATATGCACGTTAGCTGGGTGTTTACAAAAGCAGGCAAGTATGTTCTTAGCATGGAAGCCGCTGCAATAACTGAAAGTGGAAGTATTGTTAAAGACCTTCAAGACTACACGTTTGAAGTGGATATGAAAAACGCGGATTCTAAAGATAGTAAAGATAGTAGAGAATCAGCTATTGCGGACGACAATAGTTTTAACGATTACAGCGGATTTAACAAATTTATGCATTCTGATTCAGATAAAAAAGATGATGGCAATGAAGATGAAGAATCTGAAGACAACGAAGATGAAGATGATGAAGATTCTTCCACTTCGATAGTCATAAACGGAAACAACAACAGAGTTTACGTAACGCCATGGCCTGGTGCAAAGCCAAAAGATGGATTAGCAAATCATAGCTCCAGTGAAGATGGCAGTGAAGATGGCGAAAATAGTGGTAGTGGCGAGTCTGAAGCTGAATCTAAATCCAAAAATAAAAAGCAAAAGTCAAGTAAAAAATGCTCAAAATTTAAGGATTTACAAGGAAATAAGCTAGTTATTAAACATGGTCACGTTGATTTAGCGACCTATTCAACTGGTAACGGAATAGGATTTGCAGTACAAGAAGACGTGACTGGAAGCCACGTAAAGCGTGACCCTAGCAAAGTTGTGTTTTATGCTGGAAAATCAGCTAAAGACGGTAGCGTGTGGAGACTGCCACAAACACAAAAAGGTAGCGTACCATGGGTTGGCTGGAGTAACCAGAATTTAAGCCCACACAAGCCAAGTAAAATCAGCCTTAAATCTGTAAAAGGGCCAGGTAGCGTGCGCATTTGGTTGCAAGGTTCGTTAGGCGGAAAAGCTAAAACGCTTATGTCTAGCGGCGGAAACCGCACGTACACTATTCCAGCAAACACGCATATGCATTTGAATTGGGATTTTTCAAAGTCTGGGTACTACACGATTCGTCTTGCTGTAAGCGCAAATGGAAAAACAGTTGCAAAGGACTTCCATTTTGCGATTGGTGTGGATCCAATGGAAAAGCCTATGAGTTGTAGCGCTGGAAGCGATGAAGATGGCGATGATGGCGATGGTGATGATGAAGATGTAGATGGCCAGGAAGATGGCCAGGAAAATGTCCAGAATGATGGTAACGTCAATAACACCAATGTAAATACAAATGCAAATAATGGTAACAATGGCAACAATAACGGCGGTTCAACTGCGTTAGCTGGATCTTATTCTGGCGGAGGGTCGTCGTTCTTTGGGTCTGGCTCTGGTCTTGCAAAGTCTGCTAAAACGGGCAAAACTGGCAGGTCTGTAAGTCTTTCTGGAAGCACTTTAGGAAAGTCAAAGGGTTTGCAATCAAAGTACGGCGCAAAGCGAATTAAAGGATTAAGCCAAAGCCTTAGAAGCGGCGTTAAAAGCGAAGAACCTAGTGGAATTATAGGCTTGTTCCAACGCAAGCCAGTAGTTGCATACACTGCTTTAAGCCTTGGAATTGCAACGATTTCTGGAACTTGCGCAGCTGGATTGTTTGTTCTACGCAAACGCGGACTAATACCTGCAGGGGGCTTATTTAGCGCGCTTATGGGTTTGAAATAGTGCGTAGAAAACGTTGGTAAAATTAATGAAATTCGTTGATTTAGTAGGTAAAAAGAGCGCGATGCGTGCTGTTGCGGCTGCTTTAGCTGTTTTGACAGCGCTGCCGATGGGCGCGTGCGGTGCGCCTAATAGTGTACTTCACGCAAATAGCGCAAAATCTGGCAAAATTAACGTTGTAACAACAACTGGCGTTTTGCGAGATATGGTTGCGAATGTTGCAGGAGACGCAGCAAATGTGAGTGCGATTGTGCCAGACAATGCGGATCCGCATTCGTACGAGCCGCGTTTGCGCTCAATTAGAGACGTTGTGTACGCGGATGTTGCTTTTAGCAATTACATGATGCTTGAAGAACACGGCGTAATTACAGCTTTAGACGCAAACTTGCGAAAAGGCGTGCCAAATGTGCAACTTGCGGAAGAAAGCGTTAAGCACGCGGCAGATATTATTCCGATGATAGAAGACGTGTCTTTAGACACGATTTGGCTAGGGCTTGCTACAGAACGCATGGCTGCGCAACCGAGCGAGGAAGCGCATAGCGCGCAAGGCGCTACAAGTGCAAATACGCAAAAGCGTGCGGAAGAATCGCCCTCGGCGGCGGCTGGTGAGTTAGCTTCGCTAAACAATCTCAATAAAACAAAAACAAATTCAAAACAAGATAGTCAGCTAGAAAAGTCAGGTCAATCTTTGCAATCAAATGCGCCTTCTACCGCAACAAAAGAAGGTCGCGCAACTGTAATAAAGCCTAACGCATACAACATGAAGCGTTCCGACAGAATACGCTTAACAGCAACAAAAGTAAGCGGACCAGGCGCGCTATTTGCATACTTGACTGGCACTTTTGGAAGCGTAGAAACATACTTTAACAGCGCAAACGGCATAAGCGCAGAAGACCACATAGACTTGCCAGCAGACGCGCACACGCATTTAAGCTGGGCATTTAGCAAGCCAGGCGAGTACACGCTTGAATTGCACGCCGACATGTTAAACGCGCAAAACGAGGTAGTTTCTAGCCTTGGAAACGCTAAAATGCGATTTGCTGTAGGCGTAAACGCGCAAAAAATAGCCAAAAAACGTGGAGCTAGCGTAGTGCTAAACAAAGGTCATGCAGATTTAGCTTACGACTTAGCAAAACGTGGATTTGTGTACCGCGTAGATACTTTGCAAGAAAAACGCTCCGCTGCGCCAAAACGCGTGTATTACAAGCCGCAAGATGTTGTTGTAGAAGTGCCAACTAACGCGCTAAAAGAGATACCAGCCGAACAAGGATACAGGTTTTTGGGAGCTGCAAGGCAGAAGATTTATCAGCTTCCGCAAGCAGTTTTAGGAAAGCACGTTCATGGAGACATTGACCCGCATTTGTGGCAATCCGTAAAAAATGGCATAGCATACGTGCGCACAATCGCAGATCGCCTTTGCGAAGTGGATGCGAAAAATGCTCGTAAATATCGCGCGAATGCGGACCGATACATTAACAAGTTGTTAGATGTAGACGCTTATATGCGCAAAAAAGTTGCGTCAATACCAAAAGAGAAGCGCAATTTGGTTACAACACACGACGCTTTTGCGTACTTAGGTAAAACTTACGGCGTGAATATTGCAGGATTTGTAACGATTAATCCTTCGAGTGAGCCGAGCGTGCAAGATAGGCGTAGATTGCAGCAGATTTTGCGCGATTTAGAGATTCCAGCTGTGTTTTTGGAGCCAAATTTAATCTCGCGTTCGTCTGTGCTTAAAGAGCTTGCGGCGCAAGCGCACGTAAAAGTTTGCCCGATTTATGGAGACGCTTTCGACTCTAAAGTGCGAACTTATGCGGATATGATGCGAGCGAATGCGGATTCTTTAGCAAAGTGCTTGAAGTGAGATTTAAGTTGGATTTAAGCGAGATTGATGTTGGATTTAAGTTGGATTTAAGTTGGATTTAAGCGATGAGGATTGACGAGGGAAATATGGACGCAAATATGGACGCAAATATGGACGCGAATACTGTTATAAACGCGCAAAACTTAAGCGTAAGTTACGGCAGTCGCACGATTGTAAAAGACGTTTCGTTTACGATTAAAAGCGGCGAATTTGTGGGACTTCTTGGCGCAAATGGAGCTGGGAAAACAACGCTTTTCCGCGCGATTATGGGGCTAATACCGCATTCTGGAAAACTGGAAGTACACGCTAATAAAAGCGATGAATCTTTGATTAATTCGCGAGTGAGTAACGTTGGTTACGTGCCGCAACGTCACGATATTGCGTGGGATTTTCCGCTTTCTGTACTAGACGTGGTAATGATGGGTCGCATTCGCCACATTGGCTACGTGCGTCGCGCAAAAACAGAGGATTACGAGATAGCGCTCGCTTCTCTTGAGCGCACAGGAATGGCGGATTTTAGGGATCGCACAATCGGCGAGCTTTCGGGCGGGCAAAGGCAGCGCGTACTTGTTGCGCGCGCTCTTGCAGGGCAGCCGCGATTGCTTCTTTTAGATGAGCCATTTACAGGCTTAGACATGCCTACTCAAGAGCTGCTCACGAGTCTTTTTTTGGATTTAGCAAAGTCGGGAGAAGCGATTTTGATGAGCTCGCACGACATAATCGGATCCATAAACTCGTGTTCTAGAATCATGCTTTTCGACGGAAGCATAGTAGGAGACGGCGCTCCAGAATCATTAAACGCAAATCAATGGGTGCAAACATTCCATGTGGATGCGCAAAATCCACTAATCAAAGCTGTAGAGCGCGTTATGGCGCATGAAAGTGTGGTAGAAAAATAATGCTATCTCCAATCGACTTTATACAAGACCTTACAAACCCAGACCTTTGGTTCTTACTAAAAGCACTTATAGTAGCGTGCCTTTCTAGCGTAATATGCGGAGTTGTAGGATGCTACGTGGTGCTACGCGGAATGGCGTTTATCGGAGACGCAGTAGCGCACTCCGTTTTTCCAGGACTTGCAATCGCGTTTGTTTTGCAAGGAAACTTGCTGTTTGGCGGCGCGCTGGCAGGAGTTGCAACCGCGCTAATCGTATCAATCTTTAGCCAAAATCGCAGACTTCGCGAAGACTCGTTTATCGGCGTATTTTTTGTGTCTGCCTTTGCGCTGGGAATCGTAGTAATATCAAAAGCTTCTGGCTATGCAGGGTCCCTAGAATCGTTCCTATTTGGCTCCATTACAGGAATCCCAGACTCCGACATTGCTGTAGTAGCAATAACAGGGCTAATAATCGTAACGCTTTTAATGATGTTCCACAAAGAGCTAGTATGCGTTTCGATGGACCGAGAAACAAGCCGCGCAATGGGGTTACCAGTAGCGTGGTTGGATGGAATGCTATACGTTTTAGTTGCGATTGCTGTAGTAGTATCTGTGCAAATAATTGGAAACGTGCTTGTTTTAGCGCTTTTGATTACGCCTGCAGCGACTGCGCGATTGCTCACTGACCGACTTGGAAAGATGATGATTTTAGCGCCTGCTATTGGGTGCGCTTCTTCGATTCTTGGAATGTACTTGTCTTGGAGTTTAGACACTGCTACTGGCGGAACAATCGTTTTGGTTGCCACTTTTATGTTTGTTCTAGCGTGGGTGTGCTCGCCTAAACACGGGTTGGTAGCGAGGATTGTGCCGAAACTACGATCAGTCGTTGCACGATTTGACTGAGCTTGAAATTGCATAATGCATTTCAAGCTCCTTCAAAGCGCTGAGCCGCTCAAGGCAGAAGCATTGCTTCTGCGCGGCGAAGACGTGAGCGCGGCTAATCCGCGCGAGCGGTTTTCCTCGCTTGGTGTGCAGGAGGGCTGGGTGTTTCTTGTCTCACAACGCTCCGCCTCTTACGTGTAGTTTGTTGTTGCGGTTGTTCCGATTTGGCTTTGATTTTATTTTTGGTTGAAGCTTGTTTGTAGGCGTGTGCCATTGTGTTATTGGGTATCGGCTGCCGCTCTTATACTGTTCGACCAAGAATCACCCAGCCCTCTTGCATGCTTGAACAATTGCGTATCACTAGTCGCCTGAGATTCTCGATTTTTCTTGCTACTTCAGCGAATCACCATCGGAGGACTGCGAATCGACTTGCATGAGCGCTTAAAGCGTAGCGCGCGAATGCACTTCGATTCGCTGAGCCGCTCAAACGTAAAGTCCAGTGGACNTAATCATGTAGTGTGCTTATGGAAGATTTTGCGGTTTATACTTTGCGGCACAATAGACGTATGGTATCTAAAGGAAAACCTTCGCCTAGAAGCGCAGTTAAGCCGCTCAGCGATGAGCAAGTAGAACGCTTAGCGCGCGCACACAAGTTAGTTGACCCTACTTATTACTACCCAACGGGCGCGCGAAAGCCAAATATGGCAGAAATCAACGCGCAAAATCCAAAGGCAACCGAACGATTGCTTGAAGGAACATCTCGCGTGCTTAGATCTCGTTGCAAAGTGCGCGCATGGGGATTAGAGAATGTGCCAGAAGAAGGCGTGTTTATAACTGCTTGCACGCACGTTACAATGTTCGACGTTTTTGTGCCAATGACTTCTCTATTCCACCAGGGCCGCCGTCCGCGATACATGGCAAAAGCAGAGCTTGCGAATTGGCCAATCATGGGAAAATGGTTCCAGCTTGTTGGCATGCAACCAGTTCCGCGCAGAAGCGGAAAAGCGCGCGAAATCGAAGAAGAATCGATTAAAATCCTAACAAATGGCAGGCCTCTTAGCGTATGGCCAGAAGGAACAGTTACACGCGACCCTCAAAAATGGCCTATGAGCATGAAGCCAGGAATCGGCATTATTGCGCTCGAAGCATCGCGCAGGCTTGGACACCAAATTCCGCTATTTTGCGCTGTTACGTGGGGTGCTGCAAGCATTAATCATTGGTGGCCGTGGCCAAAGAAAAACGTTGTAATGTGCTACGATGCGCGTCTTGATTATTCGGATCTTCTTGAAGATATGGAGCATTGGGGCGATTTGCCGCCTATGGAGTCTGCTGCAGAGCTGGCTCGTCGCGTACGCGTGCGCATGACGGAAATTATGGAAGAGATTCGCGGCGAAAAATCGCCAGCTGGATACTTCGATTACAAGCTTATGAAAAGAGTGAAAGAATAGCGATTGTAAATTTGCGATTCGATAAGCGATAAATCGTTGATAAATCGTTAGCAAATCGTTGATAAATCATTAGAAAATCGTAAGCAAATCACTAATAAATCACTAATAAAGTCTTCACAAAATGCCCGTAAAGCGCACTGTGTAGAATTATGTAATAGTGTGATTAAAAGTTGACTAAGTTGACTACAAACTAACTAAGTTTGCTACGAGTTGACTAAGTTGACTATAACTTGACTAGTTGTAAATCGCTACAAATGGCTTACGACCAAAGTAGTTTACAAACTCATAAATCGAAAGGCTAGGCGTAAACATGAACGTTACGGTGTTGGGTGCTGGAGCTTGGGGTACCGCGTTTGGGCAGGTGCTTGCAGACGCGGGAAATCAAGTGACAATGTGGGCTATAGAGCCGCAAATTGTTGAAGGCATTCGTAGCAATCACCGCAACGAAGTTAGGCTGCCAATCGTAGAGCGTTTGCCAGAAAACATTACAGCTACTGGGGATCGCGCAGAAGCCGTAGCAAACGCAGACATTGTAGTAGTTGCGATTGCAGCACAGTTTGCGCGCGTTGCGCTAGAAGAATTTGCTGGCAAAATTCCGCAAAATGCGATTGTTGTTTCGCTTATGAAAGGCATTGAGCGCACAACAGGCAAGCGCATGGACGAGGTTGTGTGCGAAGCTTTGAACTTGCCGCGCAACCGTTTTGCAGCGCTATCTGGGCCAAACTTAAGCAAAGAAGTGGCACTAAGGCAGCATGCGGCGGCGGTTGTGGCGTGTGAGAATCGCGCAAATGCCGAAGTGGTTGCAAAAGCTTGCTCAAACAGCTACTTTAAGGCGTTTGTTTCAACAGATGTGATTGGCGTAGAAATGTGCGGATCGCTTAAAAACGTGGTTGCGCTCGCAGTTGGCATGGCTCGAGGAGCTGGCTTTGGCGAAAATACGGCTGCGATGATTGAAACGCGCGGTCTTGCAGAGTTGACGGCATTGGGCGTTGCGGAAGGCGCGGATTCTCGCACTTTTGCAGGTCTTGCAGGCTTTGGCGATTTAGTGGCAACTTGCGGATCTCCGCTAAGCCGCAACTACACTTTCGGATCAAATCTTGGTAAAGGCATGAGCGTTGAAGAAGCAACTGCTGTGAGTAATGGCGTTGCGGAAGGCGTTCCAACTACTAGCGCGGTTGTAGCAATGGGCAAGCGTTTGGGAGTTGCAACTCCGCTTGCAAGCGCAATGGCTCGCGTGCTGGAAGAAGGAATCTCTTGCCAAGAGATGCTTGCAATGCTTTTTGATAACGATGTTTGCGAGGAGTAGTGAAGCGCGAAAGTAGCAGTTGCGAAAGCCGCGCGTTAATCGTAAGCATGCAAATCGTAAGTGCGTTAGTCGTGGTCGCGTAAATCGTAAGCAAAAATAATAATCCAAAACAATTCAAAATAACTAAAATAATCTAAGATAGCTAAAATAATTCAAAATATATAGAGGAAAAAAATGACGAAAAAGCGTGTAGTGTTCTTGTATGGCGGTAAAGCAGACGAACATTCGATTTCTTGCATATCGGCTGCTGGAGTGCTCAGTGCTGTAGACGAGAATCGATTCGATATTGTACGAATTGCAATCACAAAGCAAGGCGAGTGGATTGTTGGTGGCGAAGATCCGCGAAACTTCCGCATGGAACAAGGCGAGCTGCCAGTAATCACAAAAACCGCGCAAACGCGCGATGTTGTTTTAGACCCAGCAAAGGGCGCAGACGGATTTTTGGTGCGAGAAGCAGACGGCACGCTTACAAGCCTAGGGCATATTGACGCAGTTTTTCCAGTTCTTCACGGCCCGAATGGCGAAGACGGCACTTTGCAAGGCTTGCTAGAAATGATGCAAGTTCCGTACGTTGGTTGCGGGGTTTTGGCATCTGCTGCGTGCATGGATAAGTATTACGCAAAGCAGCTTTTTAAGGCAGCGGGAATTAATGTTGCTCCTGGAATCGCACTGGATGCGCGCAAGTTTGAAAGTGACGCGGCAAATCGATTCGTCGCGTACGCAAACGAAATTCTTGAGCAAGTTGAAGAAGCAAGACTAGAGTATCCGCTTTTTGTAAAGCCAAGCCGTGCAGGGTCTAGTTTTGGAGTTACAAAAGTTGAATCGCGCGATGCTAAGGCCTTAGCAGATGCTGTTTTTGAGTCTTCGAAGCACGATTGGCGAGTATTGATAGAGCAGGGAATTGACGCGCGAGAAATTGAGTGCGCGGTTCTTGCAGCGCGCGATGGTGAAGAGCCAAAAGCCAGCTGGCCTGGAGAAGTTGTGCTCGACAAGCGCCAGGCTGGCGAAGACCAGTTCTACGATTTTGACAGCAAATACATGGATTCTGCAGCTTCGCACGTTGAAGTTCCAGCAGATTTGCCAGAAGAGACTTTGCAACGCGTGCGAAAAACTGCGCTCGCAGCATTTAAGGCGGCAGATGGAAGAGGGCTAAGTCGCGTGGACTCTTTTGTAACTAAAGACGGCCGCGTAATCCTTAACGAAATCAACACAATGCCTGGTTTTACGCCAATTTCCATGTATCCAAAAGCTTGGGAAGCAACAGGAATAAGCTACAGCGATTTGATTACAAAACTTATTGAAGGCGTGATTTTAGACTAGTCGGAGGTAAAAATGCGTAAACAGCGTAAGCTTGCAAACAAGCAGCATCCAGACGCGTACACGATTGCGCGCAGACGTCAAGGATCTGTAGGAGTGTCGCTGTGCGTGTTCCTATTTACGTGGATTCTTGCAACGCTTTTAATTGGCGAGTTGATTAGCATTTTTGTTCCAAAAGGTGTTTTAACACCTTCGCTAAGCTCATTTGTCTCTTCGGATGTTGCGCAATACCTAATAGCGTTGCCGCTTGCAATGCTTGTTCTAAGGCGTACACCAGCGGTAGAAACTCGCAAGTTTACTATGTCTTTGCGCCAATTTGGCGGATTCTTTGCTGTTAGTGTGCCAATAATGTATGCAGGAAGTTACATTGGGCTTGTGGCTTCTGCGCTTATTTCTGGTGGAAAAGCCGAGAACAGAATTGCAGATATTGTAGCAGGTGGAAACGTGTGGGAAACGCTGCTTTTTGTGGTATTTTTAGCTCCAGTTGTGGAAGAATGGCTATTTAGAAAGCAAATTATAGACAGGTTGCGCGTGTATGGTGAAAAGCGCGCGATTGTGTTCTCTGCATTGGCGTTTGCGCTTTTCCACATGAACATGTTCCAGTTCTTCTACGCTTTTGGACTTGGTCTTGTGTTTGGATACATGTACGTTCGCACGTCGCAGCTTAGGTACAGCGTATTTTTGCACATGATTGTAAACTTCCAGGGAAGCGTTATAGCAATGTGGATTTCAAACAACATGATGGATTCAAATGGAGATCTTATTAAGGTTGAAAACTTGAACACGCAAGAGATTGCGGATTTGGCTCCTGGGTTTATGTTTATAGGCCTTTACGCAATGTTTATGATTGTTATGTTTGTGTTTGGAATTGTGCTTCTTGCTCGTCGCAAGAGGTATCTTGAATTCTACGATTCGCCGCTGGAGATTCGCGGAAGTGCTGGAACAAAAGCGCTTTACGGAACTGTTGGCGTTGTTGGATTCTTAGTGGTGTCTATTTTGCTGAATTTGCTTATGCTGTTTGTGTAGGTTATTTGCGTAGGTTGAATCTGTTTGTGTAAATTGAATTTATTTAATTGAATATTGATTTAAGTTAGGAGGCGTCTATGTTAGACAAAAACAATTTGGAAAGCGCTCAATGCGCAAATGACGATTGCTTTGCCGCAGACCCAGCAGATCCAATCCGCGTGGGTCTTTTAGGCGCTGGAACAGTAGGATCGCAAACAGCGCGTCTAATAGTGGAAGAAAACACTGAACTATCTGCAAGAATCGGCGCTCCGCTAGAGCTTGCTGCAGTTGCGTGCTTGCATACAGAAGAAGTGGACGCGCCATGGATTGACAAAGATCTTCTAAGCGCAGACGCAGGAGCGATTTGCAAACGCGAAGATATAGACATAATCGTTGAGCTAATTGGCGGCTTAGAGCCAGCGCACACATTTGTAAAAACCGCGCTAGAATGCGGAAAATCGGTTGTAACAGCAAACAAAGCGTTGCTTGCAAAGTTTGGCCCAGAACTCTACGAGTGTGCGCAAAAAAACGGAGTGGATTTAAGCTTCGAGGCGTCTGTTGCAGGCGCAATCCCAATTTTGCGCCCACTTAGAGAGTCGCTTGTGGGCGACAAAATCACGCAAATTTTTGGAATCGTAAACGGAACTACAAACTACATTCTTGACGAGATGACGGTTCGCGGGCTTGATTTTGACTCGGCTTTGCGCGCAGCTCAAGAAAAGGGATATGCGGAGGCGGATCCTACAGGAGACGTTGAAGGATTTGATGCAGCAAACAAGGCTGCGATTTTGGCAACACTTGCATTCCAAATGCCAATAAGCATTGATGACGTTAGCGTTGAAGGAATTAGCGCGATTACGGCTGAAGATATTGCGGCAGCAAGTGCGCAAAATCGTGTGATTAAGCTGCTTGCGGCGGTTGCAAGCGACACGCGTGGCGCAGTGAGCACAAGCGTTTACCCAGCGTTGGTTAGCAAAGAGCATCCGCTGGCTTCCGTTCATGGCAGTTTTAACGCCGTTTTTGTTAAAGCGCAAGCGGCGGATGATCTTATGTTCTACGGCCGCGGCGCTGGTGGTGCTCCAACTGCAAGCGCGGTTGTTGGAGATATTGTTGGAGCTGCTAGAAACATAGCGCGCGGCTGCAACGATTCTAGCGTGCCAATGTATAACGCCAAATCTTTGGCTTCCACGCGTTCGATTCGTGCGGATTTTGTTGTGCGATGCAGCATGGAGGATACTTCGCTTGCTCTTTGCAGCGAAGTGATGGATGTGTTTGCGGAGCACGGAGTTAACGCGGAACGATTGCCTATGCTTTGCCAAACTCAATACGATGGCGAAGGTGATTGCCCAGCTTGCGGAATCGGCGGCCCTGGCGATTTGCGCATGCTTGTAAAAAATTGTACAGAGGCGGATTTGAGCGCAATTCTTGCGGATTTGCAAAAGGTGGATGCTGTGTGCGCAAAGCCTCTTGCATTGCGAATTATTGAGTAATTGAGTAGTTGAGTAGTTAAGTAGTTAAGTAATTATTAAATAGTTAAGTAATTAAGTAATTTAGTAGGCTGCTCGAGTGGAAAAGGTGCGAAATGAAACCAGTATGCAACAGTGTGTCAGTTTGCGTGCCAGCAACAAGCGCAAATCTTGGGTCTGGATTTGACGTTGCAGGAATTGCGCTTGATTATTCGGATTCGCTAGTTTTTACGCTTGATGATTCGCAAGATGTTCGCGTGATTATTCATGGCGAAGGCGAAGATACGTTGCCAAAAGACGAGACGCATCTTGTTGTTCGCGCGTTTCGCAAAGCGTGCGAAGCGTTTGGCTTGCCGCGTTTGCGATTTACTCTAGAAGCACATAATCGCATTCCGCAGGCGCGCGGAATGGGGTCTTCTGCAAGCGCGATTGTTTCGGGCGTGGCTGCAGCTTGGGCTTTTGCGCATAATGGGAATCTTAACAAGCAGGCGATTTTTGAGCTTGCAGCTGCGATTGAAGGCCACCCAGACAACGTTGCTCCAGCGGTTTTTGGCGGATTAACAACCAGTTGGAAGAATGGCAGTGAGTTCCACACTGTTCGGTACAGCGTTTCTAATCAAATTCGCGCAACGATTTTTGTGCCAAACTTTACTCTTTCAACGCAAATGGCTCGCCAAGCGCTTCCAGAAAAAGTGCCGTACGCAGATGCTGTGTTTAACGTTTCGCGCGCTTGCTTATTGCCGATTGCGTTTGGTGATTTTGGAGATTTTAGCGCATTTGCTGATTCTTGCGATTCTGCTGATTTTGCCGACTCTGCGGATTCTTGCGATTCTTGCGCAAAAACAACTCTTTCCAGAAACGATTTGCTTTTTACAGCTACTCAAGACGCTATTCACCAGCCATACCGAGCAAGTCTTATGCAACCAACTTGGGATTTGGTAAAAGCTTTGCGAGACAAGGGGTTTGCGGCTGCAATATCGGGAGCTGGATCTTGCGCAGCGGTGTTCTACGCGGAAAAGTCGGAAGCTTCCGAAGAGGAAAATAACGCCACTAATATAAACGAAAAAATAGAAAAAATTGCAAAGCCACTTTTGGATGGCTTCGATTGGAGAATTTTGCACGCGCATGTTGATTCTATTGGCGTTGCAATAACTCGCGAATAATTTGTGTGAAGCTGTAAGTGAAGTTATGAGTGAAGTTATGAGTGAAATCGCAAGTGAAATCGCAAAAAGAGGGAATATGAAAGTTTCATTGATTTTGGCTTCTCAGTCTCCTGCAAGAAGAGCGGTGTTGGCAGCTGCAGGCGTGATTCCTGTGATTCACGTGAGCGAGGTAGATGAGCCAGCGGCGTTGCGTAATGCTGCAAATGCGCAAGGTGTTGGCGTAGAGCAGATGAGCGCCGAGGAGCGCGTTTCGATTTTGGCGCGAGCAAAGGCTTTTGCGGTGTATGAGTCGTGGAAGCTTGTGGCAGATGCAGCAGCTTCGGCTAGTGGCGATTTGGTTGTGGGGTATCCGCTGGAGGCTGAGGATGAGGCTGAGAATGCTGAATCTGAATCTTCTGTAAAAGCTTTGGCAGACGATTCGCAATCAGACGTAACGCATAACGTAGATACTGCGCAAACTCGCGATTTTTCTGGCGTAAAAGTGCCTACCAAGACTTTTGATATTCACGATTTTGCGCATACGAATGAATCTTGTAACGATTGCAACAGCGTGCTTATTGTTGGCTGCGACTCCATGTTTTTGCTAGACGGCGAATGCTACGGCAAGCCGCATACTCCTGAAGTGGCATTTGAGCGGATTAAGCAAATGAGCGGAAAAACTGGAGAATTGTTTACTGGCCATTGCTTAATCGACGCGAAAAGTGGCAAAACCGTGTGCAAAGTGAGCCGCGCAAGCGTGACTTTTGCACATATGAGCGATGAGGAAATCCGCGCGTACGTAGAAACTGGCGAGCCGCTGGAAGTGGCAGGATCCTTTACGCTAGAAGGCTTTGGTGGTGCGTTTATTGAGGGGATTCAGGGAGATCCGCATGGAGTTCTTGGAATCAGCTTGCCGCTGCTAAGGCAGATGGTTTGCGATCTTGGGTACGCTTGGCCAGATTTGTGGAATAGTCGCAAGCTAGAGGGCGAGGCGATTAAAGACGATCCAGCTTCCAAAGAAGTACCTAAAGAAAACGTGCATCAGCCAGGAGACGGATGGGTTATGTGCGATTGTGGGCGCAAGCATTGGGGTCATAATGGCGCGGCTGGCGTGCTGCTTGCTAGGCGAGACGAGACCACTGGGCGCGTGACTCATGTTGTTATGCAACATCGCGCGCTTTGGAGCGCGGAAGGCGGCACGTGGGGGATTCCTGGCGGCGCAATATCTGATGGTGAAACTGCGATTGAGGGCGCGTTGCGCGAGTCGTTTGAAGAGGCGAACATAACGTCTCAAGACATTGATGTTGTTGGAGCGTATTGCGAAAGTCACGGAAATTGGCGTTATACAACGGTTTTTGCGTTTGAAAAGCCAGGGCATTGTGTGAATCCGTGCGCGCACGACGACGAGAGTATGGAAATTAAGTGGGTGCCGATTGACGATGTGCCGAAGCTCAAGCTGCTTACGGCAATGCGCACGGATTGGCCGTCTTTCCGCGCTCGCCTTGATTTGCTTGCTTCGCAAAGGTAGCTGTGCGACGACCTGCCTTTCCTCTTAGAGCGTAGCGCGAATCGACGATTTCGAGCTGCATAATGCGCGAGAAATCACCTCGATTCGCTGAGCCGCTCAAACGTAAAGTCCAGTGGACTTTACGTGCGGCGAAGACGTGAGCGCAGCTAACCTGCGCGAACGATGACCTGCCTTGTAGTGCGTTTGTATTAAAAAACGCCAAAATTCAGTACAATCGCACTACGGTTTTGTGTGTTTGTGTAGTGTGTTTGTATCATAATCCGAGTTTGTTGATTCTTATCTATGAAATCTTATAAAATCGTATTTATGCGCTGATGCATGATAGTTTTGTACTAGTTGTTAGATGTTATATGGCTTGTGCTTGATTTTGTAATTTTGCTTGTGATTCATGGGTTTTGTGTTAAGCGCATAGAAATAAAGTAAACAAATCAAATAAAGCAATTAATTGCGTAAATTTGCGTAAAAATTAGGGGGCAAATTATGTCTAATGCGTCAAATATTAAAAAAGATACTATTACAGCAAAAGGCTTTGCAATTCAGGTTTATACGGAAGATTTTAGGAATGATTACGTTAGTTTAACCGATATTGCGAGATATAAAAACAAAGAAGAGCCTAATGTGGTTGTTGCAAACTGGATGAGAAATTACAGTACAATAGAGTATTTAGGCATATGGGAGAGACTAAACAATCCGAATTTTAAACCCATCGAATTCGAGGGGTTTTTGAAAGAAGCTGGTAGCAATGCTTTTACGCTATCTCCTAAAAAATGGTCAGAAATCACGAATGCAATAGGTTTACTTGTAAAATCCGGTAGAGGTGGTGGAACTTATGCTCATAAAGATATAGCATTTAAGTTTGCAGCTTGGATTTCAGCAGAATTTGAACTATATATTATCAAAGATTATCAAAGACTTAAATCTGATGAGAACTCAAGGCTTTCTCTGAATTGGAATTTGAACCGTGAGATTTCGAAGATTAATTACAAGATTCATACGGATGCTATTAAAGAATATTTGTTGAAGGATTTGACTCCTGAGCAGTTGATGTATAAGTATGCAAATGAAGCAGATTTGTTAAATGTTGCACTGTTTAATAAGACTGCTAAACAATGGAGAGATGCAAATCCTAAGTCAAAAGGCAACATTCGAGACGAGGCGAGTATTAATGAACTTCTTGTATTGGCGAATATGGAAAGCTATAACGCTGTTTTGATTTCTAAGGGTTTGCCGCAGACAGATCGAATGGTGGAACTTAGAAATTTGGCGCGAACGCAGATTTTATCTCTTGAGAATTTGAATAATTCTGGAATAAAAAGTTTGGATTCCGTGCTAAAAAATTGAGTTTAATCACTTTTTAATTCTGCACTTAATACTGATATTTACCTCGTTTTTGTGCGCTCCGACCTGCCTTTTCGCTTGAGAAGCGTAGCGCGAAAAGGCAATTCGGAGCGCTGAGCCGCTCAAACGTAAAGTCCAGTGGACTTTACGTGCGGCGAAGACGTTCGCGCGCTGTAACGCGCGAACGAACTAAGTATTCTCGTGTCGCCCTTTGCGCTTTCTGAAGTGTGTTTGTATCATAATCCGAGTTTGTTGCTTACGCCATAGTCACCCTAAAACTGCTGCGATTAGCGCAATAAAAATCGGACTTGTAGTGGTAGAAAACAGGATTCCGTCGCGCGCAAAACTCAAGCCAACATTGTATCTTGCAGCGTAATTGTATACGTTTTGGCCAGTCGGAAGAGCCGCCAGCACAACGCATGCGTAAAGAGTGGCGCCTCGAAAGCCCATAACAAAATAAGCCAGCAAAAACGCAACAATTGGCATAATCAAGTTTTTTAGAATCGCAACTGTAGCAATCGCAGCTCGGTTAGAATCTTTTTGTAGAGGCTTACTGCCGTAAAGCGACATGCCAAACGCCATTAAAATCATAGGAACCGCGGAATCGCCAATCATCTTGATTGGGTCATAAAGAAAATTCGGAACAGGGAAATAGCCAACTTTTGCGGAAATTGCCGAAATAATAATTCCTCCAAGCGATCCGATTAAAAGCGGCTGCTTAAGTGGCTGCTGAGCAATGCGCTTAAGCGAGCACTTTCCAGTGGTTGTAACGTCTAAAACCGTTAGTCCAACAGGCGTAAAAACAGCTTGTTGCATAACTAAAATCGGGGCTACAAGCGCGGGATTTCCAAGAATATAGGTTGCAACTGGCAAGCCAATGTTGTTTGAGTTTAAGTAAAGCGAGTTCAGCGCGCCAATTGTGCAATCTGCCGCAGGAAGGTGGAAAAACAGGCGATTGAGCAGAATAAACGCAACACCAACAATCATTGCGGAGAAAAACGCAACAAAAATTGACGAGTGGAAAATCTCAAAAATTGGCTCTTTTGCGAGGATTGCAAACATTAAACAAGGACTAGAAACAAAAAAGCTTACGCGATTAAGCACCATTTGTGCTTGCGATCCGCCGATGCGAAGACGCGCAGTTACGTAGCCAGCGGCAATCACGATACCGATTACGCAAAAGCCCTGCATAGCGCTGATTAAACCCATGTAAACGATTCTAGCGCTGATTTTTGCAAATGGGGTAATGTGTGGCTCCGCGCATACGCAACGATTCGCAGCGCTATGATTCGCACGCGTATGTTGTTTGACGTTGCAATATGGCATACTAGAGAACGGTGGCGCTGCAAGCCGCCAAAGCATTCGACGGCGTCGATCCCCTCGCGCGTTTTATCGCATGATTTTTAATCGAGGCAGGTGTCCGCTGTCGCGCAGCTAGACTTTATTAACAGCCCGAGGGGTGGCTCGCACAAGCGTGCCCATTCCAGGCTAAGAGCGCGAGACGATTGCAGCGTTTCGCTAGGAGCATTGTGCCCAGAGTAACGCGAGAAAGCTTCAACGTATTTGAAGCAGACGATAATAAAAAAGATAAAAATGAAAATGCTAATTCTAGTGCTAGCGAGAATGCTGGTGCTAATGTTAGCGTAAATCCTAATGCTACTTCCGTTAGAGTTGGCGGCGTTGTTAATGTTGTTTCTGGCGCTAACGATGCTGCTAACGGAGTTCGTCGCAGGCGCACTGGAAGGCGTGTAGTCAGAGTTGCAGGAGCTGCTGGCGAATCGATGAAGTTGCACGTTGAAGGCGGAGATAATCAGGATTTGCGCAATGGCGTAGCGGCGGCGGATTCTGCTCCTTTTGTTGCGGATTCTGCGGCAGATAGTTCTTATGCGCAGCAGCAATCTCAAGCGCATTTACGCCCAATAACATCGCTTTTATTCCAAGAGCCAGTTTTGCCTCAGCGCGAGCATTCTGCTGAAAGCCGCGAGACGGATTCGGATTACGAAGATTCAAGCAGTAGTAAGCGCGATTCGCGCAGCCGTCGTGATTCGCGTGATTCTCGTAGCAAAGACGAGAGTAGGCGAAATAGCCGAGAGTCACGCAATAATCGCAAGTCAACAGACAACAGTTTAGACTTTAGCGAATCACTTGAAAACAAAGACGATTTTAGTGAAGACACAAATCGCAATTCTAAAAAATCGCGTAAAACTCGCTCGAACAAGTCTTATGCCAAAGCTAAAAGCGGCCGCGAAACTTTTGACGATAATTATGATTTGCAAGACGACGATACGCAATTGATTCGCGTGCGTTCTAGAGTAAATAGCGACGAGAAAAACGCGCAAATTGAGCGAGATAAAAATGCGAATCAAGATGAATCGCAAGCAAGTGAGCGCGGCGAGTATGGAAGCCAAAACGCCCGAAAATCGCGCAAAAATCGCAGACTTAACGCTGCAGAGCGCAGAGCTGCTGCTGAGGTTGAGCAAATCGAAGAAGACCTTGAATACGACGATATAACTTACGCGCCAATAGAAAATCGTAAAGCTGGAAAAGCCTCTAGAAGACTTGACTATAGCGATTTTGAGGATGATTTTAGTGGAGATTTTGCCCGAAATCGCGTTGATAACTTTGATAGCGTTGACGATGCTTATAGCGCAGATAACGCAGATAACGCAGATAGCGCAGATTCAAATGAAGTCTACGCAAAAGAATCCGATTTGCAAGACGACGAGGATGGCGTTGTAACAAGGCGCAGGCGTCGCAGGCGCTCCTCTAGAGTAGATAGGGCAGATAGAGCAGATAATGCCAATAAATCTGCCGAATCCGAAGAATCTTCTTCCTTTAATTCAACGTCTAGCAAGTACAGCGTAGACGAAATTGAGGTTTCTCAAGAAGACCGAGATTTGATTCCAGACCCAGAAGAATTGCGATCTCAAGACGAAGAAGTTTACACGCGTAGGCGCAGGCGTCGCAGATCCAAGATTGCAGATGACTCAAGTACGAGTGAATCGCGATTTGACTCTTCAGAGACGGATTCGCAAAGTCGAAGGTCTAGAAAACAGCAATATATTGACGAAATCACAGATATTGAAGGCTCCACAAGGCTGGAAGCAAAAAAGCAGCGCCGCCGCGATAATCGCAGAGAGCGCAACCGCCAGAACTTGCTTATGGAGCAAGACTTTTTGGCAAGGCGTGAAAACGTTGACAGACTTATGGTTGTGCGCGAACGCGATCGTCACACGCAAATATCTGTAATCGAAGACAACATTCTTGTAGAGCATTACGTTTCCGACATTCAAGAAGTTGCAACCGTTGGAAACATTTACCTTGGCCGCGTGCAAAACGTGCTGCCAAGCATGGAAGCTGCGTTCGTGGACATTGGTCAGGCTAGAAACGGCGTGCTTTACGCTGGCGAAGTCAACTGGGATACAACCAGGCTAGAAGGTCAGCCGCGCAGAATGGAGCTTGCTTTTAAGGCGGGAGACCCTGTTTTAGTGCAAGTTACTAAGGACCCTATAGGCCATAAGGGTGCGCGACTAACATCGCAAGTAACGCTCGCAGGCAGGTTCTTGGTGTTGGTGCCGTCTGGAGCGATGACGGGCGTAAGTCGCAAGCTATCCGACCGAGAGCGCAGCAGACTTCGCGCAATCGTAAGCAAAAATCGCGCCTAAAGACATGGGCATAATCATTAGAACTGCTGCCGATGGTGCTAGTGAAGATGCGATTGAAAAAGACCTTGAGTCGCTTGTAAAACAGTGGGATCGCATAGAAGCAAAGCGCCAGGAATTCTTGCACGGAAAGCGTCCAAAGTTGCTGCAAGGCGAGCCAGACGTTGCGATTCGCGTTGTTCGAGACATTTTTAACGATGACTTCCAAAAGATGATTGTGGAAGGCAAGGGCGCGTACGACCGCATTGGCGAATACTTGGAGATGATGGCGCCTGATTTGCGAAGCAAGATTGAGTACTGGGATCCTGCAGAGCATGAAGGTAAAGACGTGTTTGACAAGTGGCAAATCGATAGCCAGCTTAGAAAAGGCATGGAGCGTCAGGTTTATCTTCCTGCAGGCGGTTCGATTGTTATTGACCGAACGGAAGCAATGACAACGATTGATGTGAACACGGGCCGTTTTATTGGCCGCGGAAAGTCGCTGGAAGAGACTGTGACTCGTTGCAATTTGGAAGCTTCCGAAGAGATTGCGCGCCAGCTGCGACTTCGCGATATTGGCGGCATGGTTATGATCGACTACGTAGACATGGTTATGCCAGCAAACCGCGATCTTGTTTTGCGCCGTCTTGTTGAGTGTCTTGCGCGCGACCGCACAAAGCATCAAGTTGCGGAAGTTACGTCTCTTGGCCTTGTGCAAATGACGCGTAAGCGCGTTGGTCAGGGGCTTGTTGAGGCGTTCTCGGAGGAGTGCCCGACTTGCAAGGGTCGCGGGTTTATTCTTCACGACGAGCCGACTGTGTCTTCGGAGTATGCGGATCCGTACGCGCTTAAGGGCGGAGACCCGTTTATTAAGACCAATAAGCACGGCCACGGAAGTATTGCGGATTCTGCGCCTGCAGTTAAGCAGGAGTCTAGTGCGGATGTTCGCGCTAAGTTGGCTAAGATTGCGGCGGCTGCGGCGTCTTCGGCGTTCTTTGAGGAGTCTTTGCGCAGAAGTTTGGACGGCGGTAAGGATTCTGCGGATTCTGCGGATGCTGCGGATGTTGCGATTAGTGTGGATGATGCGGATTCTGCGATTAGTGCGGATGTTGCGGATTCTGGCGATTTTTCAGTAGATGAGCCAGTAGATAAGCAAGCGGAAGAGTCGCAAGCAACCGTTGAATCGCAAGAAGCAACAGACGAATCACAAGAAAAAGACGAGTCGCAAGAAAAAACAGACGAATCAGAAAACTAAAAAACGCCCAAAGTATAAGGCTTGAGTACAATAGTTTCTACTGTTTAGCTCGACTTTATAGATTAGCTCTTGACGTTAGTACAGGGGTAGGTGTATTTTTGATAGTCGGTGTCTTGCCGCATGTTCAATGCTGCGCGCGAGGCAAAAGTAAAGCTTTCAATTTAGCTAAGGAACGAATTATGTACGCGATTGTGAAGGCCGGTGGCCATCAAGAGAAGGTTGAGGTTGGAGACGCCATCCTCGTAAACCGTCTCGATGCAAAGAAGGGCGATACCGTGGAATTCCCGGTCGCGCTCGTTGTTGACGGTGCTAAGGTGACCTTAAGCGCTAAGGATCTTGCAAAGATCACAGTTAAGGCAGAAGTTCTTAACGACGAAGCTAAGGGTCCAAAGATTAGCATTATGAAGTATAAGAACAAGACTGGCGTGGCTCGCCGCAAGGGTCATCGTCAGAAGTTGACTCTCGTCAAGATCACGGCCATCGCCTGATTGACGGTGTTATAAACCTGAAAGGACAGCAAGATGGCACATAAGAAGGGTGCGTCTAGCTCGCGCAACGGTCGCGACTCACAGGCGCAATATCTTGGCGTTAAGAAGTTCGGTGGAGAAGCTGTTGTGGCTGGAAACATTATTGTTCGCCAGCGCGGCACCAAGTTCCATGCAGGACAGAACGTTGCTTTGGGTAAGGATCACACGCTGTACGCTTTGGTGGACGGCAATGTGAAGTTCGGCATTCGTCGCGATCGCAAGGTTGTAGACGTAGTTACCGCCTGAGTAACTCATTAATCTTCTAGCCGCACCCCGTTCGGTGCGGCTTTTTTGTTTTTGCAAATCTGGCGAGTATTGAGCATCAAGTAAGGTAAAAGTTATGAGCGATTTTGTAGATCGAGTAACAGTACACGTTAAAGGCGGCGACGGCGGCAACGGATCCGCAGGCGTGCGCAGAGAAAAATACAAGCCACTTGCAGGTCCAAACGGCGGAAATGGCGGAAATGGCGGAAGCGTTATATTCGTAGCCGATCGCAACGCTAACAGCCTACTCGACTACCGATTCATTCCACATCGCGTAGCGCAGAGTGGCACAATGGGTTTAGGTGATACAAAGGACGGCTCCAAAGGAGAAGACCTTATGTTGCCAGTGCCAGTCGGAACCGTAATTTTTGAGGCGAAGGGTGCATCGGGCGCGCAAAAAAAGCCAGGCAATGTTTTGGCGGATTTGCAACATGTAGGCGACACATTCGTAGTCGCAGCAGGAGGTGCTGGAGGCCTTGGAAACGCCGCTCTTGCCAATAAAACTCGCCGCGCTCCAGGTTTTGCACTACTAGGCGAACCTGGCGAAGAACGAGACGTAATCCTAGAACTAAAGTCGATAGCAGACGTCGCGCTAGTGGGCTTCCCGTCTGCAGGAAAGTCAAGTCTTGTAGCTTCAATCAGCGCTGCAAAACCAAAAATCGCAGATTATCCGTTTACAACGCTTGTTCCAAACCTTGGTGTAGTCAGCTTTGGTGAATACCGCTACACAATCGCAGACGTGCCAGGATTGATTCCAGGAGCTTCCGAAGGAAAAGGGCTTGGTCTAGAATTTTTGCGCCACATTGAGCGCACGGAAATAATCGCCCACGTAATCGACTGCGCAACGCTTGAACCCAATCGCGATCCAATCAGCGATTATAAGGCTTTGGAACACGAGCTTTCGCAATACGCAAACAAGTTGGATTTGCCGCTTGGAGCAATTCCGATTCCAGAGCGTCCGCGAATTATCGTGCTAAACAAGATTGATGTGCCAGAGGCAAAAGAGTTGGCAGAATTTGTGCGAAGCGACTTTGAAAAAATGGGCTTTCCAGTTTTTGAGATTTCTACTGCGTCTCACGAAGGCTTGAAAGAGCTTGGTTTTGCGCTTGGAAAGATGGTGGCTAGTATGCGCGAAAAGCTTGCTGAGCAAGAGGCAGCGCGAGAAGAAGAGCGAGTTGTTATTCAGCCGCTTGAACAGCCAGCATTGAGACGACGCAGAGATGATGGCCGCGGAAGTGCTAGCGACTTTACAATCGAGCGCGAAGAAGACAAAAATGGCGACTTCTGGTTTACTGTTACGGGCGCTAAGCCAGAGCGTTGGGTTGTGCAAACAAACTTCGACAACGACGAGGCAGTTGGCTATTTGGCGGATCGCTTAGCAAAACTTGGTGTGGAAGACGAGTTGCGCAAGAAGGGTGCACGTCCAGGAGACGAGATTAGGATTGGTCGCGGAAACCGCATGGTTTGCTTCGACTGGGATCCAAGCATTGCAGCAGGTGCGGAAGGTTTGGACGGCGCTAGCTTGGGCGCGCGTGGAAAAGACTTGCGACTTGAAGCAAATGACCCTAGAGGTGCAAGACGCACGAATGCGGAGCGCAGACGCGATTATCACATGATGATGGATGCAAAGAGCGCTGTGAGAGATGCGATGATGGCGGAGAGAAAGCAAGGTCATTGGGCAGATCCATCGGTAGATGACGACAAACACGATGAGCAGAGTTTATTTGGACGTGGTGAGTAAATGATTAATAAGGCAGTTGAGCCTACCGAAGATGAGATTCGGCGTTCAATTAGCAATGCGAACACAATAGTCGTAAAAGTTGGCTCTAGCTCGCTTACAGACTTATCTGGTCATTTAGACGTGCAAAAATTACGTGCTCTTGTTACGGCTATTAGCCGTGCTCAAATGTCTGGAGCTA
>QWCU01004625.1_pt1 | contig 29800 bp, 23 predicted proteins | sample 1972601 | NCBI WGS metagenome assembly QWCU01 (sample SAMN09866700, study PRJNA288562) | Human vaginal metagenome isolate pre2_vaginal, whole genome shotgun...
AAAAACAATCATCATCAACAATGCCAACAGTAATATGCTTTGCTATCATATTGCTCCTTTAGAAAAGCATTATTTAAGTAATAATAGTACTTGAATTTGTATGATGAATATCTTGTCTATGAAAACCTTTACAAAGCAGATTGTATAAAAGTAGTTGCTTAGAGCTTACGGGGGTTACTCCGCAGCGAATAAGCTCGCTCAAATCTTAGTGATTTAATCACAATGCGGTTGCGGATATGCGCAAGTAAGTTGCTCAGTAGTGTATAAACTCTATGCAGAACAAATCATTCTCTGGTATTACGCAAGCTCCAAGAATCATAAATAAAATCATCATTTAGTGTGATGCAAACTCTTTACGGCGATTATAGGCTATTAAGCAAAAGCTGAAATCCTCAATAAAGTGTCAATCATAAAAGCGTTAATCGTAGCATTATCAAGCACTTTATTTATTTTGGATCAGTTTGAGAGGCTCGTTTCGACGCATCCTATGTGTTTACGAGTTTGGCGAGTAAGGAGATTTGTGTTATGCGTAAGTTTACGAAAGTACTCTTGCTTGCTGCTCTGCCAGTGTGTTTGCTTACTGCATGCTCTGGTAGAGCAGTTGATAATAGTCAACAGCAGGCACAACACGATTCAGTTCCACTTGTTTCAGTCAAAAAACAGCCTTTAACACAAGTTGTGTCTGGTAAAGCAGCAATAGAACAATCGTCTACCTTTGTTATCACTGCTGTAAGTAGAGGGAATTTTTCTCCATCGGTAAAAGCAGGAAGTGCTGTAAAAGCTGGAAGTGCTCTAGGCTACAATGCTGGTAACAAAATTATTGCTCCCGTAGACGCTAAAGTTGTGTCAGTAGCTGAATCATCTGCGGACGTGCCTAAATCTTTCCCACTATTCACTCTTAAATATGAAGGTTTTTCAATAAGCCTTAATGCAAAATCTTTACTTCGTTCTGCGGATATTACAGATGTTAAAGGTCGCTTCCAAGTTGAAGATGGTGTTGGGCCAACCAATTGTTTGCAAATAGTACAAAGCGGTGGAACTTCTACCGATATTGCAGCCTCGGGTAGTAGCAAGAATGATAGTGCTGATTCGACTCAAACAGATGAGTCGAGTGCGCAAAGTACACCTAGTGTATCGTCAAAAGTTTTAACGTGTTTAATAGATAAAAGCGCAGAAGTAGAATCAGGTCAAAATGCGACGCTTGTTTTTAATGGCAAGCATAAACAATCAGTTCTAACACTGCCCGTTAGTGCGGTTGCTGGAAGAGTCCAAAAAGGCTTAGTCTCATACAAGAAAGGCGATAATTGGGAGCGCAAAGAAGTTGGTCTTGGAATCAGTGACGGCGCTAATATTGAAATTACGTCTGGTTTGCATGAGGGTGATGTTGTAGCAGGTGTTTCTCCTGATCTCATTCCAGGAGTGCAATGATTATGGAGAACAATACTGTTCCGCTGGTTGAACTACAAGACGTGTCAGCGCGTGTAAAACTAGGCAATGGCGAATGGCTTACCACTGTTAACTCTGCTTCTATGTTACTTAATCAAGGTGAAACATACGCGGTAGTTGGCAGGTCTGGATCTGGCAAAACGAGTCTTATTTCTATTGTTGGATTTTTGAATAAAAATTTTACTGGAAAATACTATTATTTTGGCAAATCAATCCAAAAGTGTAGTGATGCTACAGTATCGCATATGCGCGCTCGAAATATTGGTTTTGTTTTTCAAAACTATTCTCTCATTAAGCATTTAAGTATTAGAGAAAATGTTGAGTTGCCGCTTTTATACGCAGGACTACAACAAAGCAAGCAGACAAGAAGAAAAACGATAGAAGAAGCATTATGTGATGTTGGATTGCAAGATAAACTAAACGAATACCCTGGAAGGCTATCAGGCGGCGAACAGCAGAGAGTCGCGATAGCGCGTGCTCTCGTCACTAATCCCGAATTACTTATTTGCGATGAGCCAACTGGTGCGCTCGATAGTAGTACGGGAGAAAAAGTGCTTCAAGTGTTGCATGATCGTGTTCAAGAATCTGGAACAACATTACTATTAGTCACTCATGATATGAAAGTGGCTCGTTCTTGCTCTCACATTTTTACTATGGAAGGCGGTGTTCTTTATGATCATGCTGCTTAAAGATTTGCGCCTGTCTCCTATGAGATCCTTCCTCACAGGTTTTTCAATGTTTATCGGCATCATTGCCGTTATTGCGTCAGTGCTTATCGGCACGGTTGGTAAGGACTATCTTATTGCAACTAACGAACAGCTAAACGGTCGTAGACCAACATACGAGATTACTTTTTCAGCACAAAATTTTGACGAATATTCAGTATTTAACAAATTCTTAAATCGCATTGAATCCGCAAACCGTAACGCTAACGTTATGCTACAAACAAACACTGGACTACTGTTTAGCGCTTCTATGCCAGCCTCGAAGAGTGTAAAAATAAGCAAAGAATATAAGACTGGCAATCTTCAATATGCTGACGCTGTTTACACTACGGCAGGATACAACAAAGTTTATAACTTACCTATTGTAAGTGGAAGATGGTTTAGTAATAGCGATAAAAGCAACGCATTAGAAATGGTAGTAAACCAATCTGCTAGCAAAAGATACAAGATCGGTGAAGTAGCATTTATTACTTCTCGCAAAACAACACAAATGAGTCCTATAAGGATTGTTGGAGTTGTGAACGATGGCGTAGACTCAGCAAAAGTATACGTGAATATTCTAGGATTATTACGTTATGCTCCAACTCTTTGGGAATATTCTGGAAAAGAAGCTCAAGGCTCAATCTACTGGTTGAATAAAGAAAATCGTTCTCAAAAATCAATTAAATCTTATGTTTCAGATGCTCTTTATGACTGTTGTGGTGGGCAAGTAAACGAAATTAGAAGACATGATAATAGTGATGATTACGAGAATGCTATAACAGTATTGCAATTAAGTTTTGCTATCGTAGCAGCATTATTGCTTTTTGTTTCCGCGCTAGGTTTAATCAATATTGGTTTAGCATCGTTGGAGCAGCGCACACATGAACTGCTTATACGCAGAGCCTTGGGTGCTACTAGATGGTCTATTGCTTCACTCGTGTTAGGAAGTGCGATTATTTTAGCGCTGATAGTTTCGATTGCTGCTGTCGCTGTTTCTTTTGGACTTGTGTCTATAGCATCAAGTTTTTGGGATGCAGCAAGCCCAGTTAGTCCGCCAGTTTACCCATATGAAGCCGCTATTGGAGCTGTTATTGCGGCTTTTATTACAGCGCTTGCTGGAAGTGCGGTGCCAGCAATAAAAGCATCGCGTTTACAACCAGCATTAGCATTGCGTTAATTTTCAAAAAATAAGAAAGAAGAAATAATGAATAATCATAATATTGGTAAAGCAACTCTTATTGTTGGTGTGCTTAGTGCGCTTCTTATGTTTAATGCGTGTGGAGGAATAGGCAACAATAATGCGAGTGGTATGGGTGGCGCGCGCTCGCAAAATAGTTCGCCTAGAGAGACTGTTGATTTTGCTCATATAGAGAAGGAATATCAGGAATCTGTGGCAAAGCTTAGTTGGCCTGAAAAATATAAAGCTCCTGCAAACTTGGTTGGAGAAGAAAAAGACGCTCAGTTCCAGAGTGGATATGGTGATACGCAAGCATCTAATTATTATCAGTGTGCTTGGGAACGGCAATGGTTAGACACGTATGCTAGTGATGAACAAGCGGCAAGTAAAGCTTTGCATGAGCTTGAAAAAGTGCCTAGCATGCCGTTTATGGGTCCAGATCGTTGTGATGATGCAACGCGAAACTTTTTCAAAGAGCACATGCGTAAAGCAAAACTAGGAGATCCGTCAGGATTCCAACAGGATGTGCAAACTAATTGTCCTGTGATGTAATTGCATTTGTATAGCTTTATTGTGCTTACGCGCTAAATAGCTTGTTATATGCTTCTTTTTACCCATGTTGATGGTGTCCAATAATCTTTGGTAAGCATTGATGGGTATGTTTGTTTTACGAGCTTGAATAATCCATAAGGCTATACCTGTTGAAACAAGTATTACGCCAGCTGCAATCATTATGAATAATGATGAATTTAGATTTCCCCATGCTAGTACGCTTGCATACCCTACGATAATGCCGCATTGCTCCATAATAGAAGTAAAAGTAGTAGTTGCGCCGAGAATGTGTGTCGGTATGCCATCGAGAAGAGCTGTTTGCCCATAGACAATAGTTGCGTCAAAAATAATACCTGCAATGAAAGCAGAGCAAAGAAAAAGAGCAATCCAATTATTAAGTGCGAAAATAAGTAAAGGAATAGAAAGGAATCCAGGTAATAAAATAGAGTATAAAATCTCATAATGCAGCACAATGTATTTGCATAATAGCGAACCTACAATCATGCCAATGTTAAATATGCTGACTATTGATCCCCAAGTGGATGCCGAATGAAAAAGTGTAAGACAATGGTGTGCTCCCATTAGTCTGAATGCAGCAAGCCATGAGCCTGATTGTAATGCGGATACTACTCCTAAGACTATTAACCATGGTGTAGATTTCATATAGTATAGAGAAGCTGCAAAACCAGCAGTTTTATTGCTTCCTGTTTTCGTATTGTTTGCGCTATTTTGTGCTTGCTGGTTTAGATTAACTAACAGTAGAGGTAGCGCCGCTAATATCATCACAATAGCAATGCTCGTAAAGAAAATGAGAGGATTGCATATATCAACAAATATGCCAGTAATCGCTGGTGCAGCAAGCCTGCTGAGATTAATCCACATACGCACGCTTGCTAAAAATTTGGTTTTTTCTCCAGTTGGTACGCTATATGCCATTAATACTTTTTGATTAGGCGAAGAAAATGCAGTAAAGAATCCGAATATTATGCCGAGTAGCGTAACCATAATAGCAATAAGATTATGCTGTGCTACTAGAGCGAAACCGTATCCAGTACACAACAAGGCAAAACAAAACGTTAGCGCTATAAACAATCTAGTTGGTGGATATTTATTCTGCGATAATGCCGCCAAGCGGTGCTGCTATGCAGGTCATAAGTGCTACCGATACCGCGTTAAGTGCTGCGTGAGATAAGTCGACATGCATTAAAAGATATAGACTCACGCCAAATCTACAGCTTGTTAAAAGAAAAGCATTAAGCGATAAAACGGATATAACCAACCCCGATCGTACTCGTGCTGCAGTGTTCATTGCTTACTCTTCTTACTTTTCTTTCTTTCATATTATGAATGATATGTGTCTTTCGATATGTACACCTTTATTTACACCTTTTTATGGACTGTGAGCGAAATGAGTGTTTTATTGTGGTGTTTTACTCTTAACTACTCTTAACTACTCTTAACTGTGCTGAGCCTTACTCTTGTATAGCTTTGTTGGGTTTTCTTTGTGTTTTTTGCGGTGTTTTACTCCGAAGTACTCCGAAGTACTCCGAACTACTCCGAAATACTCCGAAGTGCGCTGAGCCTTACTCTCGTATGGCTTTGTTGGGTTTTCTTTGTGTTTTTTGCGGTGTTTTACTCCGGAGTACTCCGAAGTACTCCGAACTACTCCGAAATACCCTTAACTACTCTTAACTACTCTTAACTGTTTGTGTTGTGCTTAATCTAATCTTTTATGCGCGCATAGTACTGCTTAGGGTCACGTTTTGAGTTACCATGCCATACAAGAGCTTGTTTGCTAGCAAGCCCCTGTAATATTTTTCTGGTGGTAGTGTCGCTCATGTTAATAAGATTTGCAGCCGTTTTTACGGTAATTCGATCATTGCTATATGAATATGCGAGAATTTTTCTCTCATTCTCATTGAACTCGCCATTATTTAGTTTTTCCTCTAACTCATTTATATGATCGTCCACACGCATTTGACGCGAAGCAAAGTTATTTTCTAACGTCAGCAATAAAGAGTAAGGATTTGGCTGGCTGTATTGAGGATCATTGAGATAAAATTCCGCCATTTCCTCATAAATTCTATTAATTCCTTCATTGAGTTCTCGAACCCAGCCGAAGTTAACTAATGAGCGAGCAATACGAGGGTTCCTAGCGTAGCGCGTATGTCGCATATTCTCTAATGTCACAATATCTGGCAAGGAGCCAGGGCTGAATATCTCGAATCGATCGTCAAACATGCTAACGCGAATATAATCGCCTCTTAATGAATAATCGCGATGTGCTACGGCGTTAACAATTCCTTCAAACCAAGCAAATTCTGGATATTCTGGTACGACTTTGAATCTTCCATCGTTTCCAAGATATTCAAATTCGCGCAATTGCGCTCGTATAGCTGTTTGTGATTGGCGAATAATTGTTGGAATCGGTCCGTCAAAGGTTTGATCTTTAACAATATTCATACGTGCGCCAGTCTCACGATGTGTTCCTTCATATCGCAGGAATCTCAGACGAGCTTGTGGGAAATAATAGCTTGGATTTTTGCCAAACATTAGAATTGATGCGGCAGTTAGTTGACCTTGATGCATAAATCCGCGAGCTTCTAATACTTGCTGATTAAGTAAATGTTCGCAATTAAGTTGTTTCTTATATTCATTCAACAATTGCTCATCAAGATCTGCCAGGTTGGCATCTGGAATTAGATTATCTTCGAATAATCTTTCGCCTTTAGCATACTCTAATTGCTTAATTTGAGAGTAATTTTGTTTGACGCTTTTATCTCCAATTCTTAAATAAACTTCTTCACTTCGATTTTTAATAAGTTTATTTTTTGAGCAATCAATATGAATGATAAATAATGCATTTTTGCCGTCTTCGGATTCGTATTCTAACTTGCTGTAATCGATTGAAGGCTGACCAATGATATCTTGTTGGATCACTAGTTCGTATTCGTCTAAAGAATGAGCTTCCGTATAATTTGTGCCAGATAATTCGCCATTATCATCGATGCCGATAGCTAATGTGCCTCCGTCTGCGTTGGCAAAGGCAATGACGTGTTTTAGTATATCTTTAGGCTTTATGCGAGCACTTTTGCGATCAAAATACTGACCTTCTTTCAGGTTTTTAATCTCTTCAATCTTGTACTCTTCCATTGTTCCGCCTTAAATATCGAAGCATTATTGCGCGATTTTTATACGAATAATTCTTGTGATTACTATATCAAAAGAAGGATATAGATAGTGTTATTATTTCAAGGATTTGACTGGAATGCTATGAGTAAATTAAGAGTATTTATAGCGCGCTATTAAGTACATTGTTGTTTTACTCCGAAATACCCTTAACTACTCCGAAATACTCCGAACTGTGCTGAGCCTTACTCTCGTATAGCTTTGTTGGGTTTTCTTTGTGTTTTATTGCGGTGTTTTACTCCGAAATACTCTTAACTACTCCGAAATACTCTTAACTACTCCGAAATGTACTTACTTACTTTGCGCTTTATTGTTTGTGTCGTGATTTGAATTGCTACGGCTTGCAAGCAAGATGCATAATTACTGGCGATAGTAGGAGAGGAAGCTGGAGAGTTTACTCATTGCGTCGCGAAGCGTTTGCAAGCGTGGCAAGTAGACTACGCGGAAGTAGCCTGGAGTCTGCCAATTAAAGCCTTTTCCATGCACAATCAGCAACTTCTGATCGCGCAGCAAATCAAGCGCAAACTGTTCGTCGTCGTGAATGTTGTAGCGAGCAGGATCGAGCTTTACAAACATGTAGAAAGCAGCGTCTGGCCGCTCAACGCTTACGCCATCCATCTCCTGAAGCGCGTTATAGCAGTACTCGCGCTGCTCGTACACGCGTCCGCCCGGCTCCAAATATTTTTCAACGCTCTGGTATCCGCCCAAAGCAGTCTGAATAATCGATTGCGCAGGAACGTTCGAGCACAAGCGCATATTAGACAGCATGTTAAGACCCATAATGTAGTCGCGAGCCTTGGACTTATCTCCCGAAAGACTCATCCAACCAATACGGAAGCCAGCAATCATATGCGACTTAGAAAGTCCGCTAAAAGTTACGCAGAATACGTCTGGAGCGAGAGAAGCAATCGAAATATGCTTCTTGCCGTCCATAACAAGACGGTCGTAAATCTCGTCTGCAAAAATAATCAAATTAAACTCGCGCGCAACCTTAACAATCTCTTCCAAAACTTCGCGACTATACAGCACGCCCGTAGGATTATTCGGGTTAATAATCACGATTGCTTTAGTACGAGGCGTGATTTTAGAGCGAATGTCGGCAATATCTGGGTACCAATGCGACTTTTCATCACACATGTAGTGCACAGGAGTGCCGCCAGCCAGGCTAGCGCACGCAGTCCACAGCGGATAGTCTGGGCTTGGTATAAGAATCTCGTCGCCGCAATCAAGCAACGCTTGCATAGAAAGATTAATCAGCTCGGAAACGCCGTTGCCAGTATAAATATCTTCCATTTGTACGCCTGGAATGCCCTTAAGCTGATCATATTGCATAATCGCTTTGCGTGCAGAGAAAAGTCCGCGGCTATCCGAGTAGCCTTCGCAGTCAATAAGCTGCTGTTGCATATCGTAAATCACTTCGTCTGGAGCGCGGAAGCCAAAAGGCGCAGGATTTCCAATGTTGAGCTTTAAAATATGCGTTCCGTTTGCTTCCATGCGGTTTGCTTCTTCTACAACAGGGCCGCGAACGTCGTAGAGCACGTGCTCAAGTTTGGTGGATTTGTTGAAGTTTCTATTTTTGAGTGCTTCAGAAAGCTCATCTTCTGTTAATGGGCGATTTTCCTCGTGCTGATCGCTGCAATCTGCTTGCGACTTTTGCGCGGTTTTTGCGCAGGAATGCCCACCTTTGATTCCGTAGTCGCTAATTTCAAGAATTTGTGCAAGCATATCTCGCACGTCTTTGCGCGGCTCAGTTTTGCCGCTTAAATACTGGCTTAATTGACTTTTGCCAAGTTTATGGCCGTTTTTTGCTGCAAGCTCGATTACATCAATCTGCTTGTATCCCTTGATTTTCATGGCCTTTTTAAGGTCGTTTGCAAAATTCTGTGCCATAATCCGTCTTCCTTTATGCCATCTTATAGAAGCTCATAAAATCAGCGTTCGTAAATTGAACAAATTTACAACAAAGTTCAAAATATAAGCTATAAATTGAACTTTGAGGCGATTAAAAGACAATTTTACGCGCCAAAACTCATTTTGCAAGCATAAAATTGAATTTATTTTGAATTTTGACCAAATTCTGGCTGAGAAATAATTAAGAATTGAACTAAAAAGACATTAAATTGAACTTATTTTGATTTAGTTACATGAGATTGTTTGCGAAAGCAGCAGTTTTGTAGTGCGATTGTACTTAAAATACGTCGTGTTATTCCTCACGGCTATTAGTAGCCGTTCGGCTGATTTGGCACATAAAGTCCACTGGACTTTATGCTTAAGCCAAATCACGCTTTGAAGGAGCTTGAAATGCGTTATGCAATTTCAAGCTCAGTCAAAGCGCAAGCGAACTTACAAGTTTGTGCCAAATTTGACACAATTTACGTACATTCTTGGCAAAAGACTGCGCAGTTTGTTGCGGTGATACTATGGGTTACATGTATTTCTTTACTCCGCGCAGATGTGAATCTACTCAAAAAATAATGTATGCCAACAAAGGGCAGGCTCTTATTGCAGCGGATAAAAGTTTTACGGAACGCGGAGCAAAGCTGTGGGTTTATAAATGCGATTATTGTGGAAGTTGGCATTTAACGCATTCAAATCCTGCGATTCGTAAGTATTGCGATATGCGCTCGCGGTTTGAAACAACCAAACCTAAGTCTAGAAAACGCGGATATAAGCCGCGTATACGCTAAATAATTGATGTTAAATAATTAACACTAAAAATCAGCAAATCAATAAATCAGTACTTAAAAGTAAATCCTTGCGCATTAAGCTGCGATTCGCAACTATGGTTTTTAGCTCCAGAATCTACAGCAAGTTTTGCGATTTGCGCACTGAATGCGTCCACTGGCCTATCTGCATTACGCAAATCGTAGTATTTATGCACTCTTTCGTCGAAGTCTGCAAGTTTTTCAATCAAAACTTTATCGCTGCTAGGGTATTCATTTTCAAAGAATTGTATACTCGAGTCCATGCGCGGCTTTAATTCTGGCCTTTGATCTGGCTTGCCAATTGCAAGCCCAAGAACTGGATACGTGTATTTTGGCAACTTCAAAAGTTCAATTAAATCTGGAATATTATTCAAAATTGAACCAAGGATTACGCAACCGAGTCCAAGCGATTCTGCGGCTGTTTCCATTGCGTGTAGTGCAAGAACAGCGTCGTTTTGCGACTGCGAGAATCTGTAGCCTGTTTTAAGAGTAAAATCGTTTCCGTCTGCATCAATGCCGTTTTTACGTGCTATAGCAGCATTTCTGTGCTGGTCAATAATAAAAACATACAAAAGTGGCGCTGTTGCTATGTAAGTTTGATTTCCAAGCTGGGAAAGTTTTTGTTTAAGATCTTTGCTAGTGATTTTGATTGCAGACCAATCGTTCAAAAACTGGCTGCAAGCTGCGCGCTGTGCTGCTTCTTCCAACGTTTTTGCAATATCTTCGCCAATCGGCTCATTTTTGAAAGCGCGTATAGATCTGCGATTAAGAAGCGTTTGAATAGTTTGATTCGCATATGCATTTTGCGCGTTGTTTTGCGTATTATTTTGCTCGCTGTTCTGTGCGTTGCTTTGAGTTGACGTCATGTTTTTATATTAATGGCAACGAAATACCAATTAGAAATTGACATGTAAAAGTGTTATAAAAGTGTTATAAATGTACGAGTGAACAAGTTGGCAGCGAAGCCGCTTGATGAATGCTTGCGTTAATGCACCAAGCGCAAGCTAAGAATGGTGGTGCTAAGGCGGCGTTGGGTATGCTGAACGGTTTGAACAATATTGACATTAAAGTTAATGGCGATTTGTGCACAACGGATGCAACAGATACAACGGATTCGTACGAGATTCAAGACGTTCCAGCAACTTGTGGCGGAGCTCCCGAGGGCAGACTTGTTCTTTTGCGCCATGGTCAAACTGCTTGGAGCGAATCTGGCCAGCACACAGGCCGCACCGATATTCCACTAACGCAAGTTGGCCGCAATCAAGCTATAAGCGCAGGCGCCAGGATTCGACAGGCTTTTCCAAACGGTTTTAGCGAGGATTGCCAGTTTGTAAGCCCTCTTGTTCGTGCTCGTCAAACAGCTCAGTTGGCAGGATTTACGCATTGCACGCCGCTAGAATATGCTGCCGAGTGGGATTACGGCTGTGCAGAGGGGCGTACTCGAAAAGACGTGTCCGCTCTAAGCGGTGTTGAGTCATGGGATGTTTGGAAGGATGGCCCTAAAGCTCTTCCAGATTTTATGTCGGATTCTTGCCAAGAGATTCTTCCAAGTGGTGAAACAGTAAAAGTCGTGCGTTCTAATGGCGAATCTTTACAAGAAGTTTCTAATCGTACTCAAAAAATAATCGACTCTGTTTTGCCAAAACTTAAAAGCGGCAAAGATGTGATTATTGTAGCTCACGCGCACATTCTTAGGATTTTAGCAACCAGATGGCTTGGTGTAGATGCACAGCAGGCGCGCTTGCTTCGACTAGACACCGCGCATTACAGCGCTCTTGGAACTTATAAGGGAGATCGTGTAATCGTTCGCTGGAATTGCTGATTTGTGATTGTTGCAGATTATTCGACACGCCATCATATCAACACTGCTATCGTTTGCAATATCTTTGAATTTGAGGCATAATAAAAATTGTCGAAAAGGGCACCTAGTGGTGCGGCGGCCAAAAGGTAGGCCGACGGCATAGGAGAAAGGTTCGATGATGAATCGTACAATTAAGTCAACAATTGCGCTTGTAGCTTGCTCAGCAATGGCATTCGGTGCGCTCGCTGCATGTGGTTCTAGCTCTTCGGATTCTTCCGATAAGGGCAAGGTATACTTCCTTAACTTCAAGCCAGAATCTGCTGATCAGTGGAAGGAAGTTGCTAAGGAATACACCAAGAAGACTGGCATTCCTGTAAAGGTTCAGAACGCTGCTTCTGGCACTTACGAGCAGTCGCTTAAGAGCGAAATCAGCAAGGGCGACGAAGCGCCTACACTGTTCCAGGTGAATGGTCCTGTTGGCTACGCAAGCTGGAAGGATTACACTGCAGATCTTAAGGATACCGAGCTTTACAAGCAGCTTCAAAACAAGGATATTGCTCTTAAGGATGGAGACAAGGTTGTTGGCGTTCCATACGCAATGGAAACTTACGGCTTGATTTACAACAAGGCTTTGTTAAAGAAGTACACGGAGCTTAAGGATGCTAAGGTAAAGTCTGCTGAAGAGATTAACTCCTTCGATAAGCTTAAGGCTGTTGCAGACGACATTCAGGCTCGTAAGGGTGAACTTGGTGTTGATGGCGCATTCACTTCTGCTGGCTTCGATTCCAGCTCTGATTGGCGCTTTAAGACTCACCTTGCAAACATTCCTCTGTACTACGAGTTCAAGGCAGACAAGGTTACCAAGCAGCCAGCAAAGATTAAGGGCACGTTCCTTGATGGATACAAGAAGATTTTCGATCTTTACATTACTGATTCCACCACTCCTGCAACTCAGCTCAGCTCTAAGACTGGCGAGGATGCAAACTCCGAGTTCTCGCTTGGTAAGGCTGTGTTCTATCAGAATGGTACTTGGGCTTGGACCGACTTGCAGAAGGCTGGCATGAAGGCCGAAGACCTTGGCATGCTCCCAATCTACATTGGTGCTAAGGGCGAAGAAAAGCAAGGCTTGGCCACTGGTTCCGAGAACTACTGGTGCATTAACGAGAAGACTTCGGATGCCAACAAGAAGGCAACCAAGGACTTCTTGAAGTGGGTTCTTACCTCTGATTACGGCAAGGAAGCTATGTCTAAGAAGATGGGCTTCACCACTCCGTTCAAGAGCTTTGCAGATATTAAGTCTGAGAATCCTTTGACTGCTGCTGCTGTTGAAGATGCTAAGTCTGGTAAGACTCCTGTAAGCTGGAACTTCACTATGATGCCATCTGACAACTGGAAGAACGATCTTGGCTCCGCTTTGCTTGAGTACGCTCAAGGCACTGGCAAGTGGGATAAGGTTAAGAGCGCCTTCGTTGACAATTGGGCTAAGGAAGTTGCTCAGACTCACGAAGATCAGGATTAATCCGATTGATCCTAAGAATTGGGTTAAAACTGGATTATTAAATTCATAATTTAATATATGTCATTTTTGTAATTGCATTAGCACAGTGCATTAGTGACAAGTAAAAGAGCTTCAAGCCTAACGGTTTGAGGCTCTTTTTGTTTTGAGAATTATCTTAGTAGGGTATGTTTGAGTGGGATATGCTTGAGTGGGATATGCTTGAGTAGGATATGCTTGAGTAGGATATGCTTGATATATCGCTTTGTTGTAAGAATAACCTTAGTCTAAAATAAGAATGACCTTAGTCTAAGAATGGTCTTAATTGTTTTCAAGCTGACTTGTGCTTGATCTAACTATAAGCTGTGCTGGAATGGTAATATATTTGCATTCTTCGCTTAAATAATCGCCATTAATCAGAGACAAAGTTATTTTTGCTGCGTCTGCTGCCATTTCTGCAGGGTCTTGGCGAATAGTCGTAAGCCCTGTTTCTCTAGCGTAAAAACTATCGTCAAAACCAATAATTGAAACGTCTCCCGGTGTGCTGTATCCGCTTCTAGAAAGCTGGAACATAAGCGGAATTGCTATGCCGTCTTCTTGGCAGGCAATCGCCGTAGGAACATTTACGTTACTTAAAAGCGAAGAGACGATTGAGCTTATTCTGTCTAATCCTTCTGGGGCAACGATTTCTGTAGGCGTAATGCCGTTGATTTTGCATTCGTCAATAAAAGAGTGGTAGCGCTGTAAAACGCTAAAATGCAGTGAAATATCGCGGTTTGTGCGAATGTAGGCAATGTTTTTGTGCCCTAGTCCAATAAGATGACGTGCCATAAGTCGCGCGCCTCGATCGTCGTCTATGTTAATTGTTGCGTCAAAATCGCAATCCATAGGATTCAAGCAGTTTATACCTAAGACTGGCACGCCAGTGGCCTTTAGGGAAGCAACTTCCGACTTGTTTACGTCGAAGGAGCAAACGATTACAGCGTCCGCGTTTCGGCGAGTAGGCAGCATGCTAAAGAACTCTGTGCGCTCTTGGCTGCTGGATATTTGGAAGATTGAAAGGTCGTAGCCTGCGGGGTGAAGAACTTGATTTAGGCCTTGTATAATCGACGCGCTAAACCATAGTCGAATGCTGTCGCTAAGAAGAAGTGCAACTCTTAGTGTTCTGCCAGATTTTAGTGCTGCTGCAGACCTAGATATTGAAAAGTTTAGTTTTTCGGCAATAGCTAATACTTTGTTGCGCGTTGCTGCGGAAACCAAGTCTGGGCGTGTAAACGATCTAGAAACAGTAGATACAGATACATGCGCCTGATCGGCCACGTCTTGAATATTAGCTGGCATTTGAACTCCTTTATTCGCGCAGCAAATGTTTACTCAATATCTTCATTAATATTGTTAAAATATGCGCAACGCTAGTATATGAGCAACGTGGCATATGTGAATTTTCATATGCTTATTTGCGCTCATTACACAAACGTTTGCAATACGAACAATAATAGCAGATTTTGCCGTAAAATCGCCAAAAATCGGGATTTTTTTCACATTTGATTTTTGTCTTCTTTAGTGGCGACATGCAAAAAATGACAACGTTTGACATTGTGGTTGCATGTAGTAAGATAAAAGTATTGGTTCGAGCGCAGCGAATTGCACAGGCGCGTACTCAAGGAGGAGAAAGTGACGAATCATGATTAATATGAGTGGAAAGGCAATACGCAAATGGTGGGCGTTGTTCGCTCTACCAACGTTTGCTGCATTTGTAATTGGTTTCTTAGTGCCATTTGTAATGGGCGTGTATCTTAGCTTTACTAAGTTCCACACTGTTACTGACGGAAAGTTTGTTGGAATACGCAATTATCGCAAGGCGTTGCGCGACCCACACTTCCTTCATTCGTTAATATTTACAACGGCTTTTACGGTTGTAACAACAATTGTTATTAATGTTATTGCATTTGCAATCGCTTACATGCTTACAAAAAAGTTCAAAGGCTCCAACCTATTCCGTACGGTATTCTTTATGCCGAATTTGATTGGCGGCATTGTTTTGGGCTACGTTTGGCAGGTAGTGCTTAATGGTATTTTGGGCTACTTTGGCCGCGCTATTACGTATTCTGCAACATACGGCTTCTGGGGCATGGTTCTTTTGATATGCTGGCAGCAAATCGGCTACATGATGATTATTTACATTGCTGGCTTGCAAGCGCTTCCAGGAGACGTTATTGAGGCTGCTGCCGTTGATGGCGCAACCCCAATGCAAACGCTGTTTAAGATTACGATTCCGCTTATGATGCCATCCATTACGGTTTGCACGTTCTTAACGGTTACAAACGGATTCAAGCTATTCGATCAGAACTTGGCGTTGACCAATGGCGCTCCTTCTAGAAAGTCGGAGATGCTTGCATTAAACATCTTCAACACTTTCTATGGAAGAATTAATGGCGAAGGTGTTGGCCAGGCTAAGGCAGTTATATTCTTCATTATTGTTGCCGTTATTGCCTTGATTCAGAACAAGTTGGCAACTTCTAAGGAGGTGGCAGCATGAACGAGAAGACTAAGCATCCTGCGCTTTGGACCACGCTTTTTGCTGTAGTGAGTTTGCTGTGGATTTTCCCAATCGCGATAGTGTTTATAAACTCCTTTAAGTCAAAGGTGTATATTGCTAGCGAGCCATTTTCGTTGACTCCAAAGTCGTTTATTGGTTTTGACAACTACGTTCTTGGCGTTAATCGCACTAATTTGTTGATGAGCTTCTGGTGGACAATTGTTGTAACGATTGGTGCTGTAGTTCTGATTCTGCTTTGCACTTCTATGTGTGCTTGGTGGATTGTGCGCGTAAACAATTGGGCTGCAAAGTCGCTTTACGTGTTGTTCTTGTTCAACATGATTGTGCCATTCCAAATGGTTATGTTCACGCTTTCCAACATCACTACAAAGCTTGGATTGAACACCCCTTGGGGCTTGTGGATTATCTACCTTGGATTTGGTGCAGGTTTGGCTGTGTTCATCTTTACGGGCGTTGTAAAGGGCATTCCTCAAGAGTTGGAAGAGTCTGCAATGATTGATGGCGCTTCTGTGCCGCGCATATTCTTCCAGATTATTGTGCCGATTATGAGGCCTGCAATTATATCCGTTTCTATCTTGCAAACAATGTGGATTTGGAACGACTTCCTTCTTCCATACCTCACTTTGGATTTGAACAAGTACAAGACGGTTTCTATTGCAGTTCAATATTTGAAGGGCGGCTATGGCTCTGTTGAAATGGGTGCAATGATGGGCTGCCTGGTTATGGCAATTGTTCCAATAATAGTCTTCTACCTAATCTGCCAGAAGTACATAATTAAAGGTGTTATGGCAGGTGCGGTAAAGGGCTGAGGTTTTTTCTCCTTCGAATCTCGGCATGCATGATGGTGGTTGCAAGTGTTTGCAGCCACCATCATTTGTGTTTAAGCGTATCTTTGTGTTTAAGCGTATCTTATAGTGTATTGTTATTTTAGATTTGTTTAAGTTTGCTTAATTAGGCGGGAGTAGTTGTAATGATCTCTTTTGGAAGCCCTGATTCTAAGTTCGCTCAAGGAATGGAATCGTTTGCAGACGCGGTCTGGCTTACTGTTCTAATGATTATTACCAGCATTCCGCTTGTAACGGTTGGAGCGTCTATTACGGCCGCTCACGAGACAGCTAGACGGATTGAACGCGGCGAGGCGCACGCAACAGCAATCTACTTTAAGTCGTTTAAGAATAATTTTGTTAAGGCAACTATTATTTGGGCTATTTTAGGGCCACTTTTAGTTGTAATTATATGGTCTTGGATTTTTTTGCGACTTACTCCGCTTTTAATAATAAAGTTTGCGATTAGCATATTGTGGATTCTTGTTGCGCAGTGGGTGTTTGCGTTGCAAGCACGCTTTGAAAACTCGATTGGCAGAACTCTTATTAATTCGCTGATTTTTGGCGTGAGCTACGCTAGCACAACGCTTATAATGTTTTTGCTTGATTGCGTGTTCTTTGCGCTCGTATACCTATCGCTAAGGTATTTTTTGCAAGGATTGCCACTGTTGATTTTGCTTGGGTGGGGGTCTTTGATTATGCTCCACACGCCGCTTTTGGAGCGCGTGTTTGCTAAGTACGTTGCGGCTAATACGCAGTGAGGCGAACATCGCCATAGATGCTCGCCTCACTTAGGACATCAAAAACATAGCGCGTAAGCCGTGTCTACAGGCGACCTACGCGCTATGCGAGAGAGAAAGAAGTTACTACATGAGTAACAATCAATATTTATTATACTCTTAATTCAAGTGTTTGCAAGTATTTTCAACCTTTCTTTTTACATTTTTTGGCGGTAATTTTACAGTTATTTGCGCTTATTGGTTAATTTTTTTCGCCTCGCATAATCGCGGCCATATTGAGTACTCGTTGAGACTTAAAAACGTCGCCTGTGTGAACAACGTTTCCATCTTTATCTGCAAGAGGAATACGCCAATTTGGATACTCTGTACTGGTTCCAGGCTGATTTTGCGAACGCTTTTCGCCAACTGCGTCAACAAGTGCCACTTGCAAAAGCAAAGATGGGGAAGTGCGCATAATCGCGTGCATAGCCTCTACAATCTCTTGCACATGGTCTTCTACGTTTTCGGCAGCATCCTTGCTAATCCATCCGCCATCAAAAAGCATCTTCATCATGGCGTCTCGCTCAGCGCTAGCAGCCTTTTGGAAGCTTTCTACAGAATCGGTAAGCAAGTGAAGCTCTTCGCGAATCTTAACATGCTCGAATGCAAGATAGCCTGCTGTAGGAGGCATGTCGTGAGTAGTAACAGATGCCAAAGCGTATTCGCGGTATGTAGAAGGATTTGCAAATATGATTTCCTTCTTTCCAGCCTTTTTAGCGGCTTTTTCGGCTTCGTCATTGTGCGTAAACCATTCAACAACAGTTCCAAGAATGCCATGCGAAGCAAGCACCTTAGAAACGTACGCTGGAACAGTGCCAAGGTCTTCGCCAATCACCAATCCGCCTGCGCGAGTGGCCTCAATGCTAAGAACTGCAAGCATTGCGTCCACATTGTAGTAGACGTAAGCGCCGTTCTTTGCGCCCTGGCCTTGCGGAATCCACCACAAGCGGAAAAGCCCAAGAACGTGGTCAATGCGAACCGCGCCAGCATGCAAGAACACGTTGTGAACCATGTCTCGGTAGGCAATATAGCCAGTCTCGTCTAAGTAATTAGGGTCAAATGGCGGCTGACCCCAATCCTGGCCCTGCTGGTTATAGAAGTCTGGAGGCGCGCCAACGCTTACGCCGTTAGCAAAGCGCTCTGGGCTCCACCACACGTCTGCGCCGTATCCGTGCACGCCAACAGCCATGTCTTGCATAAGACCAATCGCCATTCCCGCAGCCTTAGCTTCGGCGTGAGCAGCAGCAACTTGTTCATCTGCAATCCATTGCAGCCAGCGGTGGAACTCAAGCAAATCAGCATGATCTCGTCTAAGCATGTCTATTTGAGGAGTGCCTTTGCCAGTTGTATCAAACCAAAGATTATCTCCCCAAGGAGCACCCCAAACTTCAAAAGCTACGCACCAAGTAGCAAAAGCGTCTAAGTCTTCTCCAGAGCGCGCCTTAAAGTCTGCAAAATCCTGCTCGCGCTCGGCGCTTCTAGGCTGCTTAAAAATAATCTTTAAGGCTGGAAGTTTTGCGTTCCACGCGGCGTTAATATCCATAGGATTTGGATTGTTATTAAGCGCTTCCACGCCCTCGTGCAAAATCTCCACCTCTTTGCGCTGGCTATCGCTAAGCTGCGCGTACTCCGGAATATCTTGCGGACGAATGTATGTAACGTTTAAGAACCTGCGCGATTCTGGCAAGTACGGCGAAGGCTCCAAAGGTGCCACTGGCGCGCACGCATGAATTGGGTTTATAAGCATAAAGTCGGCTTTTCCAATGTTTCCTGCGTCTTTAAGCAGTCTGCGCAAATCGCCATAATCGCCAACGCCCCAAGATTCCTTTGAGCGCACGGAATAAAGCTGAGTCATGTATCCCCAACGATGGCGTTCTTGAACGCTTTGCGGAAGTGGGATTCTTGCTGGCGCGCAAATTAAAGTTGACTGCGCGTGCGCAACAGTTTTGCCATTTTTATCTTCGACTTTTGCAAGAAGAGTGTGGTAGCCCATTGGCAAGTCTTGCGGAAGTTCAAGAGTTAATCCGTCTTCTTCGCTTGTTTTAAAGTTGTTAAGAGGCTCTTCGTATTCCGACCCATCTTCTAGCGTAAGCGTTATATGTATTTTTTCTGGGCTGCTTGCGGCTTCTTCGGCATGAATAGGAACAATCGTTTTTGCGCCAATAAAGCACACCACGGTTGGCGGCAGCAGTTCACCATCGCGCTTTTCTTGAACGCGCTTTAGCGAGTTCTCAATGTTTTCGCTTGTGGTTGCAGGGTAGCCCAGCGCATCTAGAACGCCTACAAGTGCTTCGTCCGTAATTTCCGTATAGTCACCTAGTTGGTCTATGTAGAAAGTTGCAACTCCGCATGCTTTTGCAAGTTTAATTAGTGGGCGAGCAAGCCTTTCTGCGCTTTCTTCTACGGGCATAGTCGTGGCAGCCTTTGTTTTGCCATTAGTTGTGCCATTGTCTGTTGTGCTCATGATGCTCCTTTGTTAATCGTGGCACATGTACGAGCATCGAATTGGTTGCAAACGATGCTAAATGGTGCGGTTCTCAACACATCACTGGATTGAGGCACGCTCTAGCTAACCATTATATTAAGTATTGATATCGTTTGCAATATTGGCGATTTTTGTGGTGACTTGTGTGGCTTGAGTGTAACTTGTGTGACTTGAGTATGCAAAAACCGCAGAAAGCTAAATGCTAACTGCGGTTTTGTTATTTGCGATTATTCGCGATTATTCGCGCATGTTTGCTGCTAGTTGCTACTTACTTGCGACGGATTCGCATAAAGTGACAACCAGCGCCGATTGCTGCGATTCCAGCGGTTATGCTGCCAGCAACAGCTGCGATTAGCGTTGTGTTGTTGCCAGCGGCGTGCTCACCGTTGTTTGCGTCAGATGCCTGAGCGCTCTTATCGCTGCTCTTTGCGTCTTCGCTCTTGGAGTCTTCGTTCTTGGAGTCTTCACTCTTTGAGTCTTCGGATTCCTTCTGATTTTCATCTTTTGCGGAATCGGTAGATGTATTCTTGGACTCTTCGCTCTTTGTTGCGTTTGCGGAGTTTGCTGCAGGAGCAGCCTGAGCAGCAGATGCTGCAGCACGATGCGTGCGTGCAGGAGTCTGTGCGGTTGCTTGCGACTTATCGGTAGCGTTTTCTACGAGTTCTTCTGCAGCTTTAGCTGTATTCGCAGACTCCGTTTGGTTCGCTGGAGAAGCACTGTGCTTAGGGGCAGACTGTGGTGCTGGCTCTTGTGGCGCACTTGGTGCAGCGTTGTTCTGTGGCGCATTCTGCGGAGTGCTTGGAACTGGAGCAGGAGCCGCTTCCATAGAGCCTGCGCCTGGAACAACATTCAAATTGCCGCCGTTTTTCTGCGCGTGGCTTCCTGCAAAGTCTCCTCGAGAAGAGCTACTGCCATTTTGCGCGTTGTTTTCTGGCTGCTTAGCCTGTGGAGCTGGAGCAGATGGAGCTGGCTCTGCTGGAGCAGGAGCTGGAGCGTTCTGCTGGTCCTTCGCTGGTGGAACTTGGTCTTGTGGCTGCGCCTTTGGTTTCAAAGCTTCTTCAGCCTTAGATAGCAACTGATTAGATGATTTAATCTTTAATATGCTAGAGTTCATTGTTTGAATTCGACCGATTAAGCCTTTCTCAAATATACCAAACGCAGAATTTGATGCAGTAAATTTTTTAGTGTAGCCGTCTTTGACGCTAGGTGGAAAATCTTTGATTGTCTCTTTAATCTTTTCCTTAATGTCTTCGGCTTGTTTCTTTATATTAGCTATTTTTTCCTTTGTTGTATTTACTTTAGATATAACTTCTTGTGCCTGTGCTTCAGCTTTATTTAGCCTGTCTTTAGCTCGTGCAACAGCATTCTTTGCTTCTTCAAGCTGCGTTTTAGTATTCTCTAAATCATTAGTTGCTCTTCGTAATGATTCATTAAAAGTTTCAATGTTCTCTTCAGCTGTTTTTTTATTTTCTTTGGCTTTTTCAAGAGCATTGATTTCTTCCTGAACTTTTTTATCTGCTTCTTTTGCTTTGCCTATTTCTTCCTGCAATTTGCGAGCAGATTCTTGAGCGGCATTAGTAAGTTCTTTTAGCTTAACCTTGGCATCGTTTAATGATTCTTCTGCTTCTTTCTTAGAACCTTCTAACTTTTCTATAGTCTTCTTATACTCAGCTATTTCGGATTCTTTATCTGAAACTTCTTTAGCTAATTTTTTAGCCGCAGTCTTCTTTGCATCAGCATTTTGGCGAGCTGTTTTTGCGTCATTAGAAACTTTTGTCAAAGAATTTTTCTCTGAGGTTAATTTTTTAATTTCAGAAGATAATTCGCTAATTTTTGCAGACTTGTCAGCTTCAGCAAGTTCTTTCTGAATCTTTTCGACTTCTTCTGTAAGTTGTTTTGCGCGTTGCTGTTCTTGTTCTGCAGTCTTCTTTAGAGTATCTGCTTCATCTTCTTCTTTACGAATCTTTCCATCTAAATCATTTAGTTTTTCGGCATTGCCTTGTTTTCTAAGGTTCTCGGTCTTCTCAAGTTCGCTTCTTTCTGATTTAAGATTATCTATTTCAGCTTGTTTCTTTTTATATTCATTCAGCTTTTGTTCTGCGATAAGGCTTGTTTCTTCAGCTTGTTTTTTAGTCGAAGCAACTTTTTCTTTTAACTGATTAATTTTGTTTTGATCATTAGCAGTATCAAGAGTTTTCAGATTTTCTTCTGCAGTTTTAATTTGCTTAGTAATGTTCTCAATCTTATTATCGACGCCTTCAGCAGCTGTTTCCTTTTGCTTTGCTTCTTCTTCAAGCTTGCCAGCTTCCGCCTTAGCGGATTCAGACTCTTGATTTGCTTTCTTTAAGGCAGATTCAAGTTCAGACTTTTTAGACTTCTCTTGCTCTAGAGTCTTTGAAGTCTCATTGAAATCTTTTTCCTTGTCTTTAACGACTTTATCTTGTTCGTCTTTTTTCTCTGAATTTATATTGTTTACTTCTTCAGCATTTTTCTTAGCAGCATCAGACTCTGCCTTAATTCTTTTTGCCTCTTCTACGGCTTTAGTCTTAGATTCAATCTCTTTTTCGGCAATAGACTTCTTCTGTTTTGCTGCTTCTATATCTTTTTCAGCTTTTTTAATGCCTTCTTCAGCATTTTTCTTATTTGCTATAGTTTCAGTAACTTTTTTATTTGCAGTTTCTGCCTGAGTCTTAGCGTTTTCTACCTCTTGCTCTACTGCGTTAGCGTCATTATTTGTTTCACCAGAAGCTGTGCTTGCTTCAGATGTTTTTTTTTCTAAGTTCTTCGATCTGTTCATCTGCTTGAGACTTAGCTTTCTGCTGATCCTCATTTAGCGAGTCGTCGTCAGCTTTTGGTGCGGACACAGGTTTGCCAGCTTCGCCAGCAACAGTAGAATTAACGGTTTGTTGTTTAGAATCTTCTGGACCATAAGAAACAACATTGCTAACAGCATTAAAACCAGTGTCGGATATGCTTGCAACACGTGCTGCTGGATGATTGGACGTATCGGTTGTAGTCGTGGCAGCGTTTGCTGCGTTTGCAATGCTTATGCTTCCAATAAGAGCCAAAGAGCTTGCTCCCAAAGAGATGGCGGCTGCAATCTTAGCGTTCATATTTACCTCATTCTTCAAATCATTTAGGTTTGGGGGGTGGGGATATTTGTTTAATTATCAAGTTGTAAGATCAAAGCGCTAACTGTTTATTAAGTTTTGCGTCTCTGTCTTGTTACTGAACTTTCTCCTCTCCACCATCGCGAATATACGCAAGGGGGGTATAAAGTCTAAAAATGATTCTAGCAGAACAGCAGGAATAATTCGCACATTTTGGCAAGTTATAAGGAACAATTAAGGAAATTACAAGGTTTTGCCTTGAAATATTAGCATTTGACTCAGTATTCAACTAAGTATTCGAAAATATAATATTCAACTATAATCCAAAAATAATCAAAAAATAATCCCGACTTTGTTTCCAAATCACAAGAATAAGGGAACAAAATCGGGATAAATTGCGAGTCGAGCGCGCTCAAAAACTCGAGCAATCAAGCGCGCTTGTTGCTTAACACAACAAAAGTACGTGGTGGTATATGAACCGCGCGCTGATCGCCATTATCATCGCAAAGCATTGATGCGCGGCTGCTAGAAGAGGCACCGATCCACCTATCAAAGTACTCGCTGGAGTCCAGCACACAGCGCCATTTTTTGCGGCTTGCGCAAGACTCAGGCAAATCAACCGTTGCAGACGCATCCTTCATAGGATTAGCGCACACAATCAAGTCGCTTCCAATCTGCTCCGCAAGAACAGTATTATCGGATGCAGTAAGGCGAGTGTGCTGAGCATCGTAAAACTCCGTATTCTTAGCGCGAAGTTTTATAAGCGCGCTATACCAGTCTACAAGCGGCTGGAATCGCTTAGCTCTAGACCAATCAAGCTGGTTCATAGCAACTCCGCGATTATAGGAGTTATCGCAACCGTGCTTAGTACGGCCAAACTCTTCGCCGCCAAGCATAAATGGCATTCCAGCAGAGCACAAAATTATGCCAGCGCTAAGAATATTAGCGCTGAAGATGTCTGCAACGCTGTTTGGATCGCTCGCGTCAAAATCGCAGCTAGACGCGTTATCGCGCATAGAAATACACAGCTTATCCCACAAAGTCAAATCGTCGTGAGCAGAAACGTACTGCACAATCTGACCAACACTCTTGCCAGCACAAGGCATACCACGCCAGCCATTAAACGCATTGCGCACAGGGTCCGCCGTCCAGAACTCATTGCCGTTTACATAACCGCGGTCTCGATGATCCATAACGTTGCCCTTAAGCGTGTCTCTAGACTCGTCGCTAAACCAGCCGATTCTAGAATCAAGGAAGCCGCGCCCATCTTTATCTCCCATAGGGCAGTCATCGCCAACAGCTGCAGCAGCCGCACCCCACGGCTCGCCGTACATAAGAATATCTTTGCCGCCATCGAGCTTATCTAGTTCGGCACGAATCATGTTCAAAGTTTGCGCATCCGCTAAGCCCATAAGGTCAAACCTAAAACCATCCACGTGGTAGCAGCGCGCCCAATGCAAAATGGACTCAATCATAAAACGCCTAAACATTGGGTGGTCGGAAGCCATTTCGTTTCCGCAGCCCGATCCGTTTGCAAATCCGCCGTCATCCTTGCGCCTGCAAAAATAGCCAGGAGCAACGCTTTCAAACGCGTTCGATGCAGCTTCAAACATGTGATTATAAACAACATCCATCACTACGCGCATACCATTCTTGTGCAAAGCGCCAATCATTGCCTTGCATTCGCGGATTCTTGCCGTGCCGTCGTACGGGTTGCTGGAGTATGCGCCTTCTGGCACGTTGTACGCGTGAGGGTCGTAGCCCCAATTGTAAAGCGAATCCACGTTTTTGCCATCTTTGCGCGCTGCATCAATCGCAACCTCGTCCACAGTTGCAAAATCGTAGATTGGCATTAGTTGAACGTGAGTTACGCCAAGTTTTTTAAGATAGTCGATTCCAGTAGGGAAGTTGATATCCGCATCTAAAGTCGTATGCGAATCTGTAAAAGCAAGATACTGACCGCGGTGTTCTGGCTTAAATCCGCCATTTTTATTGCTGCTAAAGTCTTCAACGTGCATCTCCCACACAACAGTTGCATGGCGCACAAATTCTGGCGATTTGTCTTTGTGCCAGCCTGCAGGAGCAACGCGGTTCTCGTCAATAACAAGGCTGCGCTCGCCATTTACGCCGCTAGTAATGCCCCACGGGTCGCTTGTGCGATTCACTTTTCCGTCTGCAAAAGTAACAAGAAAGTCGTAGTAAACGCCATCTAGCCTTTGCAATATTGACGTTCTCCATGCTCCGTCGCGCAATGGCTTCAAATCGCGCGTTTTGAAAGGTTCACTGTTGTTTCCTGTTTCAAAAAGTCGCAGTGTTACGCACGATGCTGTTGGCGCCCAAAGCGTAAAAGTGGTCGATTTTTCGTTAAGCGAGAATCCGAGCTGCCCCGAATAAACTGGCCATTGTGTTGAAGGTGGGAACGTCATGAATATATCCTTTTGTATTTTATTAAATTATTTAGCATAAAATACGAAGGCCGAAACGCTTTTAACGCTCGGCCCCCATATTTCACCAAACTCTACAATTAATGCAGAGCTTACTATCCCTTAACAGAGCCAGACATCGACTCTTCGTAGAATCGTTGCATAACAATGAACAGGATTGCGATTGGAATGGAAACGCACACAGCTCCAGCGGAGAATCGTGCGAACCAGTGATTAATGTATTCTCTCTGCAACATTTGGTACAAGCCCAAAGCCACAGTGTAATTATCTTGAGTACGAGCAATCGTCTTAACAAGAACGAAGTCAAGCCATGGACCCAAGAAGCTAACAATAGCCTGGAACACAATCATAGGCTTGCATATTGGAAGAATAATCTTATAGAATACTTGCCAAGTTGTGCAGCCATCCAAGTAGGCGGCCTCGTCCAAAGACTTTGGAATCGTATCCATATAACCCTTCATAACGTAGAAGCCCATGCCGCTACCAGCAGAGTAAACGATAATCAGGGAAATAAGAACAACAGAGCCATTCGTTAATCCAAAAGCCTTCAAAATGAAGTAGATAGCAATAACTGCCATGATGCCTGGGAACATGCCAAGAATCAAAGCAATGTTCATAAATGTCTTACGACCGCGGAAACGCAAGCGAGACATGCAGAACGCTACTACAAGCACGAAGAACAGAGAGATAATGCACACGAAAATAGACACAATCAAGGTGTTCAAGAACATGCGTGGGAAGTCAAGAACTTCTCGCTCAGTAAACAGCTGAATGTAGTTGTTAAACGTGTACTTGGTTGGGAAGAATGTTGTCTGGTATGGAGCGGTGTTTTGGTTAAAGCTTTCCAAGAACACCCATACGATTGGCGCGAGCCAAATAATAGACATAATAATCAGGAAGATATGAGTGATGATATCTCCGATTATGCGGCGCACGCGCTGATCGCGCCAGAATGGAACGCTGCGTGTGCTATGCACAGTTTGTTCGCTTTGCATAAGATCCTTCTTATTACTCACCGGAATCCCTCCTCATTCTTGTAGGAGCCAGAGTTGCGGTATGTTATCAAAGCAACAATCGCAAGCACAATGTAATGTCATAATGCAGGTAAATAACGTTGAAGTTGTTAACATTGCCAGTGAACGTTGTAATTAAGTATGGAGTCATAACAAAGAAGATGTATGGCATAGTAACGTTCATAAAGCGCTGCCACCAGCTTGCACCATCAAGTTCTGCTGCTTCGTAAAGTTCTGCTGGAACATTTTGCAAAATACCAGTGATCTGCATGATTGTGTAAGGAATACCAACCCAAAGGTTGATGAGAATAACGGTAACCCTTGCCCAAGTTGCATCCTGGAAGAATGGCAGTGGAGAATGAATCCATCCAGAAGAGATGAGAAGACGGTTAATAGCGCCATCTCTTTGCAGCATGCTGTGCATAACGAGCAAAGACACAAACTGTGGAACTGCGATTGTAAGCGAGAAGCAGATGCGCCACAAGCTCTTAAGGCGAGTGGTACGCCTGTTAATAATCATTGCCATAAACATGCCGAAGAAGAAGTTCAAGAATGTAGCGAAGAAGGCCCAAACAAGGGTCCAAATCAAAACATCGAAGAAGATTCCAGCATTAATGGTTCCAGTTGTGTTTCCAAGAATCTTAACAAAGTTGTTTAAGCCAACCCAGTGGAAAAGAAGTGTGTGATCACGGTCGTAGTTTGTAAATGCCATTGAAATCATGAATGCTAATGGAAGTACCGTAAACAGAACAATTCCAGCGGTTGGAAGAGTCATAAAACCAACGTGCGCGTGGCGGTCGAGCAAAGATTCAACATCTTTAACAAAGGTGATAGGCTTTTCTCCGCGCTTTACAAAGGATTGAGCCTTGTATGCGCTGCGCAAAGACAAAGTAGCCAAATAAACTAAAACAATAATTGCTGCAATGCTCATAACGCCGTACAGCAAAATCTCAACAGAATTATCTCCAGCAACGTAGTGCCAGAAGCCGTTAATCTTTACTCTGCCTTGCTTTCTTAGTGCCGAGAGTACCGAATTTTGGTAAATATTCCGCGCCAGTTGTGGCCAAGAAGGCAAGAACTCCAGCCTCGCATAGAAGAAATACGAGACCTTTCACGTACTGTTTGCGAACGAAGTTACCAAAACCGAAGATAATTATCGAAACCCAAGACAGTGCGTCTGCGTGCTTTGCAGCCTCCTGTAGTGAGTATTGCGAAGGAGCCACAAATTCATCGGCAGAAGGTGCCTTCTTTCGCTTCCCTCGCTTGGTGGATGTCGTGCCAGTCATGACATGCCTTTCCGTAAAATTGTGGGGCTTATACAAGCAAAGAACGCCCCGCCCCGATTTACTGTTCTTAGGGGAGCGGGGCGTCCTTGCCGTGTTTTTCTAAATTTAAATTCTTGTAAAAGAAAATAATATTTAGAAAATAGTTTGTAAGTTAATACTTACTTCTTAAGAGCTTCCTCAAAGCCCTTCTGGAAGTCTGCAATCTTTGCAGCGGCGTTGCCGTCGTTGACTTCCTTGTTGGCCAATGCAGTACCGAAGGTCTTCATTGGATCCCAGAAGGCACCCATTTCTGGAACGGTTGGCTGCAAGACAGAAGTCTTAGCAATGGTGTTCATCTGAGCAACAGCGGCTGGGTTATCCTTAACAAGATTGCTCAAAGCCTTAGCAACTGGGATGTCGCCGTGAAGCTTGTACATCTGCTCCTGGGATTCCTTAGAACCGAGGAATGCAGCGAACTTAGCGGCCATCTCTGGAGCCTTGGAGTTAGGGTTGTAAGCAACAGCCTTAGAGCCAGCGAAGGACTTCATCTGGTGCTCGCCGTCTTCGGACTTAAACTTTGGAAGCTGAGCAGCAGCGTAGTTGTCGCCCAAAGCCTTCTTTACGTCGCCAGCATCCCAAGAGCCAGAGAAGTAAGCGTCAACAGTGTGGTTCTTAATGCCAGCTAAGCCAGCGCCATCGCCATCCATTACGAAGTTCTTGTTCTGAATGAACTTTGCAACATACTTGGTGATTTCGGCAGCCTTGTCACCAATCTTGATGCCAGCCTTGCCATCGTTGCTCTTCTCGCCGAAGAGGGTCATGTTGCCATCGAGGTAGAAGCCTGGAAGGTACCAAGCGTTGCTGATATCGAAAGCAACCTTGCCCTTTTCGAGCATCTTATCGAGGGACTTAACGTCTTCGTCGGAGAACTTGGACTTATCGTAGTACATGAACCAAGTGTTGCCCATGTATGGAACGCCATAAAGCTTGCCATCCTGAGCGGTTACAGACTGGATGATGGTATCATCGTTGTCTTCCTTAACCTGCTTGGCAGCGTCGTCGCTCAACTCGCCAATTGCATTTGCCTTTACCAAGTCGCCGAGCTGATCGTTAGGGAACAGGTAAACATCGGCAGCAGCCTTAGCGTCCTGCTTAACGGTCTTAGCAGCATCTGGTGGAGCAATAACAGCGTTCTTAAAAGTAACCTCTGGGTGATCCTTCTTGAAGGCTTTCTCCATAGCCTGAATCCAGCCGCCAGCCTTCTGATCTTCGGAAGAAGACCACACGGTGAGCTTTACTGGGTTTGCCTTGTTGCTGGAGCCAGCGTTGGTGCTAGAACCGCATGCAGCAAATCCAAACATTGTAGCGATTGCGAGGCCTGCGCCCAGCACTTTCTTCATATTCGTCATCCTTGACCTCCTATATCATGCCAGCTTGGCATGTTCTTTGGTGGCATAGTAACAGATCCCATGCGACGCACCATCGCATTTTGCTGCGTTGAGCAACGTCACATTTTTATTGAAATCCGTGTATAAGCAATGTGTAGTATACACGGATATAAAAGTGTTAGCAAATCATGTCGCAAGTGATTAGAAAAATTGTTTGTAAAGTGACTTTTTAGCTTTAGAAAATCGTATTTTATTCCATAACTCAGTAAATTTAACGGAATTTTATTTTGATTGCGCTCCAACCTGTCTTCGCGCTTGTAGCGTAGCGCGAAGACAATTTGGAGCGCTGAGCTTGCTCAAAGTTGAAAGCACAGTGTGCTTTCAACGCAAGCGAAGACGTTCGCGCGCTTAGACCGCGCGAACGATGTGACGCATTTTGTAGCTCAAAACGGCGCGTCGAGCAACAAAAAGCGGAAAAGTAAGAAAGTGAATAGTAAAATAAAGTCGGACAAGTCAAAAGTTAATATACGCAAAAGTTAATATACGCCAACAAAACGGGGTAAACATGCAAAACGAACATGCACAATGGCTGCGCGACGCCGTGTTCTACGAAATCTATCCACAAAGCTTCTACGATTCAAACGGCGACGGAATCGGCGATATTCCAGGCATAATCGAAAAACTCGACTACGTAAAATCGCTTGGATGCAATGCGATCTGGCTAAATCCTTGCTACGATTCGCCATTTAAAGACGCGGGTTACGACGTGCGCGACTACAAAAAAGTGGCAGCGCGCTACGGCACAAACGAGGATTTGCAACGTCTTTTTAGCGAAGCGCACAATCGCGGAATGCACATTT